>Ga0100385_1001188_pt1 | contig 27316 bp, 26 predicted proteins | sample CryGeymeta201509_FD_81543 | JGI IMG/M metagenome (GOLD analysis project Ga0100385, IMG submission 81543) | Groundwater microbial communities from Crystal Geyser aquifers in Utah, USA - Crystal Geyser metaG 2015-09 | ecosystem: Environmental > Aquatic > Deep subsurface > Groundwater | place: USA... | reverse complement strand
TTCGTCGGCTTCCCGCGGAAGAACACCGCTGAAAGGATGGTGCAGGATGAGCCAGAGCAGGTATTCGATGGAAGACGAGATCGACCGGGCGCTGAACTGCCGCGCCGCGGCGGCGGAACTGCCAGCGGCGAAGCGCATGAGGTTACTCTGGGCAGTTTCGGGTCCTGAAAGGACCAAGTGAGAGTAGCCCCTCGAACCCCCGGGGTTCGAGGGGCTAACTCTCGGGCTGCCCTTCCAGGGCGAACTTCATGCGCTCTCCCGATCTCATGCGACTGCCCTGGGGCAATCACACAGAAGCCGTTGGTCCAGGGGTCGAGCTATTGGACGAACCGGTGCACATAACGCGGGCGTTCAGCTTGGTTTGGTACGGTGTCATGGCCGGACCTACAACTCCTCGACGAGCGGCGTCGCCGCGCGCCTTACCGCGAAGATGTCGATCCGCCGCCATTGCTCCGAGGCCAGCCGCCGGAACAGCAGCCCGCCGATGAGGAAAATGTACACCGTGGCAGCGATCCACGGCCCCACGGCGCCCAGGGACGGGCGGAAGTGGACCAGGGCAAGCCCGAGCGGCAGGAAGACCCCCCAACTGCTCCCGATGGTGACCGCCTCGCTCGCCTGAACCGCGGGTTCGTGCCCGATGGGACGGAAGAGGAGGGGCGCGGAATATCACAACGGCAACACGCCGGCGCCTAGAATCAGCGCCACGAAGGTGTTCTGCCAGGCGTAGGCCGAACAGGCGCGGAAGTCCTCCTTGCCGAACGACTGCGACACGAACGTGTTCACGCACGAGGACGCGCCGCTCGCCAGCGCGATGAAGCAGAACACCAGGATGCCCGCCGGCATGACGGCCGCCAGGTCGGTGGTCCCCAGCTTGGACACCAGCAGCACGTCCACGAAGTGCATGAGCGTCGCGGACGCCGAGGCGAGCACCATCGGGAACGCCAGCCGGGCGACTTCTGCGAGGACGCTGCGGGTCGAGTCTGTCGTCGCGTCTACCGGCTTGCCCCGGTCGGCCGGTTCAGAACCCATCGACCAAGCTCTTGAGGTACTGCTTGAAGTCTCGCAACTCGTCGCCTTCCAGCCCGCCGGAGAGCGCGTAGTCGATCCCGGCGGCCAGGAACCCTTCGGGCTGCCCCAGGTCGCGCCGCACGCCTTCTACGCAGACGGCCAGCGCTGCGCCCTCGCGGGCCAGGTCGTCGCTGGCGGGCGACAGCGTCAGCTCGGTGGTGCCATCGAACCCGTGCTTCTCGAACTGGCGCTCGATGTCGGCAAAGAGCGCGCTGGTGAACACGTACCGCCCATAAGACACGCAGTGGCTGGGCGGCGTGCACTTGGGCTTCTCCACGACCCCGGCGATCTCGAACACGCGCTGGGAGGTGTCGGCGCCCGGTTTGGGGACCACCACGCCGTACCGGCTGACGTCGCGTTGGCCGAAGTCTTCAACCGCGATGGCGCACACCACCGGCTTGTCGGACTGGTAGGTGCAGAGCGCGTCGATGAGCTGCCCGGTCACCGGCGTCTGAGAGAAGAACACGTCATCGGGATACGCGATGGCGATGGGCTCGCCGGCGGCGAACTCCCGCGCCAGGAACAACGCACTGAGCGTGCCCAGCATCCGCTGCTGTCGGACGAAGGTCACCTTCACGTTGCCGAAGTCGGCCATTTGCAGCTTCTGCAGCTTGGCCGGTTCGCCGGCCAGCACCCCTTCGAGTTCGACTTCCCGGTCGAAGTAGTCGTCCAGTGCCTTCTTCCGGCGACTGGTGATGACCAGGATCTCGTCGATGCCGGCGTCTCGGAACTCGTCCACGATGAACTGGATCGCCGGCCGGTCCATCAGCGGCAGCATCTCTTTGGGCAGCGTCTTGGTCGCGGGGAGAAAGCGCGTGCCGTAGCCCGCTGCGACGATGACGCCTTTGTGAACGCGTGTCTCCATGGGATCAACACTCCGTGTCTGGGGTCCGAGTCGCCCCGGAACCGTCGATTGTACACAAGCGGCGAGACAGCCGGCAGCACCCTCCCGGAATCCGCCGCCTAACTCCACGCGAACGGGTAGCCACCAAACTCATAGAACGCTGCGTACATCGCCTCCACGTTCTCCAGCGGCACCTCCGGGCCCACCTCGCCGTGCAGGATGATCCCGCCGTTGTGGTCGCCGAAGAGCTTGAGCACCTTCTTCACGTACGCCCGGATCTCCTCTGGCGTGCCAAAAGGGATGAGGCGCTGGCGGTCGATGTCGGTGCGGATGCAGACCTTGCCCGCGGCCAGCTCGGCGACGCGCTCGTCGCCCATGCAGTGGTGCTGCGGGTTGAGGACGTCCACGCCAATCTCGATCAGGTCGGGGATGATCTCCAGGATCCAGCCGTCGGTGTGGAACCACACGAACTTGCCGGTCTCCTTGATGGCGTCGAACATCCGCTTGTACCGCGGCTTCCAGAACCGCCGCCACATGTCTGGGTGGATCAACACGCGGTCCTGCGCGCCCCAGTCGTCGCCGAACGCCACGCAGTCCACCCCGGCCGCCAGGTAGCCCTTGATGGACACCAAGTGGTACTCGACCAGCCGGTCCACCAACTCGTGGATCTCCTGCCGGTCCTCGGCCAAGTCCATGAGCAGGTTCGCCGGTCCGCGCAGGTGCTCCACGAGCTGGAAGAGCGACCCGCCGCTGCCGTTGACGAACCGTTCCGGGTGCAGCGTCGCCACGTGGGCGCGGAAGCCCTCGAAGTGCTGCTCGCTCGGCGTCGGTGGGAACTGGTACTCGCTCCACCGGTCCCACGTCGGAATGGCCGGGGTCTGCACCTCTCCCGACGTGTAGCCCTTCAGCCGCCGCCACACCGTCCCCCAGGCGTCCTGCCACTCGACGATCTCGTTGGACGCCTCCACCGGCTCCGGTGGCGGTGGCTGGACGCCTTCGTTGCCGAAGTCGTCCGGGTACCGTTCCGCCACCTTCAGCAGCGCCTCCCCATGCCGGTAGAACGCGCCCGGGAAGATGTAGTGATGGATCGGTGCGCGGTCGGGGCCTTGGAAGCTGATGGCGCGGGTGAGACGTTCGCGACTGGTCATGGGAGGGCTCCTTCAGGAGTGCGGTCGAGCCGGACAAGAGTCTCCGGATTCGCCAGCCCATGATAGTCGGGTAACGAAGCTGGCGACAGGGGGCCGCCGTGCGGACGAATTCGGGGCCTTTGGTTGCCTCTTCGCCGAACTCCTGCTATACTCTGCTTTGAACACCTTTAAGTCCGGTCCTGTGAGGCCGGTAAGGGTTGCCATGAGAGATTCCAGCAAACGAATTCCGAAGCCTTCTCGCAAGCGCGAGGGGGCTTTTTTGTGGCCGGTTGGCAGCGCCGGCGGGGGGCACGGCGAGCATCCTGCAGCGAGGTCGTGAGGCAACATGCGATATGACTTAGCGACGAAGATCATGGACGCGGAGGACATCGATCGAGCCATGACGCGGATCGCCCACGAAGTGCTGGAGCGAAACCACGGCACCGAAGACGTTGTGCTGGTGGGCATCCGCACCCGCGGCGTGCCGCTGGCACAGCGCATCGCGGCGAAGATCGAGGGAATCGAAGGGAAGAAGGTACCCGTGGGGAGCCTGGACATCACGCTCTACCGCGACGACCTGATGACCCGGCAGCCCGTTGTCCGCAAGACCGAGATCCCCTTCGACATGACCGGCAAGCGAATCGTCCTGGTGGACGAGGTCATCTACACCGGTCGGACCATCCGCGCCGCGCTGGATGCGCTGATCGACTTCGGCCGGCCGGCGTGCATTCAGCTTGCCGTGCTCATCGACCGCGGGCACCGCGAGCTACCCATCCGGCCGGACTACGTGGGCAAGAACGTCCCCACCTCGCGCGCCGAGCGGATCAAGTGCCGCCTGCACGAGAGCGACAACGAAGAGAGTGTGTACATCGTCAAGTGCGCGCCCGGCGAAGAGGGCCGGGAGTAGACACGGACGGGAGGCAACGGCTATGAACCTGAATCGCAAGGACGTGATCGCGCTTCAAGACATGTCGGCCGAGGAGATCAACCTCTGCCTCGACACCGCCGACTCGATGCGCGATGTGCTCAAACGTCCAGTCCCCAAAGTCCCGGCACTGCAGGGCAAGCGCGTCGTGACGCTGTTCTACGAGCCGAGCACCCGGACGCGCACCTCGTTTGAGGCGGCCGCCAAGGCGCTGAGCGCAGATGTCGTCAACATCACGACTTCAGCCAGCAGCATCGTCAAGGGCGAGACGCTCAAGGACACCATCTACAACCTGAAAGCCATCGGCATGGACGCCCTCATCATGCGGCACCCCATGGGCGGCGCGCCCAACTGGGCGGCACGGGTGTTCACCGGCAGCGTGCTTAACGCCGGCGACGGCATGCACGAGCACCCGAGCCAGGGGTTGCTGGACCTGCTGACAATCCGCCAGCACAAAGGCCGGATCGACGGGATGAAGGTTGCCATCATCGGCGACATCCGGCATAGCCGGGTGGCCCGGTCCGACGCCTGGGGCATGACCAAACTGGGCGCGGAGGTGCGCTTCGTCGGGCCGCCGACACTGATGCCAGTGGAAGTAGAGAAGATGGGCGTCAAGGTGACTCCAGACCTGCGCGAAGGCATCGACGGGGTCGATGTGGTCTACACGCTCCGCATTCAGTTGGAGCGGCAGCAAGGCGGGCTGTTCCCCTCCATCCGCGAGTACGCAGAGCTGTTCGGCATGAACTCCGAGCGGATGAAGTGGGCAGCCGACGACGCCCTGCTGATGCATCCCGGCCCTATCAACCGCGGCATCGAGCTTAGCTCCGAACTGGCCGACAGCCCGCGCTCCGTCATTCTCGACCAGGTGACCAACGGCGTCGCCGTCCGCATGGCGCTGCTGTTTCTGCTGCTCACCGGTCCCGATCACGCATTGCCCGAACCGGAGGTGAACTGAGCCATGAAGACGCTCATTCGAGGGGGGCGAGTCATCGACCCCGCCAATGGAATCGACGACGTTCTCGACGTGTTGCTCGAGTCCGGGGAGGTCGCCGCGCTCGCCAAGAGCATCGGCGCTCCAGACGCCGAGGTGATAGACGCCAGCGGCCAAGTTGTCGCGCCCGGCTTTGTGGACCTTCACGTGCACCTGCGCACCCCCGGGCAGGAGCACAAGGAGACCATCGCCACCGGCACCCGCGCTGCCGTCGCCGGCGGTTTCACCACGATCTGCTGCATGCCCAACACCGACCCGCCAATCCATGACCGGTCCGTCGCCGAGCTGGTCCTGTCGCAGGCGCGCGCAGCCGGGTTCGCCAAGGTGATCCCGCTGGCAGCCGTCAGCCCCAGTCTCAAGCACGAGACGCTCACCGAGATGGCCGACCTGAAGGCGGCCGGCTGCGCCGCTGTATCCGACGACGGCAAGGCGATCCAGAGTTCGAGCTTCCTGCGCCGCATCCTGGAATACGCCTCAATGCTCGACCTGCCCGTCGTGCTGCACTGCGAAGACTACGGGCTGAGCGAAGGCGGCGCAATGAACGAAGGCTACCAGTCCACGGTGCTCGGGCTGAAGGGCATGCCGCGCGAAGCCGAGGAAGTCGGTATCATGCGGGCGATCCTGCTCGCCAAGTGCACCGGCGCGCACGTGCACTTCTGCCACGTGAGCACCGCCTACGGCGTCGAGATGATTCGCCGCGCCAAGGCCGAGGGCGTCCGCGTTACCGCTGAGGCGACGCCACACCACTTCTCTCTGACTGACGAGGACGTCGGCCGGCAGAACTACGACACCAACACCAAGATGGTCCCGCCGCTGCGGACCGCGGACGATGTCGCCGCCCTTGTCGAGGGGCTCAAGGAGGGCACCATTGACGGCATCGCCACTGACCACGCGCCACACGCCACCGAAGACAAGGAAGTCGAATACGACCAGGCGGCGTTTGGCATCGTCGGTCTGGAGACCGCACTGGGCGTGACCCTGAAGTACCTGGTCGAGCCCGGGCATGTCTCCCTGAGCGACGCCGTTGCAATGCTCACTTGCCGCCCGGCTGCAGCACTCAAGCTGAGCGCTGGCACGCTGACGCCCGAGTCCGCGGCCGATGTCGTCGTCTTCAACCCAACACAGAAGTGGACCGTGGACCCCGGCAAGTTTCACTCCAGAGGTCGCAACACTCCGTACGCACGCTGCAAACTGCTGGGCGTCGTGTCGCACACACTGGTCGACGGCCGCACCGTGCACACGCACCCCGCAACGTAGCAGCCTCCCTCTCAACACAGAGCCGCGAAATTCGCGCCATGTGCGACTTCGACAAAGACCGCGCGCAACACCAACTGATCGACGCAGCCATCGTTGCCAATCTCCCGACGGCGCGCGGCTACTTTGAGCTGGTACTGGAGGCGCCGGGCATCGCTCAGGGGCTTCGCCCGGGGCAGTTCGTGCACGTTCGGTGTCGCGACTCGTGGGTGCCGATGCTGCGCCGGCCGCTGAGCGTCCTCCGTGCGGACCCCGTCGCGGGCACGCTCTCGCTGCTCATCCAGGTTGCGGGCGTTGGCACGGAGCTGCTCTCGCACGCGAAGCCTGGCGACGTGTTGAGTGTGCTCGGCCCATTGGGGAACTGGTTTGTGCCCGGCCATTGCCGGCAGCACCTGCTGGTCTGCGGGGGCGTTGGCGTGGTGCCGATGTTGCCGTTGGCGAGGGAGTTGGTCGAGACGTTCGGCGCGTCGCCTCAAGACGTAACCGTCCTGTATGGAGCCGCCAGCGCCGAGCTGTTCTCGTGCCTCCCCGACTTCGAGGCAGCCGGCTGCACGCTGGAGCTGTCCACCGATGACGGCTCGCGAGGACACCATGGATTCGTGACTGAGTTGTTGGAGCAAGCCCTCTCCGCCAGCCAATCCGAGCCGCGAACGTCAGAGAGCGGGGGAACACTCAGTAGGGTCCGCTCCGTCACCGTCGCGGCTTGGAAGGAGGTCGCCGTCTACGTCTGCGGGCCGACCCCGATGATGAAGCGCGCCGCAGCCCTCGCGGCGGCGCACAACGCGCCGTGTCAAGTCAGCCTGGAGAACCGCATGGGCTGCGGGATGGGCGTCTGTCTGGGTTGCGTCGTGCCCGTGCGCGGCGGCGGACCGAAGTACCTGCGTGTGTGCCGCGAGGGGCCGGTGTTCGACGCTGGGCAGATCGCGTGGGAGGAGTACCCGGATGGCTGAAGGCGCTCCTTCCCTCCAGGTTCGCGTGGGCGACTTGGTCCTTCGCAACCCGGTCATGTCGGCCTCCGGGTGCTTTGGCTACGGCACCGAGTACGCCGACCTCGTAGACCTCAACGAGCTCGGGGCCGTCGTCGTCAAGGCGACGACGCTGCATCCGCGGGAGGGCAACAGGCCGCCCCGCATTGCGGAGACGACGGCCGGCATGCTCAACGCCATCGGGCTGCAGAACGAAGGCGTGCATCACTTCATCGAGAAGAAGCTCCCAGCGCTTGGGGAGTTCGACTGCCCGGTCATCGTCAACATCGCCGCCAAGGACCCGAACGAGTACCAGGAAATCGCCCGCATCCTCGACGACGCCGAAGGCGTGTCGGCCATCGAGATCAACGTCTCGTGTCCCAACGTCTCCGGTGGTCTCGACTGCGGCGTCGATCCCAAGCTGACGGCGCACGTCGTCGAGTCTGTCTGCAAGGCTACGCGACTGCCGGCAATCTGCAAGCTGACGCCCAACGTCACCGATGTGCGCGTCATCGCCAGAGCTGCCGAGGAAGCCGGCGCGACAGCAGTGTCGTTGATCAACACCGTCCTGGCATTGGCGATTGACGTCGAAACCCGTCGCCCGAAGATCAGCAACGTCATGGGCGGACTGTCCGGGCCGGCCATCAAGCCAATCGCGGTGCGGATGGTGTACCAGGTCGCTCAGACCGTGAAGATCCCGGTGCTCGGCATCGGCGGCATCTGCACGGCGGAAGACGCCGTCGAGTTCCTGTTGGCCGGCGCGACCGCGGTGCAGGTTGGCACTGCGGGGTTCGTGCAGCACACGGCGATGCTGGACATCATCGACGGCATTCGCGAATACCTCGTTCGGCACGAGGTGGCGGACGTGAACGAGCTGATCGGTGGCATGATCCAGTAGCACAGGTTGCCAACCTGTGGCAGACGCGGGCTGACAGATTTGGCAACCGGTCCTACGAAAGGAAGCACACCGTGACCGTCAGAGACCGACTCATCCTGGCCGTAGACGTTGACCGCCGCGAAGAAGCGTTGGCGTTGGCCGACCTGCTCACCGGCAGCATTGGCATGCTCAAAGTCGGGCTGGAACTGCTCAACGCCACCGGCCCCTCCATCGTCCGCGAGATCCGCGAACGCAGCGGCCTGGGCGTGTTCTACGACGGGAAGTTCCATGACATCCCCAACACCGTTGCCGGCGCTGTTCGCGCCGCCGTGCGGGCCGGCGCGAACATGCTCAACGTGCACGCGGCAGGCGGGATGGAGATGATGAAGGCCGCTGGGCGGGCGGCTGCCGAGACGGCGGCGGAGCTGGGCATCAACCACCCGGTGGTCATCGCCGTTACCGTGCTGACGAGCTTGGACGAAGCGGCGCTGCGCGCAACCGGCGTGCCGGACTCGCCGAGCGACCAGGGGCTGCGCCTCGCGCGACTCGCGCAGGACGCCGGGCTTGACGGCGTGGTCTCCTCGCCCCAGGAGATTGCGGGTATCCGCCGCGAGTGCGGTCCCGACTTCGTGATTGTGACTCCCGGCGTGCGGCCGGCCGACGCGGGAGTCGACGACCAGAAACGGATCGCCACGCCCGAGGCCGCGCTGAAGGCAGGGGCTGACTACCTCGTCATCGGCCGGCCGATCCGCGCGGCGGCTGACCCGGTCGCGGCGGCGCGGCAGATTGTCGAGACCTGCGAACAGGTGGTGGGGTGATGCTTACGCAAGAACGCGTCCTCGAACTCTTCAAGGAAAGCGGGGCCCTGTTGGAGGGGCACTTCAAACTGACCTCGGGAAAGCACAGCGACCGCTACCTGGAGAAGTTCGCGGTGCTGCAGCACCCGGCCTTCACCAGTGAGCTGTGCGGCGAGTTTGCCCGCCGGTTTGCGGCGGACGACCTCGAACTCGTCGTCGGCCCAGCGACCGGAGGCATTGTCCTGGCGTTCGAGACGGCTCGGCAGCTGGGCAAGCGGGCCATCTTCACGGAACGCGAGGAAGGCAAGATGCAGTTCCGCCGTGGCTTCTCCTTCGAGCCCGGAACGCGCGTCCTGATCGTCGAAGACATCGTCACTACCGGCGGATCCGTCGTCGAGGTCATCGAAGCGGTCGAGGCTTGGCAAGGCAACATCGTCGGCATCGGTTTGCTGGCCGACCGCAGCGGCGGCAAGGTGGACTTTGGCTACCGGACGGAGCCGCTGATGGAACTGGCGATCGAGGCGTGGCAACCCGACGAGTGCCCGCTGTGCGCGCAGGGCATGCCGTTCACGGAGCGCGGCAGCAGGAAGCTGTAGCTGGTCTGGTCTGCCACCCTCTCACTTGAGGCACCCCACCAAGTGGACTGCTGGCTTCTCTCCGTCGCAACCGCCCTCGCCTGCCTCCCCTGCCAACGGAGCTTCGGAGCCGACATGCCCGCGGCCACCGACCCGCCGCAGCTCCCCCTCTGCATGATCGGCGACAGCATCACGTGGGCGGACGAAGGGGACTACTGGCGCGAGTACCTGCTGCAACGCATTCCCCGGCTGGCCTTCGTCGGCACCCACTCGGCCAAGCTCGGGTACAGCCACGCCGGCGAAGGCGGCAACGGCACGCAGGCGGTGCTCAACCGCCTCGACGCAATCCCGGACTGCCCCTTCTACGCGCTGGAGATTGGCACCAACGACAACAACATCAGGGAAGAGGCGCAGATCGAGGATCGCGCTGCCGCGACGGCCGCCCGGATTGAGGCCATCGTGCGCGGGCTGCTGAAGAAGCCTTCCGTACAGAAGGTCTTCCTCGGCAGCGTCCTGCCTTGCCAGACCGACAACCCGCTGCGGGACCGGACGAACAGTGCAACCAACGTGCAGTTGCGCAAACGACTGGAGTCGGCGTTCCCCGAGGGACGTGTCGTCTGGGTCGAGTACGAGCGTCCCATCCGGGCCCTCGACAACTGGGGCCCGCTGATCCGGCTGCATCCGACCAAGGAAGGCTACCAAGTCCTGGCGAGGATCCTGGCTGGCGCTATCGCTGCAGCACTCGACCTCCAGGACACCGCGACCGTGCCAACCGCCCGGTCGGGTTGCGGTGTCCGCGTTGACAACCTCTGGGAGGACGCCACCGAGCAGCCGAGGGCCCCCGTCATCGCGGGGTGGTACACGCTGTCGTTCGAGCTGACCGAGGTCGCCGGAGACAAGCCGTCAGTCACCGTCCGCAGCGTCGGCGAGTCAATCGCCCACCCGTTTGCGCAGGCGTTCCCAGTCGCGCCTGGGGAGGTGGGGAAGCGCGTCACGCTCAACTTCTTCACCCAGTACGAAGGGTACGGATACACCCGGTCGAAGATGACCGTCGCCGCCGAGGGCTGCGAGATCGGCCGCGTGCTTTTCGAGAAGCGACGCCCCTCGGGAGAGGCGTCGGACTACGGCAAAGGCTCGTATCTGGACGTGCGCTCGACGCCCCGTCCCGGGGAGTTGATTGAGTGCCCGCAGTGATTCTGGAGGAAACCCAATGAAGATCGGTGTCAGTTCGTACAGCTTCAGCCGCCTCGTCAAGGCCGGTCAGTTGACTCAGCTTGAGGTCATCGCCAAAGCGAAGGAGATTGGCTTCGACTCCATCGAGTTCTCGACGCTCTCGCTGCCGGAAGGCGAAACGCCGCTCAGCTTCGCGCCCCAGGTGAAGGAGGAGTGCGACCGGGTCGGCATCGAGATCACCAACTACACCATCGGCGCCGACTTCCTCAACGGCAGCGGCGGCGATTGGCAGGCTGAAACGGAGCGGCTGAAGGACGAAGTCCGCGTGGCGCAGATCCTGGGCGCGCCCGGCATGCGGCACGACGCGACGTACGGCGTGGGCCCCAACCACGTCGGGCCGCGAGGGTTCGACGACGCGCTGCCCACGTTGGCCAAGGGCTGCCGCGCCGTCGCCGAGTTCGCCGCCGACCTGGGCGTCAAGACCATGGTCGAGAACCACGGTTTCTTCTGTCAGGACAGCGAACGCGTGGAGAAGCTCGCCAACGCCACGAACCACCCCAACTTCGGCATTCTCATCGACATGGGCAACTTCGTCTGCGCGGACGAAGATCCACCCAAGGCGGTAGGGCGACTGATCCCCTACGCCTTTCACGTGCACGCGAAGGACTTCCACATCAAGCCAGGCACCGTCTCCGACCCCGGCCCCGGCTGGTTCCACTCCCGCGGCGAGAACTACCTCCGCGGCGCGATCATCGGCCACGGCGACGTCCCCATCGTCCAGTGCTTACGCATCATGAAGAAGGCGAACTTCCAGGGCGTGCTGTCCATCGAGTTCGAGGGACTCGAAGAGCCAATCAACGGCATCTCGCTGGGATTGGCGAACCTGCGCCGGTATACGGCGGAGGTTGGGTGAGCGCAGTCGACAGGCGGGCGCCGGCGTGGTGAGCTGGTCAGACTGATCCGACCGATCGGACTGATCGGACCGATCTTGCCCCGCCCCCATTGCCCGCGCGGTCAGAACACGATCTCCAACTCTCCCACCACCTCCCCGCACCGGTTCGTCACGGCCGGCGGGTGCAGTTCCAGGAATCGCTGGCGCTCTTCGGCGGTGAGATAGCCCTCGCGAGTCAGCAACTCGACACACGCCGGGTGCACCGGTAGTGCGCTGCCATCGTCCACCTTCATGGCAAACGCGGCGTTGCGGCCGACAATGCCCACACAGTAGCAGCCGGCCGCGCCGGCCTTCGCGACGAACTTGCCGGGCGCAATCAAGGTCCAGTCCAGCCCGCCCACCATCTCGGGGTGCGCCTGCATGGCGGCTGAGATCGTGCGGCACGCGTGCGCTCTTTCCGGAGGCAACCCGTCAGGATTCGCCAGTCGCGCATAGCCGATCGCCATGTTGCGGAGCGGCATCGCGAAGATCGGCGCGCCACAGCCATCGACCGCGACGCCGATCTCCGCTTGCGGCAAGCCGCACAGTTCGGAGATGGTGCGCAGGATCTCCCGCTGGAGGGGGTGATCGGTCGCGCGGTAGCCGGTCAACGGCTGGTCCAGCATCCTGGCAAAGGCCAGCATTCCTGCGTGTTTGCCGGAGCAGTTGTCGCGGATGCCTCCGCCGGAGCCCAACGCGGACAGCGGAATCCCAGCCTTCGCCAGCACCGCGCCCACCGTCGCCACGTGCATGTCGGCGCCCGCGTGGGAGGCACAGAGAATGGCGATCTCAGCAGGGGTCAAGCCGAACCGTTCGGCGCCGCCCTGCTCGACGAACGCCAATACTTGCAGCGGCTTGCCCGACGAGCGGATGAATGCCCGCTTCTCCGCGTTACCGACTGCGGTCAGCACCTTCCCTTCGGTATCGGCGATGACCATCGACCCGCGGTAGACGTCGTCCTCGATTCCGCCACGCACGCTGCGGGCGAGCAACACGCTGTCTGGCATTCTGTACTCCTTCTCTCGGCGCGCACTGGTCCGCGTCTGACGGGTCAGACGGGTCGGTCGCCTCAGACCGCCGCGTGAACGCGGAACTACAATCCCGCCTCAATCTCCCGCGCCATCTCCTCGCGCACCGCGTACAGCTCGGCGGGGTCGCAGGTGTACTCCTTCATGGTCTTTACCAGTCGGGCGAAGCAGGCCATCGCAGCCGGGCGTCCCTCGGCGTCGGCCAGCAGCGACAGGTAGTCATAGTCCTCAAGACCGTCGCGGACATTCTCCAGCCGGATCGAGCTGACGGGGCCGGCGGGCGTGGGGTAGGTCAGGCAGCCGTCGCCGGTCATGTTGGCGATGCAGGCGGGCTTCCAGTCCAGGTACGGGTCGGTTGTGTCGAGGAGCTTGTTCTGGTTCCACAGGTTCACGTGCCAGTAGAGCAGCCCGTCGGCTTGGTAGCCGAAAGTCATCCAGCTCAACAGGCGCCCCTCGATGGAGGGGTAATCCATCGACGCGAAGTTGGCGTAGGGGTACTGCGGGCCGCAGCAGACGCACCACCAGACTTGCTTGCCCAGGGCGCGCAACTTGTCGGACAGCTCCGGCTCGTAGACCGAAGTCAACGGGCAGTACCAGTCCATCCAGTCCTGATAGCCCGCAGGCGTGTCCTTGCGCTTGTGATACATGTAGCCGGCGGTGGTGAAGGTGCTGACCTCGGGGTAGCGTTCCTTGACGAACTTGCAGATGCCTTTGATGAGGTCGTCGTACGCCGCCGGGCGTTCGTCGAACCCGTAGACGTATGCCAGCTTCGAGAGACCGTGCTTGCGCAGCTCCGCAATGTAGTTGTCCAGGCAAGCGGCGAGGTCCTGGTTGAAGTCAGGAGGGTAGTCGCGCAGTTCGGAGCAGCACACCCACAGCGGGTTGTCCTTTGGCTTGGGCGCCAGTTCGGCACGGCGGGCGCCGCCGGGTGCGCGGCGGGTGTCTCGACCCAGACGTAGCCGACGACGTGCCTCCGGAGGCCACCGGCAGGGAAGGCGTCGCCTTTCTCGCTGGTGAAGTCGCCCACTTGCAGGCGGACGCCTTCGAGCGTCACGCTATCCGCGGGCGTCACCGCGAACTGCACGCCCTCATGCTCGTTGCGCGCTAACGAAAGCTCCGCCTCTGACTTGTCGGCGGCGCCCGAGAACTCGGTCGGGTAGACCTTCTGCATCGAGTTGCGCGTCCAGACGGCGTAGCCCGCGCGAACCGGGTTGGGAGTGGTCGGCAGCCGCGTCACCCTCATCTCGAGGGCCGCCTGCTGCCCGTCCACGCCCTCGGCCGTCAGCCGTGCCAGCTCGGGCCGCGCGCCCTTCCGCCCTTGCCAGAACCACGAGAGGGTCTTCCCGGTTCCCGTCGCTGAATCCAGCACCGCACCGGTGGCCGACAGCAGCGAGCAGCGCCACTTGGCGTCGTCCGTCAGACCGGCGCTCACGCGCAGGCTATTCGGCGTCCGTGGATAGTCGAAGGCGACGCCGACGCCGGTGAAGTGCAGCCCGCCCCGCGAGACGAACACGTCGTCGAACCAGGCGGTACCCGTAGTCCGCCGCAGGAACACGAACGCCTCAATCTCCTTGACTGGCTTCTCGGGAAGGTAGACCTGCGCCGCGTACTCCCAGTCGTGGGTGCCGCGCCGCCAGTCGCTCACCTTGCCCCACCACGGCTTGCCGTCGTCGTAGTGGATATCCAGATAGACGCAGTAGTTGCCGCCAGCGCCGATGTTCTCCGCCTTGCTCCAGCCGCCCAGGATAATCGGCCGTTTGTCCGGCTTGTCGTACCGGATGACCTGCACGACGCCCATGCCGTCCCCTTCGCCGCTGGCGGTGCAGCGAATGGACTGGGTGCCGATGTGGACGACGGCCCGGTCGAGCTCATGGCCGCTGCCGTACTTCGACCACCCGGTGAGCGCTGCGTCCTTCGCATCCTCAAAGCCAGCTTTGTTGAGTTCGTTGGCGAGGGCTGGTGCCGTCTCCGCCTGCACCGGTCGCAAGGTGATGGCGCAATGGACGGACAGAAGAAGTGCTGTGGCGAAGCGTAGTCTCATGGCACGTCAGGCTCCTACGGAGATGCCCAAAGGATACCAGAACCCAGCGTCGAATACTTGGGCCAATCGCCAACCGTGTGCCGTGGCGACACGGTTGGTTCGGCGACTCCCCCGGGGGCGAAGACCTCGGCATCCCGGTCTGCAAAGCCAGGTTGACAGCAGTGCTCCCGCGCGTGATTCCTTTCAGCGCAGCCGCCAATTGTGTAGAATAGGAGCTTCCAGCAGCGTGCCCCGAGGCTCCCAGCCGGTCGCACGCGCCGCTTGGCCACGGCCGAGCCGTCGATTTACATAGCTGTGCGCGAATCCCAAACAACCTACCGAATGTGCAGTTGGCTGCCGGGCGTCAAGCGCGCCCATCTGGCCTGGCACTGGGCCCTCGGGTACCACAGTAGTACTTCGACCATGGTTCCCGAACGCTGGACAGCCCTGTGCCTCCGTCGAGGCCGGGGCTTCTGTTTTGGTGGACGGGTGTTGGCATGTTGAACTCCAAGACCTTGGTGCTGAATAACCAGTGGACGCCGATCAACGTCACCTCGTTGCGGCACGCCATGTGCTTGCTATACCGGCGCGTGGCCGACGTCGTGTGCCCGGTGACGTACCAGCGGTACTCCTTCGACTCCTGGGCAGACCTGTCCGTGGAGCCGGACGAGCCCTGCATCCGCACCGTCAGCATCTCGGTCAAGGTGCCCGAGGTCATCGTCCTGCTCTCGGGCGACGCCTTCCCGAAGCACCGCGTGCCATTCTCCAGGCGGAACCTGTTCAATCGAGACCGGTTCACCTGCCAGTTCTGTGGCAAGCAGCCAGGCTCCCGGGAGCTGACCATCGACCACCTGGTGCCCAAAGCCCGGGGCGGCAAGACGGAGTGGACCAACTGCGTGCTCGCCTGCATCGACTGTAACTCGCGAAAGGGCAGCAAGCCGCTGCCGCACTCCGGGCTCCGTCTTCGCCGGCGGCCGGTGGTGCCCAGGTGGTCGCCGTTCGTCTCCATCGCCGTAACCGAACGCCGCGAGAGTTGGCGAAGCTTCGTGTCCGACGCCTACTGGGATGCGGAGCTGGATCCAGACTGAGCAAGGCGGCGATCCGTGCCTTTCGCCACGGGTCGGCCGCACCGTAGTTTGCGGGCCTCCTCACAGGGACTCCCCACCGGGCCAGTCTAAAGGAACCAGACACCTCGCTTCTCCCCGTGAACCGCCCGGCAAAGTGGGCGCGTCAGGGGAAGAGCGAACAGGAGGCACCTGCTGTGAGAAGTCGTTCTATCAAGTCACTCGTCGGAGTCGTTTCGGTCGCCGTCTTCTTGGCGGCCGCGGTAGCGGTGTACGCAAACTGCGGCGCCTGCGGCCCGGATGCAAAGGCCGGCGCGAAGACAGAAGCACAGGGCGCCGTATGTACCGGCTGCGCTCAGGCAGTCAAGGGCCAATTGTGCGGGCACTGCACAGCCCAGAAGCTCGGCCTCTCGGAGGCCCAGGCAAAGGAGTTCGGGAAGGTGCTCGACGCGTACAATAACAGCGTCGCCGCCGCCCAGGCCGACCTCCTGGCGAAGGCCAAGTCGTCCCTCGGGGAAGAAAAGGCAACGAAGCTGGCGGAGTCGCTCAAGGCACCGCCGAAGAAGTAGCCGTCGCTCGACCTCGGGACTGCCAAGAAGCCGGAGAGGCATCTGCTCTCCGGCTTCTCTCTTTGTGGACATGCCTCAGCCAGCCTTTACATCGGTGCAGGACCGGGCCACCCTACAACTGTCAGTCTGAAGATGCGTTCCGACTCAAAGAGCCGGGACCGATCCCCGAAGGAATGTAGGAGGAAGTGCCGTGTTGAAGCGATACCCGAAAGGTCTGGTAGCTGTAGTGTCCTTGCTGGCGCTGCTCTTGGCGGCAGGCTCGCTGTACTCACAGTCGTCCAAGCTGTTGGCCAAGCAGGCGAAGCGAGTCGAGCTCGCCGCGGCTGGCTCGTGCGACATGGCCGGGGCTGGTGAGTCGTGTGGCGGCCAGTCCATGTGCGGAGCCGAAGCGGCCGCGTTTGCGTGCGCCGAGTGCGCCAAAGCCGGCAAGCAGGGCCCGTGCGCCGAGTGTCTCTCAGGAGGACTGGACTTGTCAGCAGCAGAGACGAAGACGCTCACCGAAGCCGTGGACGGATACGAGAAGTCAGTCGCCGCGGCGAAGACCAAGCTGGTCGCCAAGGTCAAGACCTCTTTCAAAGGCGAGAAAGCCGAGAAGCTGGTGGCTTCTCTGGCGAAGCTCAATCAGCCGAAGCAGCCGATGGCCGCCTCCATGCCCGGCTGCGGCGGCGGCGGCGGCGAGTGTGCCTCCGAGTCCATGTCCATGGCGAAGTGCCCGGCGATGAAGGGCGAGGCGTCCAAGCCCGCCGAGTCGAAGAAGCCCGCCACCGAAGACTCTGACGATTAAGGCGGAGCGCCCGTCCCACCCCAGCTTCTCCCGCCGTCCCCAAAGCACCCTAGCTCGGGGCAGGTCTCCGACCGCCCCGACACGCCGGCCGAGAAGTACAACCCAGATGAACGCCAAACGCCGGAGAGCTTCCCGCTCTCCGGCGTTTCTCATTCTCGTAGCCTTCGTCGCCAAGACGAAGGACTGCTCCAGATCCTTGGCCCCGCTGTGTGCGGGTCTCCCGACCCGCACACCACCGCGACCGCAGGTCTCCCAAGTGCGTGTCCTGCGTCCCCGCTGTGTGCGGGTCTCCCCCCGCTGTGTGCGGGTCTCCCGACCCGCACACCACCGCGACCGCAGGTCTCCCAAGTGCGTGTCCTGCGTCCCCGCTGTGTGCGGGTCTCCCGACCCGCACACCACCGCGACCGCAGGTCTTCCAAGTGCGTGTCCTGCGTCTGGAGACCTTCGGTCAGACAGGTGTTCCGGTCGGGAGACCGGAACACAGCGGCGCAAACGCGCAGCGTTTGAGGAGACCGGAACACAGCGGCCGATCCTTGGCCTTGGCGGCCAAGGCTACGGCGGGTGCGCTGAGTTCCCCCTGGACGGCGGCGGCAGGACGCCGCTCCCGCCGCGCTCAGTCGCGACGCAATCTTCTTGGACCCTTCCGCATTCCGGTTCCCGACAGTCTTACACCGTTGAGGCGGTCAGTCGCCTCCATCTTGCGCCCCGCGCCCTGTCGTGGTAGCATCCTGACCGGTCGCCGTCGAACGGCGGCCGAGAGGAGGCACGTTCATGAGACGCTTCTGGTTCCTGTTTGCCTTATTCTCCAGCCTGCCCGTCCAGGCCCAGCGCGGCATTGCCGTAGAGGCGTTGGAGAAGGAGCTGGGCGAGTCGGTCTACGGCAGCTCGTGGGCGCTGGTCGTCGGCGTCAACGACTACCCGGCCGGCGGCGCCTTCCGAAGCTTGAGCTTTGCCGCGAAGGACGCCCAGTCGGTCCGGGACCTGTTGGTGAACGACTACGGCTTCCCGGCGGCCAACGTCACGCTGCTGCTCAATGCCCAAGCCACGAAAGGTGCGCTCGTGGACGCCTTCACCGACATGGCTGACAAGGCTCAGCCTAACGACCGGGTGATCTTCTACTTCTCGGGTCACGGCCACACCGTGGATCTGCCGCGGGAAGGGCAGCGCGGGTACGTGGTGCCGGGCAACACCAAGCTGACCCGGGAGGACCTGGAGCGCCCGGCCCGGGTGGAACAGCAGTGCGTGCCAATGACAGCGCTCCGCAGCCTCGCCAAGACGACTGCCGCCCGGCACGTGCTGTTCCTGGTCGACGCGTGCTACAGCGGTCTCGCCATCAGCGGCAAGAGCGCAGTAGACATACCGTATCACCTGAGGACCATCGCCGTCCGCCTGATGACCGGCATCGTCACCGCTGGCCGGGCCGGCGAGGTCGCGTACGAGGACCCGGATGTCGGGCACGGGTACTTCACTCAGAAGCTGTTGGACGGCTTACGGCCGGTCAAGGGCACCGTCCTGGCCGACAGCATGCCAAAGGACAAGCCCGACGGTATCGTGACACTGAAGGAGTTGGTCAGCTACCTCGTGACCGCCGTGCCTGAAGCCTCCCAGGGGAAGCAGAACCCGCAGGAGGCACAGGAAGGCGAAGGGCAGTTCCTGTTCATCCCCACCGAGCCGACGCGACCGATGGTGCGGCCGGAGCCGGGGCGCGTCGGGCAGACGAGAGTAAACCCGGTGGACGGCGCAGAGATGGCCTTTGTCCCCGCTGGCACCTTCAAGATGGGGAGCGAGAACGGCGATGCTGACGAGAAGCCGGTGCACTCCGTGTCGGTCCAGGGTTTCTGGATGTATGCGAAGGAAGTCACCAACGGTCAGTACCGCAAATTCCTGACCGCCAACCCACAGTGGACGGCGGAGCGGATTGACAGCAAACTGCACGATGGCGCCTACCTGAAGCACTGGAAGGAACAAAGCCCCGTATCGAAGGATGAGTCCTATCCTGTCGCATATATCCCCTGGTACGCCGCAAAAGCCTACGCCGAGTGGGCGGGCGGCAGGCTGCCGACGGAGGCCGAGTGGGAGTACGCAGCCCGGGGCGGGAGGCAGTTCGAGTACGGCACGGTCACAGGGGAGATCAGTGAGCAGTTGGCGAACTACTCCTCACAAGGGAACTAAGCCCGTCGGCAGCTATCGCCCGAACCCCTTCGGTCTGTATGACCTGGCGGGCAACGTGCGGGAGTGGTGCCAGGACTGGTTTGGTAAATACCCAAACCGCTCCGTGTCTGATCCGCAAGGCGCAAGCACGGGCGAGTACCGCGTCTTCCGCGGCGGCAGTTGGAGCCGCGACCCGCAGGACTGCGGGTCCGCGGATCGCCGCGGGGGCGCGCCGGCGTTCTGCGGCATCGGCCTCGGCTTCCGCCCTGTCCTCGCTCCGCCAGGTTAGCCGAGACCTACCGTTCCATTCCGTTGAGCACAGGTGGAGGCGAAGCGACGAGCGGAACCCGGCGGAGCGGGTTCCGGCGAGGAGCGGAGCCGGCGGAGCGCGCGGAGCGGTGGGGTCCAGGGGCGAAGCCCCTGGTCGCGGCCAGTATTGAGAATCGAGCGTTCTGATGCAGCTACGTTTCTTCGCAATCCCGGTAGGCGATGGCACGCATGCCGAGGCCGAGCTGAACGCCTTCCTGGGTAGCCAGCGCGTGCTGTCGGTCGAGAAGCACTTCGTGACCACGACGACAAGCGCCTATTGGGCGGTGGCGGTTGAGTTCCTGGGCGAGAACGCCCGGCGCCCGGCTTCCCCGGGAGGTCCACGCGTCGACTACAAGGACGTTCTGAGTGCGGAGGACTTTGCTGTCTACCGCCGGCTCCGTGACCTGAGGAAGCAGATCGCCGACACGGACGGGGTGCCGGCGTTCGCCGTGTTCACCAACGCGCAGTTGGCGGCGATGGTGACAGAGCGGGCGCTCACCGCGTCGGCCCTTGGGAAGATCGACGGAGTTGGCGAAGCCAAGCTGGGCAAGTACGGGGCGCGAATGCTGACGGTGCTGAAGGAGGCGTTTGGTGAAGAGAGCGGGTCCTGCACCACGCGATCATGAACGTGTGCGAGCCGGTGTTCGAACGCTACGCCATCGCGGATCGGTGGCTATGTGCGCTACATGGACGATTTCCTGCTTTGGGGACAGAGCCGCGCGGAGCTCCGGACCGCGTTGCACGAGGTGCGGAGTTACCTGAGCGACGCGCTCCGTCTGACGCTCAAGCCAGCGCAACTTCAGCCCGTCGGCTTGGGGGTGAGCTTCCTGGGGTTCCGGGTCTTCGCGAATCGCCTAAGCCTGGCCCGAGGGAGTCGGCAACGGTTCGCGGGGAAGCTTCGGCACTACCATGCCGCCTACCAGGAGGGCGAGTGGTCGGAAGAGGAGTACGCGCGCCGAATGCAGGCATTGGTGGCGTTCACGCTCCTGGCCGAGGCGAACGGCTTCCGTCGCGCCCTCATTCATCGCTTTAGGGTGCTGTCCTGAAACGGGCGAGAACCGCGTCAACCGCGGCGGCAGTTGGAACAACGACCCGCAGAACTGCCGGTCCGCGAATCGCAACAGGAACACGCCGACGAACTGCAACAACAACCTTGGCTTCCGCCCGGTCCTCGCTCCGCCAGCTCAACGGAATGGACGGAGATCCTCGGTTGACCCGGACAGCATCCCGTCTTCGCTTGGCGCCTCCGGCGCCCAAGGCGAAGCAAAGAGAGAAGGCCGCCTCGGGCTGGTAGCCGTGGCAGCCGCCCGGCGAAGGTCCGGGGCGGCCGATTCTTGAGGTTCGCCTGGACGAGGCGTGCGCAACCACGCCGGCCCGGAGACGGTTGGCCGGCGCTATGCCGCCTCGTAGGGTAAAGCTCTGCTTTGCCGCCCTTGACCTTGACCTGTGAATGTCACACGGCGCAATCGGGTCAGGTCAAGGGCAACGTCAAAGTCAAGGGCGGCAAAGCAGAGCTTTACCCTACGGGAGGCGGACACCGGTGCCAGAACAACCGCCCCGGCGGTGGCTGGTAGCGGTTCACCGCGAACGTCATCGCCGGGGCACCTTCATCCGTGCGTGAATCGGAGACGCCGCCCTCCGCCCGCGGAACCCGGTATAATACCGGGCCGGGCCCTGCTCTGCACACGGACCATCCGGGTGCATCCCATCCTTACGGGTCCTCGTAGCGTAGCCTCTTGTGGGCGTCTCCGAGCGCCAAGCCGGCGTCCCGCAGATGACGCCCACAAGAGGCTACGCTACGAGGTCAATCCAGGAGGTTGGGTACCACGTCGAAGGAGACCACCATGGGAACCTACTGCACCTGCCTCGCCCTGCTGCTTCTGCTCGGGACCGCCAAGGTCCACGCCCAAACCACCGTCTTCGACTTCGAGACCGACGACCAGATCGCCGCTTGGACGATCCGCGCCGCGGCCCAGGACAAGCTCGAACGGTCGCCGCAGTTCGCGACTTTCGGGCAGTCGTCGATGCTGTTCACCACGCCCGCCTGGAAGCAAGGCATGGGCGAGTGGCCGGCGTTCGAGGCCAAGCCGCCGGTGGCGGATTGGCGCGGCTACGACCGCCTGATGATCGACATCACGAACTCCGGCACCGAGCGGCACTTCTTCTCGCTGTTCGTCTCCGACAGCAAGCTGCCGTTCCGCGACGGGCTGAACTACCGGTTCGACCTGCCGGCCGGCGGCTTCAAGCGGTTCGCGATCCCGCTGTCGTTCCCGGAGAAGGTGGACCGGTCGGACCTCTCGGTCATGCACTTCTTCACCCAACGACCCGAGGCCGACATGCGGCTCCACCTGGACAACTTCGCCTTGCTCAAGCCCGGCGAGACGCTCCCCGACCCGCCGCCGGCCTTCGTAGGACAGGTTGCCAACCTGTCCCTCGCCCAAGTCGGCAGCTTCGACCAACTGGTCAGCGTCTGCCGCGAGAACCTGCTCAAGCTGGCGGACACGCCGGAGCTGCGCCGGCGCGCTGACGCCCAGGTCGCCAAGCTCGCCGCCCAGGTCAAAGCCGTCCGCGACGCGATGGGCTCCACAACGCTGACCTTGGCTCGGCTCGACGAACTAAAGGCGCAGCTCGACCGGCTTCCCCGCAACTCCGCCCGGCTGGAATCCGTGTTCCGGTTGCAGAAGGCGTGTGCCGGCGTCGGCCTGCCCACCGAGAACGCGCTGGTCGGCTTCGCCACCTCCATGGAGAAGATCCTCCCGCGCGACGTGCCCTTCACCCTGACCGCCACAAAGAGCGTCGAGGTCAGCTTGGCGCGCAACGAGAAGGAGAGCTTCCAGGTCGCGGTGCTGCCGGTAGAGAAGGACCTGAAGCAGGTCGCCGTGCAGGTGGGCGACCTGAAGTCGGCCGACGGGAAGATGTTCGCCGCCGCCAACATCGGCTGCGACGTGGTCGGCTACGTGGAGACGAAGACGCGCCCGCCGTACAACGTGTCGCACGTCGGCTGGTGGCCCGACCCGATCCTCGACTTCCTCGGGCCCATCGACATCGCTGCGGGCGACCTGCAGACGTTCTGGGTCCGCGTCCGCGCGCCGAAGGGCCAGGCGCCGGGGACGTACCGCGGCACGCTCACCGTGTCGGCGGCGGGCGCCAAGCCGATGACCTTCGATCTGACCGTGAAAGTACGCACCTTCACCTTGCCCGACTGCACGCCGCTGCCCACCGCCATCACCTTCTTCGAGCAGAAAGGCCAGATGGGCGGCGAGGAGAACTGGCCGACGATGAAGCTGAAGTACGCCGACTTCCTGGCAGACTACTACATCGACTACGACAGCCTCTACCGCAGCGGCCCGCCCGACTACGAGATCCTCCAGCACCTGCACGACCAGGGGCGGCTGGTCGCCTTCAACCTGGGCAACGTCTTCAACGGCGGCACGGACGCGGAAGGCTTCGACAAGGCCATTGCCGACACCGTGGAGCGCATTCGCCCCGCCTACGAGCGAGCCAAGGAGCTTGGGCTGTTGGACCATGCCTACATCTACGGCTTCGACGAGCGTCCCAAGGAGCAGTTCGGGCTCCTGGAGAAGTCGGCCCAAGCGCTGCGCAAGGCGTTCCCCGAAGTGCTGCTGATGACCACCAGCTACGACGACAGCTTCGGGCTCGACTCGGTGGTGAAGACCATCGACGCGTGGTGCCCGCTGACGCCCAAGTTCGACATGGCGAAGGCGGCCAAAGCTCGCGCGCAGGGGAAGGCGGTGTGGTGGTACATCTGCTGCGGCCCGCACACCCCCTACGCCAACTGGTTCGTCGAGTACGCCGCCATCGAGTCCCGCCTGCTCATGGGCGCCATGCCCGCCAAGTACCAGCCCGATGGTTTCCTCTACTACTTGCTCACCAAGTGGAACCAGAACAAGCCCGTCGAAACCGGCCCCTTCACCGACTGGAACCCGGTGAGCTGGACCGTCTACCACGGCGACGGCTCCCTGTTCTGCTCCGGCCCCGGCGGCAAGCCCGTCCCCACCATCCGCCTGGAGAACTACCGCGACGGGCAGGAGGACTACGCATATGCGTGCATCCTAGAGGAGACCATCCGTCTCACCGAGGCGAGTCTCAACGAGCGCACCAAGGAGCAGGCCGATTGGCTTGAGGAAGCCACAGCCGCCCTGCCCGTTTCTGACTCACTCGTGAAGACGATGGCCGAGTACTCCCACGATCCGCAGGCGCTGTACGCGTGGCGGAACAAGGTCGCAGACCTGATCGACCGCTCGGGGATGCCGAACGTCGATCCGTGGGGGAAGAACTTTGGGGTGCGAGGAGCCGCGGCGATGAACCGGTAGACCGTTGACGGCAGTTGCGGAGAAGCTACCCCGCCGGGGCATTCTGTCCGGATGGTTGACCCACCGCAGGGAGGTCACCTCGCCCAAGCTTCGGGTCTCATTCCCTCGCCTGACCGTGCACAGCGGTCGCCGTCCACGCGCCCTTGGCGAACCCCCCCGAACTGGTCACAATTGGGCATCTCACTCTGGCGACGCACTACCGCCACATCGGCAGGCAGCCATGGACTACGCCCAATTCAGCGACCGTGTCCGCTCCGGTGAGAATCTGCACACGGAGTTCAAGGAGTGGCCGATTCACCCGGATGACCTGGCCGCGTGTCTGGTTGCGTTCGCCAACGCCGATGGCGGGCAGCTCTTGCTTGGCGTCAGCGACGACCGCCGGGTCGTTGGCGTTGCCGATCCCGATGCGGTTGCCCGCTCCGTAGACAACGTCGCCACGAACAACTGCGAACCGCCTCTCACGATCGTCCAAGAGACCCTTCAGCCCGCAGGGCCCGGCGGAGACCCCGCGGTGGTGGTGAACATCCCCAAAGGGGACCAACGCCCGTACCGCACCTCCCGCGGCGTGTACTACGTGCGCACCAGCTCTGGCCGTCGGCAAGCCTCGCGCGAGGAGTTGCTGCGGCTATTCCAGGCAACCGAGAGCCTGTTCTATGACGAGACGCCGCTGCCGCGTCTCCATCTCTCTGACCTCGACCTCGATGCCTTTCACCTGTTCCTGGAGGAGACCGGTCAGTCGGACCTGGGTCTCGACCACGAGCAACTGCTGCGGAACTGGCGGCTGTTGGCGGGCGAGCATCCCACTCTCGCTGGCGCGCTGCTTTTCGGCAGGCGACCCCAGCAGCACCTGCCGTTCGCCCAGGTCAATGCGTTCCGGTTCGCGGGCACGAACAGCTCCGTCGATCCTCTGGACGCCAAGGAGCTGACCGGGCGGCTACTCGACGTCCTTGACCAGGCGCAACGGTTCCTGCGGCTGCACCTGCGATGCCCCCACGAGATCAGGGGTTTCGAGCCTGAGGCGAAGCCGGAGCTTCCCGAGGAAGCCCTTCGGGAAGCCCTCGTGAACGCGGTGGTCCATCGAGACTACACCGTCCACGGCCCCATTCGGTTGTTCATCCTCGACGACCGCCTCGAGATCCACACGCCGGGCCGCCCGCCGAACACGGTGGACGAGGCAGCCATGCGCGCCGGCGTCCACGTCGTCCGCAATCCGCACCTGTATTCCCGCCTGTCAGACGCCGGGCTGGTCACCCGCGCCGGCAGCGGCATCCGCCGCATCATTCGGCTTGTCCGGGAGGCGACTGGGGAAGACATCGGCCTCGACGTGCGCGACTTCGAGGTGCTGCTGACGATCCCGCGGAGACCGAGTGGCTCAGACACGCCATGATCCACCGTCTGCTCGCCTCCCTCGCTGCCCGTCGCCGGCGAGCCGATGAGAGGCGGCTGCCTGCGGGACGACCCAGGTCTCCCGCCGACGGCGCACAGCCTCCTTGTCACAACGCCCCCGCCTCTCCCCACAACGACCGCCAGTACGCCCGGTCCGTTGCGAACGGGTCGACCTTGTCGCGCGCCGGGTCGAGGCCGGCGGGCAGGATGCCGAAGCGCTTCATCTCGCGGACGTACTGGGGGTTCGGGTTCCAGCCGGGGACGGTGTAGCGCGGGATGCTGTCGCGGAGCTGCTTGCCCTTCTTGAGGCTTTGCAGCAGGCGCTGGTAGTCCGCGTCATCCTTGTCGGCGAATGCCTCGCCGCAACTGCCCCAGCCGCCGGTACTCTTCGACAGCGGGCCGAGCAGCAGCGGCGACAGCTCCGGCCGGGTCATGTTGACGATGGCGTTGACGCCGAACCGGGCAAGGGGATCGCTGTCGATGACGCGCCGTTCGTGGCGGGCCAGTGGGCGCTTGAGACCGCGCGTGTCCGGCCATTCCGGCGCGTTGTAGGGCACGGCGGGCACCCCGCCTCTACCATGACACCGGGCGCAGCGCCGGGCGAACACCTCCTTCTGCTCGCGGAATACCAGCGAGGCGGCGCCGCCAAGGCGCATCTCCGCCTCGTTGCGAAGTGCCGCATACGTGCCGACATGCGTCGCGCCGCTCTCGATCCAGAGCCACACGGTGCGCCACTCCTGCTCCGACAGCTTCGCGCCGTGGTGGGAGCCGTCGATCTTCGCCCTCAGCCGGCTGGCGGAGGTGCCAATCGTTCGCGGCGGCCCTGTTGTGTTCCGGTCTCCAGTTGTGTTCCGGTCTCCCGACCGGAACACGCCCTTGACCGAAGGTCTCCCATCAACCGGATGAACGGCGGGCACTCGATTGGAGACCTGCGGTCATATCAGGCGCGCGGTCAGGAGACCTGCGCACAACGGGGACCGAAGGTCTCCCTGTTGTGTTCCGGTCTCCCGACCGGAACACGCCCTTGACCGAAGGTCTCCCATCAACCGGATGAACGGCGGGTAGTCGATTGGAGACCCCTGTTGTGTTCCGGTCTCCCCCCTGTTGTGTTCCGGTCTCCCGACCGGAACACGCCCTTGACCGAAGGTCTCCCTGTTGTGTTCCCCTGTTGTGTTCCGGTCTCCCGACCGGAACACGCCCTTGACCGAAGGTCTCCCATCAACCGGATGAACGGCGGGTAGTCGATTGGAGACCTGCGGTCAGATCGGGTGCGCGGTCAGGAGACCTGCGCACAACGCAGTCAGGAGACCCGCGCACAACGGACCCGCGCAGCCGGAACGGCTCAAGCACGGCTACCATTCGAGCGGTGTGAGGGGCACCTCCGAGGGCGTCTCCTGCCCGAGGTACCAGTAGGCCGCTGACGAGAAGCGCCACGCTTGGGGTTCGCGGACAAGCCCCTTTCGGTGCGGGTTGTCATGCAGGTAGTCGAACTTCTGTCGCCAGAACGCTTCAGAGTGGATTGCTTCCGGATGCCGCGTCGGCTGCCAGAAGCGGCGCTCCCGATCGTCGCCAGCGGCTGCGCGCATCGCCGCTGAGAAGCAACTGGGCATGTTCTGGTCACAGAGGTCCGCCAATCGTCTGCCGGTGAACTTGCGGAAATCACTGACAGCATCAAGCAGACGCTCGCTGTCGAACTCGGCATGGAAGAGGATGACGTGAACGTGCGTAGGCATGATGACAAAGGCGTTGATTCGCAGTCCCTTGTGCTGATGACAGTACTTCAGGCTATCCGCAACAATGCGACAAGGCGGCTCCGACACAAACACCGGGAGCCAGTCCACAACCGTGAAAGTGACGTAGTAGACTGCCTCGTCGCTGGTGATGTGGTAGCGCTCCATCCTGACTCTCCTTCGCGTTGCCGTAGGATTGCAGACCTGCGGTCTATCGGGTGTGCGGTCAGGAGACCTGCGCACAACGGGAAAGCTGGTTGTTGTGTTCCGGTCTCGCGACCGGAACACGCCCCTGACCGAAGGTCTGGTTGTTGTGTTCCGGTCTCGCGACCGGAACACGCCCCTGACCGAAGGTCTCCACCCGACTGAATCAGCAGCCGGCACTCGATTGGAGACCTGCGGTCATATCAGGTG
>Ga0100385_1001183_pt1 | contig 27409 bp, 17 predicted proteins | sample CryGeymeta201509_FD_81543 | JGI IMG/M metagenome (GOLD analysis project Ga0100385, IMG submission 81543) | Groundwater microbial communities from Crystal Geyser aquifers in Utah, USA - Crystal Geyser metaG 2015-09 | ecosystem: Environmental > Aquatic > Deep subsurface > Groundwater | place: USA... | reverse complement strand
GTGGCCTTCAACCAGCAGTGCACCCACATGGGCGGGCCGCTCGACGGCACCTACAAGGAGAAGCACCAGGTGCTCGGACCCTGTCCGGTGCACCTCACCACCTTCGACCTGACGCGCCACGGCATGGTGGTCTCGGGACATGGCACCGAGAGCTTGCCGCAGATCGTGCTGGAGATGCGCGGAGACGACATCTACGCCGTCGGCGTGCTGGGACTGATTTACGGCTATTCGGCCAACACGACCGGACGTCGGGTTTGACCCTCACCCCCAGCCCCTCTCCCGCAACCGGGCGAGGAGAGCGCAGTGAGTCGCTGCGCGACTAACTCGATATGGAGAGCAACATGAGCGAAAAAGACAAATCCAGCGCCTTCGGCGTTTTCGCCAAGGACTACGTGCCACTGCCGCCCAAGGACGCGGACGTGTTCACCACCGCCTGCGACTACTGCACCATCGCGTGCGGCTACAAGGTCTACCGCTGGCCGGTGGGCAGGGAGGGCGGCAGCGGCAAGGCGCAGAACGCCATCGGCGCCGATTTCCCACACCAACTGGTCAACACCGGCGCCTGGGTCAGCCCCTCGCAGCACAACATCGTGCGTCACAAGGGCAAGCCGCACCATGTCGTCGTCGTCCCTGACAAGGACGCCAAGGTGGTCAACGTCGGCGGCAACCATTCCATCCGCGGCGGCACCCTGGCGCAGAAGTGCTACAACCCGGAGAACCGCACCGCGGAGCGCCTGCTCTACCCGATGATCCGGGTGCGCGGCACGCTGATGCCGGTGTCCTGGGATCTCGCCACCGAGGTGATGGCCGACATCTCGAAGTACATCATCGCCAAGTACGGCGAGCATGCCTGGGCCATCAAGATGTACTCCTACCAGTACTTCGAGAACACCTACGCCATCACCAAGCTGGGCATGACCTCGGTCGGTACGCCGTCGATCGCGCCCCACGACAAGTGCTCGGGCACCAACGATGCCGCCGGCCTCGACGACGCCGGCATCAACTCCTTCTCCGCCAGCTACCAGGACTGGGCCGATTGCGAGGTGGCGTTCCTCTCCGGCGTCGATCCCTACGAGACCAAGACCGTTCTGTTCACGACCTGGATGATGCCGGGGGACAAGAAATTCATCTTCGTCACCCCGCACAAGACCATGGGCGTGGCCTGGTCGGTCAAGGCGGGTCGCGGCCTGTGGCTGCCCATCACCCCGGGCACCGACAGCGTGCTGCACATGGCGCTGGCGCGCATCGTCATCGAGAACGGCTGGCAGGATCAAGAGTTCATCGACAAGTGGATCGCCAACTCGTGGGAAGTGGATTCCGGCTTCGGCCGCGGCACGCGCAACACCGGCTGGCAGTGGCGCACCACCTGGGGTACCTGGCAGAGCGACTGGCAGGACTACCAGAAGTTCATCCTGTCGCAGGAGGAATCCAAGCTCGAGGTGGCGGCAAAGATCACCGGCCTCAAGGCCGAGGACATCCGCAAGGCCGCCGAGTGGATCGCCAAGCCCGTCAATGGCAGGCGGCCGAAGACCTCGTTCATGCTGGAGAAGGGCAACTACTGGTCCAACAATTACATGAACACCACCTCGTTCGCCAGCCTCGGCCTCATCTGCGGCGCCGGCAACCGGCCCGGCCGCGTGATCTCGCGCGGCGGCGGCCATCAGCGCGGCATGATGGGCGCCGGCGGCAAGCCGGGCTGGATGAATCCGGAGAAATATCCCGGCCGGCGCAAGAAAAGCTTCAACCTGGACCAGTGGCTGATGAACGACCAGATCAAGTTCGCCTGGGTTTTCGGCACCACCTGGGTGGCGGCCATGATGGCTTCGCAGTCTCTCTCCGACAAGATGCAGTCGCTCACGCGCAGCAACCCGCACCAGATCGCCAATCTGGACCGCGCCGCCATCTTCGAGACGCTGAAGAAGCGCGTCGACTCCGGCGGCATGGTGATGGTGGATTCCGACATCTATCCCGTCGGGCCGTTGGGCACCGAGTACGCCGACATCGTGCTGCCGGCGGCGACCTGGGGCGAGGACAATTTCACCCGCTGCAACTCCGAGCGGCGCCTGCGCCTGTATTCCAAGTTCTACGACGCGCCGGGCGATGCCAAGCCGGACTGGTGGGCGGTGCAGAAATTCGCCCGGAAAATGGGTTACGACGCGGACGGCAGCTACAACTGGAAGAACTCCAATGACGTCTTCGAGGAAGCGGCGCGCTTCGGCCGCAACGGCGTGCTGAACTACCATCCCCTCGTGGTCAAGGCGAAGGCGCAGAAGGTGCCGGCCCAGGAACTGCTGCGCACCTACGGCACGGAAGGCATCCAGACGCCGATCCGCATGAAGGACGGCAAGCTGATCGGCACCGCGCGACTGCACGACCCGAGCAACGACTGGGAGGAAATCGAAGGTCCGGAAGTCAAGCGCAAGTGGCTCTACGCCTTCAACACCCAGTCGGGCAAGGCCATCCTGCTGAAGAGCCCGTGGAAGTTCGCCGGCTGGATCCAGTTCTACGAGGCGATCAAGCCGCGCGCCGAGAAGGGCGAAATCTGGGTCACCAACGGCCGCATCAACGAGACCTGGCAGTCGGGCTTCGACGATCTTCGCAAGCCGTACCTGTCGCAACGCTGGCCCTATCCCTTCCTCATCGTGCATCCCAACGATGCGAAGAAGAAGGGCATCGAGTCGGGCGACTTCGTCCAGGTGCACAACGACACGGTGTACGTGCAGACGGGCCAGCCGCAGGGCGTGCTCGATGCGGACCTGAACTTCAACAACCTGATGAAGGACGGCCACATCAAGACCACGGAAGGCCAGTTCGTCGCGGTGGCGATCGTTTCGGACGAGATGCGGGAAGGGGTGGCCATGGCCAATTTCAACTTCCCCGGCGCGCCGGCCAACTCGGTGGTCTCGGCGGTGCCCGATCCGGTCACCAACAACTACCGCTACAAGCTCGGCCGCGGCGTGCTGACCAGGATGGGCGAGTCGCCCTACAAGCACTCCTTCACGGCCATGAGCCTGAAACCGCGCAACATCGCCTGACTCCTCCGAAATACGCGGTGATGGTTCGACCGGGGCGCATGCCCCGGTTTTTTTGCGACGCAGGAGCACGACGGCCACAGCGCAGCCACGTGCGACGCCGGCACGCGGGGAGTGGGCCGTGCTGGACTCGAACCAGCGACCAAGGGATTATGAGTCCCCTGCTCTGACCGACTGAGCTAACGGCCCGCCGGGGCGGGGCGCGGAGATTCTACCGCAGGGTGCAGCGGGTTCCGGAGCGATTCGGATCGCCGCGCGTCGTAGAATCGGGTCGCCATGCGCGCCACGACGATGCTCCCCCTGCTCCTCGCCGCGGCCCCGGCGTTCGCTGCGCTCGCGCTACTCGACGACAGCGGGCGCACCGTGCGCCTCGCGCGGCCGGCCGCACGCATCGTGAGCCTCGCCCCCGACATCACCGAGAACCTGTTCGCGATCGGCGCCGGGGCTCGCGTGGTCGGCACGGTCGAGTTCAGCAACTTCCCTGACGCGGCGAGGCGCATCGCGCGCATCGGAAGCAGCGAGCGCATCGATGCCGAGGCGGTGGCGGCGCTCACACCCGATCTGATCATCGCCTGGGAGAGCGGCAACATCGCCGCCGACCTCGCGCGGCTGAAGGCGCTCGGTCTGCCCGTCTTCGTCACCCAGCCCCACCGCATCGAGGACATTCCAGCCGAGCTCGAACGCCTGGGAGAACTCGCCGGCACCCCGGAGGCCGCGCGCATTCGGGCGGCGCAGTTCCGCAGCCGGCTGGCGGCACTTCGCACGCGCTACGGCGCGCGCCCACGGGTCACCATCTTCTACGAGGTGTGGAACCGGCCCCTGATGACGGTCGGCGGACGCCAGGTCATCTCGGATGCCATCCGCGTATGCGGCGGGGAGAACGTATTCGGCACTCTGGAGCAGTTGGCGGCGGCCGTCAGCATCGAGGCGGTGCTCGCGGCCGCGCCCGAGGCGATCGTTGCCAGCGGAATGGACGCGGAGCGCCCCGAGTGGCTGGACGAATGGCGGCGCTGGCCGGGGCTCGCGGCGGTCGCGCGCGGGAACCTGTTCTTCGTTCCCCCCGACCTCATCCAGCGCCACACGCCGCGCATCCTGGACGGCATCGAGCGGCTGTGCGTGCATCTGGAGACCGCGCGCGCGCGGCGCGCCGTCCGCTGAGCGCGCTCATGCCGGGATGTAGTGCCGCCGCCCGCCGTCGGCGAGCGCGCGCAGCGGGTGCCCGTACAGGCGCGACAGGGATTCGGCGGTGAGCACCGCGTCGATGGGTCCCTCCAGCGTCCGGCCTTCGCCGAACAGCAGAGCCGCCCGGTCGGCGTAGCGCAGTGCCAGGTTGATGTCGTGCAGCACCATGACGACGGCGACTCCGGTGTCGCGCGCGCGGGCCGAGAGCAGTTCGAGCACCGCGATCTGGTGATCGAGGTCGAGGTGGGCGAGCGGCTCGTCGAGCAGGTAGAGCCGAGGTTGCTGCGCCAGTACGGCGGCGATCGCGAGCCGCTGCCGCTCGCCTCCGGACAGGGTCTGGACTTCGCGTGCAGCAATGCCGTCCAGTTCCACCGCGGCCAGCGCCTCGCGCGCGATGCGCTCGTCCTCGGGTCCCTCCCAGGCCCAGCGGCCGAGATGAGGATGGCGTCCGGTCAACGCCACCTCCAGGACGCTCGACGGGAAGGCGTCGCGCTGTACCTGCGGCAGCACGCCGCGCAGCACGGCTGCACGCTGCGCTCCGAGCGCCGCATAGGCCTCGCCGCACAGTGCGATGCTGCCCGCCTGCGGCGCGCGCAACCCGGCCAGCGTCGCGAGCAGGGTGGTCTTGCCGGTGCCATTGCGGCCGAGGATGGCGAGCCGCTCTCCGGAGCGCAGATCGAAGCCGAGGCCGGCCGTGACGCGCACCGTGCCGATGCGCACCTCGAGATCGCGCACCGCAAGACAAATCGGAAATGGGGTCAGACACGATAAATTCGGGCCCGCCATCGAGGTCTTGGGGCAGGGAAGGGCCGTGTACATCGCTGGCGTTTGTCGAGCATTTATCGTGTCTGACCCCATTTCCCCTTTGATGTTCGGGGAAAGCGAAGGGCCGTGTCCAGCGCCGGCGTTCGTAGAGAATTTATCGTGTCTGACCCCATTATTCGTTTTCATGAAATGGAGGAACACCGGCACGCCGATCAGCGCAGTCAGCACGCCCACGGGCAATTGCTGCGGCGCCAGGACGGTGCGCGCCAGCGTATCGGCAATCGTGAGCAGGGCGCCGCCCGCCAGTACCGCGGCCGGCAGCAGCACGCGCTGATCGTTGCCCAGGGCGAGCCGGACGAGGTGGGGCACGATCAGGCCGACGAAGCCGACCGCGCCCGCCGTCGTGACCGCCACTGCCGCCGCGGCGGAGGCGAGCACGTAGATCCCCGACCTGATGCCGGCCACAGGCACCCCGAGCGCGCGCGCGCCGGGTTCACCGCGCGCCATCAGGTTGAGATCGCGCGAGACCGGCATCGCGGCTGCGATCCCCACGATCAGCATGACGAGCGCGGGCCACGGCGAACCGGCGTGGGCGAGATCGCCCATGAGCCAGAACAGCATGCCGCGCAGCCGGTTCTCGGGCGCGACGGAAAGAATCAGCGCAACCAGTGCGCCGCAGCCGGCCGCGACGATGACCCCGGTGAGCAGCAGCCGGGTCTGGGTCCACGAGCCGTCGCCGCGCGCCAGCCCGAACACCAGAGCCGTGGCGGCGAGCGCCCCGGCGAAGGCGCCGCCGTTGACGAGGAAAAGCGGCAATCCCGCGAGCATGGCGCCGAGCGCCCCGACCGAGGCTCCGCCGGAAATGCCCAGCACATAGGGATCGGCCAGGGGGTTTCGCAGCAGCACCTGCATCAGCGCGCCGGACAGTGCGAGCAGGCCCCCGCAGGCGAAGGCCGCGAGCGCGCGCGGTGCCCGCAGGCTGCGCACCACCTGCGCCGCAACGCCGTCGCCCGCGCCGAAGAGCGCCGGGACGATCTCGCCTGCGGGGATCGAAAGGCTGCCCGCCGCAACCGCCAGCAGCAGGCTCGCCAGCCCCAGCAGGGCGAGGGCCAGGATCACCAGCAGGGCGCGGCGGCGGCTCGGCATGTCACTGGAACCGAAGCTCGGCGCTCACCATCAGGCTGCGGCGCCGTTCCGGATAGGCGCTGAAGGTGGTCGGCGCGGTCGGAGAATCGACGATGGCATAGGAGTAATAACGCCGGTCGAACAGGTTGTCGATGGATACGGCGAGCGTCAGGTCGGAGATCCGGTGGCTCACCTTCAGGTCGGCGAGCGTGTAGGCCGGCATCCTGCGGAAGCGGTTGGCCTGGTCGTTGTCGTGGCGCTGCCTGCCGACATGGCTCACCGCCAGATCGAGCCGCGTCGCGGGCCCTGCCTGCCAGCCGAGCGCGATCCCGGCGCGATGGCGCGGCACCAGCGGCACTTCGTTGCCCGAGACGTCCACCCCCGCATAGCTGCCGCTGCGGAACTGTGCATCGGTGAGCGCGTAGCGTGCCGAGAGCTCGATGGATGCGCCCGGCTTCACGCTGCCCTCGAGCTCCAGCCCGCGCCGGCGCGTGGGCGAGAGATTGACGTTCTGGAAGGTGAGTGCGTTGAAATGCAGCTCGTTGGTGAGGGCGATGTCGAAGAGCGCGGCGCGGGCGCGGGCGCCGGCTCGCCGGTATTCGAGGCCGATCTCCCGGTCACGCGACTTCTGGGGCAGGAGCGGGCCGGCACAGGGCGGAAAAAAGCAGCGGTTCTCGTCGACGTTCGCGATGCGGAAGCTGCGCCCGAAGCGGCCATACAGCCCGAGGCCGCCTCGCAGGTCCTGGCGCGCGGACAGCTCCCAGGCGTCGAGCGGGTCCGAGCGGCTGCGCCGCGGCAGTGGCGTCACCGACTCTTCGGTCGAGATGCGCACGCGCTCGCGACGCCAGCCGGCTGCGAGTCGGGTCGCGGCGCCGACGCGCAGATGGTCCTGCACGTAGAACGCGGCGTTGCGCTGGGTCGCGGTTTCATGGGTCGGAGAGGGAAACCCGAAGAAGGTGAAGGTCGAGTCGTTGGTGTAGTCCCAGTCGCTCCAGTCGAGGCCCACGATCGCGACGTTGGCCATGCCCGCGCGGGCGCTGGTCCATTTCAGCCGCGGCGAGACGCTCACCACCCGGGTGTCGATGTCGGACAGGAAGGTGCCACCCGCGAACTGGTTGAATAGCCGGCTGGCCTTGGCACGGTAACCCAGGTCGGCCGCCAGCGTCACGCTGCCGGCCTCGTGTTCGCCTGCCAGCGCGATGCGCCAGCCGTCGAGGTCGGCGAAGTCGTCGGGGGTCGAGGTGCCGCGCGGGTCGGCTGCCAGTTGCGCCTCGCTGCGCGCGCCCGGAAGGCGGGCGCGCTGGCGGTCGGCACCCGCGCGGATGGCGAGGCTGTCGCCAGCCTGCGAAAAGCGCCACTCGCCGGAGGCGTTGTCCTGGGTGGCGCGGTTGTTCGCGCGGTAGTTGTCGGCCTCGTAGTGGTTCGCATGCAGCGATATCGCCGAGGTCTCGCCCGCGATGCGGCCGCTCGCGCGCAGATCGGCGCTGCCGTAGCTGCCGGCTGCGGCATACACGCTCGCCGCCGGTGCCGCCGCGCTCGCTCGCCGGGTGATGATGTTGATCGTGCCCCCGGTCGCGCCTCCCCCGTAGAGCACGGCGCCACCGCCGCGCACGATCTCGATGCGCTCGATGGCGTCGAGCGGAACAGCGGAGAGCTTCGGACTCGCGAGTTCGTTCTCGCTGATGCGTTGGCCGTCGAGCAGCACCAGGGTGTTCTGGTCGCCGGTCGCCCCGAAGCCGCGCAGGTCGAGGGGAACATCCGGGGTGCCGAGGAAGCTGATCCGCGTGTGCACCCCGCCGACCTTGTTCAGCACTTCGGCGAGCGTCGCCGCGCTGCTCCTGCGGATGTCCTCCGCGGTGATGACCTGGATGCCGACCGGGGTCTCGACCGGATCCGAATCGAAGCGCGTGGCGCTGACCACGATGGCCGTCTCATCGGCGGCGAAACAGGGGGACAACAGTGCGGAAACGACGAACGCGAGCGCCGTGCGGCGCGAGGATGGATGCATGATGAGGCTCCCTTCAGGCCGGCGCGCGTCCCCGCGGCCGGCGGTTGCGAACACGGAAGTGCGAAGGGAGCGTGGCGGCGGGACGAAACCCGGTGCCGGCTGCCGCCCCCCGCGGCATTTCCGAACTGGTCTGTCCGAGGCCGGTATCCGGGCTCGCAAGTCTTGATCCGCCGCCTTCCCGGGCTCATCGCCCAGTGGCAGTGTGGCGGACCCGCACTCGCTTACCGTTGCGGGGGCAGCTGAGGAATCGCCGGAGAACCGGCCCACCTCATTCCCGTTGAACCCTCCGGCGCAATGCCGGGCGGGCACCTGGGACATGCACGGCGTGCGGCCTTGCGACCGCACGCCGGGGCGGATTATAGCGCGCGCGGGCAACCGTTGACCGCGGGCGATGCGGGCCACTATAGTGCGTCCATGGAAAAAGAGATCGCCGCGCTCGAACTCAAAGTCGATCAGCTCATCGCGCAGTGCGAGCGGCTGCGCTGGGAGAACCGCAGCCTGCGCAGCCGGGCGGCCGGTCTCGAGGACGAGCGCCGCCGGTTGTGCGAGCGCATGGATGCGGCCCGCGAACGGCTCGAGGCGCTGAAGGAGCGGCTGCCCGCATGAGCGCCCCTTCCCACACCATCGAAGTGACGCTGATGGGCCGCAGCTACCGGGTGGCCTGCCCGCCCGGAGAGCGCGAGGCGCTGGAGACCGCGGTCGCCTATCTGGACGGCAAGCTGAAGGAGATCGCCATCCGCACGCGTGCCAGCGGCGAGCGGCTGGCGGTGATGGCGGCCCTCAACATCGCGCACGAGCTGATCGAGCTCAGGGCCGCCCCGGCGCCCGACGCAGAGGCACTCAGGAGCCGGATCGGCGCGCTCACCGGCCGCGTCGAGGCGGCGCTCGCGCAGCAGGATCCGCTTTTTTGAGCTTGGGCCGTCGTGGCGCAAGATCCGATCAATCCCCTGCGGTGTTCGTCAAGGCCAACCATTCCTTGAACCGATACATCGGCATCATGGCTGCCGACCGCACATGTCGCTGTTGCGAGCGCCCTTCGCCGGGCGCACCTGATGCGGCAGGAAGGCAGCCGCACTCGAGCCTTGGGTTCGGGATGCCGGCCTGACGGCACACGCGGGGGGCCATTTCCGGGGTCGCGCGCAGGATGAGCGCGCGACCCCGTCCGCAGAAGACTCCATGCAGCCCGATCGCAGCGAACTCCTCCGCACTCTCGCCGCGCGCCGCATCCTGATCCTGGACGGCGCCATGGGCACGATGATCCAGCGCCACGCGCTCGGCGAGGCCGACTACCGCGGGGAGCGTTTCGCGTCCTCGGCCCACCCCCTCAAGGGCAACAACGACGTCCTCAACCTGACCCGTCCGGGGCTCGTCCGCGAAATCCATGCGGCGTATCTGGAAGCCGATGCCGACATCATCGAGACCAACACTTTCAACTCGAACGCGGTCTCGCAGGCCGATTACGGACTCGGCTCGGCTGCGCGCGAGCTCAATTTCGCCGGCGCGCGCATCGCTCGCGAGCTGGCGGACGAGTGGAGCGCGCGCGACCCCGGCAAGCCACGCTTCGTCGCCGGAGTTCTCGGCCCGACCTCCCGCACCTGTTCGCTCTCCCCCGACGTATCCGATCCCGGATTCCGCAACGTCGATTTCGATACGCTGCGCGCAGCCTACGCAGAGGCCCTCGAGGGTCTGATCGAGGGCGGCGCCGATTCTCTGCTGGTCGAGACGGTGTTCGACACGCTCAACGCCAAGGCCGCCCTCTTCGCCATCGAGGAAGCCTTCGAGCGGCGCGGCCGGCGGCTGCCGGTGATGATCTCCGGCACCATCACCGACGCCTCCGGGCGCACGCTCTCCGGCCAGACCGCGGAAGCGTTCTGGATCTCGCTCGCCCATGCCCGGCCGTTCTCCTTCGGGCTGAATTGCGCGCTCGGCGCGCGTGAGCTGCGCGCCCATGTGGCCGAGCTTGCCCGACTGTGCGACTGCCTCGTTTCCGCGCATCCCAACGCCGGGCTGCCGAACGCCTTCGGCGGCTACGACGACAGCCCGCAGAGCATGGCCGCACAGATGCGCGAATGGGGCGAGGCCGGGATCCTCAACATCGCCGGCGGCTGCTGCGGCACCACCCCCGAGCACATCCGCGCGATCCGCGATGCCTTGCAGGGGGTCGCGCCCCGTGCGGTTCCGGTGGTCGAGCAGCGGCTGCGGCTGGCGGGGCTGGAGCCGCTTTCGATCGGCGACGACACCCTCTTCGTCAATGTCGGCGAGCGCACCAACGTCACCGGCTCGCGCGCCTTCGCCCGCATGATCCTGGAGGGCCGCTTCGAGGAGGCGGTCCAGGTCGCGCGCAAACAGGTCGAGAACGGCGCCCAGATGATCGACGTGAACATGGACGAAGCGATGCTCGACTCGAAGGCGGCGATGGTGCGCTTCCTCAACCTGGTGGCCGTGGAGCCCGAGATCGCGCGCGTGCCGGTGATGATCGACTCCTCGAAGTGGGAGGTGATCGAGGCGGGGCTCAAATGCGTGCAGGGCAAGGCGGTGGTCAACTCCATCTCGCTCAAGGAGGGCGAGGAGGAGTTCCTGCGCCGCGCGCGGCTGGTGCGGCGCTACGGGGCCGCGGCGATCGTGATGGCCTTCGACGAGCGCGGCCAGGCCGACTCGCTGGAGCGCCGCAAGGCCGTCTGCGAGCGCGCCTACGATTTCCTCACCGCGGCGGGCTTCCCGCCCGAGGACATCATCTTCGATCCGAACGTCTTCGCCATCGCGACCGGGATCGCGGCGCACGACCACTATGCCGTGGACTTCATCGAGGCGACGCGCTGGATCCGCGAACACCTGCCGCATGCGCGCGTCTCCGGCGGCATCTCGAACGTGTCCTTCAGCTTCCGCGGCAACGATGCCATGCGCGAGGCGATCCACACCGTGTTCCTCTACCACGCGGTGAGGGTCGGTCTGACCATGGGCATCGTCAATGCCGGGCAGCTCGGCGTGTATGAGGATCTGCCCGCGCAGTTGCGCGAGGCGGTCGAGGACGTGGTGCTCGACCGCAGGAGGGACGCTGGCGAGCGGCTGGTGGATCTCGCGCAGACCGTGAAGGGCCGCGCGCGAGAGCAGGCCCAGGATCTCGCCTGGCGCGAATGGCCGGTCGAGCGGCGCATCGAGCATGCACTGGTGCATGGCATCAGCGAATTCATCGTCGAGGATACCGAGCAGGCGCGCTCCGCCGCCACCGATGCGGTGGAGGTCATCGAAGGGCCGCTGATGGCCGGAATGAACGTGGTGGGCGAGCTGTTCGGCCAGGGCAAGATGTTCCTGCCCCAGGTGGTGAAGAGCGCGCGCGTGATGAAGCAGGCGGTCGCGCACCTCACCCCGTTCATCGAGGCCGGCAAGGCGTCCGGCGCGCGCGAGCGCGGCACCATCGTGCTCGCGACCGTGAAGGGCGATGTCCATGACATCGGCAAGAACATCGTCGGGGTCGTGCTCGGCTGCAACAACTACAAGGTGATCGATCTCGGCGTGATGGTCCCGTGCGAGAAGATCCTTGCGGCCGCGCGCGAGGCGGGCGCCGATGCGATCGGGCTCTCCGGGCTGATCACGCCCTCGCTGGAGGAGATGGCGCACGTGGCCGGCGAGATGCAGCGCCAGGGGTTCGCGCTGCCGCTGCTCATCGGGGGTGCGACCACCTCGCGGGTGCACACCGCGGTGAAAATCGCACCGAACTACGCCGGGCCGGTGGTCTACGTGCCGGATGCCTCGCGCGCAGTCGGCGTGGCCTCGAGCCTGTTCTCGCCGGAGCGTGGCGCCGCATATGCCGGCGGGGTGGCCGAGGACTATGCCCGCGTGCGCGAGCAGCACGCGGGAAAGAAGGGTGTGACGCTGGTGCCGCTGTCACGGGCGCGCGAGCGGCGCTTCGGCTGCGGGTGGGGGACGCACTACGTGCCGAGCGCCCCGCGATCGACCGGCGTGACGGTGCTCGCCGATTACGATCTTGCGCGGCTCGTGCCCTTCATCGACTGGGCGCCGTTCTTCCAGACCTGGGATCTCGCCGGAGCGTGGCCGCAGATCCTCGACGATCCCAAGGTCGGCGAGACCGCTCGCGGCGTACTGCGCGACGGCGAGGCGATGCTCGCGCGCATCATCGAGGGCAGGTGGCTCACGGCCTCGGCCGTGTTCGGCCTGTTCCCGGCGAACGCCGTGGGCGACGACGTCGAGCTTTACGCGGACCCGCAGCGTTCGCGGGTGCTCGCGACCTGGCACAACCTGCGCCAGCAGCACAGCCGCCCTCCCGGCAAGCCGTACTACTGCCTGTCCGATTTCGTCGCGCCGCGCGTGAGCGGGGTGGCGGACTGGATCGGTGCCTTCGTCGTCACCGCGGGCATCGGCATCGAGCGCAAGCTCGCCGAATGCGCGGCCGCCCATGACGACTATTCGGCGATTCTGCTCAAGTCGCTCGCCGACCGCCTTGCCGAGGCCTTCGCCGAGCACCTGCACCAGCGGGTGCGGCGCGAATACTGGGGTTATGCGCCGGAGGAATCGCTCGATTGCGCCGCGCTGGTCGCGGAGAAGTATCGCGGCATCCGCCCCGCGCCCGGCTACCCGGCGTGTCCCGACCACACCGAGAAGGGGATGCTCTTCGATCTGCTCGACGCGCCGGGACGCGTCGGCGTGACGCTGACCGAGAGCTACGCCATGCATCCCGCGGCCTCGGTGTCCGGCTTCTACCTGGCGCATCCCGAGGCCCGCTACTTCGCGGTGCCGCGCATCGGCGAGGATCAGCTCGCCGACTACGCCGCCCGCAAGGGGATCAGCCCCGACGAAGCACGCCGCCGGCTTGCGCCGGTTCTCTAAAAGATTGGGGTCAGTTCTTTAGTTTATAGTCTGGGTGACGTCTGCATGTGCCGAACAGCGTCGGGCTATAAAGTAAAGAACTGACCCCGTCCCCTTGGTCAGATGCCCCACACCACCGGCACTTCTTCGCTGCGCGCGTGCTCGAGCAGGGCGATGAGCGGCAGCGCGCGCTGGGTGAGGCTCACGAAGCGCTCGGGCGCATCTTCGCCGGCGTCCAGCGCTGGCTCCCGCGGCCCCAGGGGTCTGGGCGCGATCCGATCGCCGGCGACCGCGGCGCGCAGGCGGGCGAGCGCCTCCGGGAGCTGCTCCACGGTGATCACGCCGCGTGCCGACGCCTCATTGCCCATCGCTTCCATCAGCGCCTGCGCCACCTCGCCGAACATCAGGACGTCGGCCGCCCCTTCCGCCTTGAATGTCACCAGCATGGCATCTTCCTCCGGCTGTGCGTGTCGTCGCGCGCCGCCGCAGGCGGCTGGATCGCGAGACATGCAATGATGCACCCTGTGGATGAAGCCTGAAGCCCCGCCTGCGATCGCGCGCGGGCAAAGCGGGATCAACCCGTGGGCGCGGATCTTCCTGCCCTTCGCGCTCGGCTACTACCTGTCCTACGGGCTGCGCACGGTCAATGCCGTGATCGCCCCCGACCTGAGCCGGGAGTTCGCGCTCACCGCCTCGGATCTGGGTCTGCTCACGAGCGCGTATTTCCTGACCTTCGGCGCGTTCCAGATTCCGCTCGGCATCCTGCTGGACCGCTATGGGGCGCGCCGGGTGGAAGCGGCGCTGCTCGCCCTGTGTGCCGCGGGGACCGCGCTGTTCGCGCTCGCCAGCGGTTTCACCGCGCTGATCCTCGGACGTGCGCTGATCGGGCTGGGCGTGTCGGCCTGCTTCATGGCGAGCCTGAAGGCCTTCCAGCAATGGTTCGAGCCTGCGCGCCAGCCCTCGCTGGTGGGCGCCATCATGGTCGCCGGCACGCTCGGTGCACTGACCGTCAGCACACCGCTGGAGCTGGCGCTGCCCGCGGCTGGCTGGCGCGGCGTGTTCTGGGGGCTCACCGCGGCAGCGGCTGCGGCGGCGGCGTGGATGCTGACCGTCCCCGAGCACCGCGCGGGCATCGCGCTTCAGCCGCTCGCCATGCAGTTGCGCGGGGTGGCGCAGATCTTCGCCGCCCCGCGGTTCTGGCGCTTCGCTCCCCAGACCTGTTTCGTGGTGGGCGGCTTCCTCGCGCTCCAGGGGCTGTGGGCGGTGCCGTGGCTGATGGCCGTCGCCGGGCTCGATCGTTCGGCCGCCGCCGGGCACCTTGCGTTGCTGAATCTCGCGCTCCTTCTCGGCTATCTGGGCGTGGCACTGCTCTCCGGGCGGCTGGCGAGGATGGGACTGTCGCCGACGCGCCTGCTCACCCTGGGCAGCGGCGTCTCGGTCGGGATGCTGTTTCTCGCTGCGCTCAATGCAGGACCGGCCTGGCTTCCCTGGTCGGCGCTGGGACTTGCGATGTCGACCGGGAATCTCGCCTATCCGTTGCTCAGCGCGGGCTTCCCGCGCGAGATGGCCGGGCGGGCCAACACCGCACTCAACCTGGCCGCCTTCACCGGCGCCTTCGGCATCCAGTGGGGATTCGGCGTGCTGGTGGAAGCCTTCGGCGCCGGGGGCGCGAGCCAGGCGGAGAGTTTCCGCCTTGCGCTCGCCGCGCTCGCGGCCGGCCAGCTCGCCGCATTCCTCTGGTTTCGCGCGGGAACGAAGCGGTCCTGATCCGGCATCAGAACTCGATCGGATCGACATCGAGGTGCCAGCGCAGCTCGGCCGGATGGCGCAGCGCGTACAGGCCCGGAACCCAGCGGTCGAGGAATTGCTGAAGCGAGGGCCGGCGCGCCGATTCGACCAGCAGTTGCGCGCGTTCCCAGCCCGCCTTGCGCGCGAGCCGCATCGGCACCGGGTCGTACAGGGCGACCTCGTAGGCGAAGGGCGCCGCAGCGCGGGCCGCGGTTGCGAGGAACTCGATCGCCTGATCGAGGACACGCGAGCGCGCCCGCAGCAGCGCCTGGAAGCGCCAGGGCGGGAAGCCTGCCTGCCGGCGTTCTTCGAGCTGGCTGCGCGCGAAGCGCTGGTAGTCGTGCGCCTCCAGCGCGCAAAACAGCGGATGGTCGGGGAACTCGGTCTGGACCAGCACTTCGCCCGGCAGCGCCGCCCGGCCGCTACGTCCGGCGACCTGCATGAGTTGCGCGAACAGCCGCTCGGGCGCACGGAAGTCGGCGGCGAACAGCGAGGCGTCCGCATTGACCACTCCGACCAGCGTGAGCTTCGGGAAGTCGTGCCCCTTCGCGAGCATCTGCGTGCCGACCAGCAGCTCGGTCTGCCCGGAGCGGATGTCCGCGAGCAGCTTCCGCCATTGCCGGATCGAGCGGACGCTGTCGCGGTCGGCGCGCGCGATGCGGGCACCGGGAAATCGCGCCGCGAGCGCTTCCTCCAGGCGCTGCGTTCCGCGCCCGATGGCGCGCAGATCCTGGTTGCCGCACTCGGGGCAGGCGCGCGGCAGTGCCTCGCCGTGGCCGCAATGGTGGCAGCGCAGCGCGCGTTCGGCGAGATGAACGACGAGGTTGGCCGAGCAATCCCGGCACCGGCTCACCCAGCCGCAGGCCGGACAGCTCAGCACCGGCGCATAGCCGCGCCGGTTGAGGAACACCAGGCTCTGCTCGCCGCGCGCGAGCCGCCCGGCGATGGCCTCGACGAGCGGCGCGCTCAGCCCGTCCTCGAGGCTCATGCGGCGCGTATCCACGCAGCGCACGATCGGCAGGGCCGACTCCCGCGCCCGCCGTTCGAGCCGCAGCAGCCGGTAACGGCCGCTCGTCGCATTGTGGAAGCTTTCGAGCGAGGGGGTCGCCGAGCCGAGCACGATCGGCACCCCGCGTTGCCGCGCCCGCATGATCGCCAGGTCCCGGGCCGAATAGCGCACCCCCTCCTGCTGCTTGAACGAGGGGTCGTGCTCCTCATCGACGATGATCAGGCCGAGCCGTTCGATCGGCGTGAACACCGCCAGCCGCGTGCCGAGCACGATGTCGGCCTCGCCGGAGAGCGCGCGCAAATGGGCGCGCAGTCGTTCGCCCTCCGGCAGCGCGCTGTTCAGGCTGACCAGCGCGGCGCCGGGGAAGCGCGCAGCGATGCGTTCCAGAAGCTGGGGCGTGAGGCCGATTTCCGGCACCAGCACGAGGCTCTGGCGGCGCGCCTCGAGCGCTCTGCGGATGAGCTCCAGATAGACTTCGGTTTTGCCGCTTCCGGTCACGCCGAAGAGCAGGAAAGGGGCGAAGCGGCCGAATGCACCCTCGACCGCTGTGACCGCTTCGTGCTGCTCGGCGTTGAGGCGGACTCCCAGCGCCTGCGCTCCAGCAGGGCGCGGCAGCGGCGCCGGCTCGATCGCGCCCTCGGCCTCGAGTGCCGCGAGCGCCTGCGCGGCACGGCTCACCAGGCCTGCGAGGGCGGCGCGCGCGGCTACCCCCGGCGCGAGCGCCTCCAGCAGTCGCCTTCGCCGGCTGTGGCGAGGGGCCGATTCGATGGCGTGGCGACCGGCTTCGGTGATCCGGTAGGCCCGCACGGCCTGCGGGGACGGCGTACGGGAGGCGGACTTGAGGGCGGGGGGCAGGGCGAGCGCCACCACCTCGCCGATCGGGTGATGGTAATAACCGCTGCAGAAGCGGGCGAGCCGAAGCACTTCGGCCGGCACTCGCGGCTCGTCGCGAAGGATCGCCTCCGCGCACCGCAGGCGCTCCGCCGGAATGTCGCTGTGCGCATCGACCGCGAGGATCACACCCAGGCGACGACCGCGGCCGAAAGGCACGAGCACGCGCAGGCCGACGTCCGTGCTCTGCGCGTCCTCGGCCAGGTAGTCGAAGAGCTGCGGGAGCGAGAGGTCGAGAGCGACTTTCAGGATCGTCATGGCGCTTCCATCGCCGAATCAGTGCGATGCGCCCGAGTCCTCATTTCGATTGCGATCGTTGGCGTCCAATTGCCCGCATTCTCGATTGAATGGGCTTGTCCACATTTTCTGTGGATAACTTTGTGGGTAAGCGGCGTCGCACGACGCCAAGTGCGCCCGGCAAAAGGGCTTTCTCCGCTCTGCACAGCAAATGGGCTGAAAAACATTGCTGATGATTCAATGCCTTGCAATCAAGGCTGGGCGCGGGGCCCGGCGGAGGCCCGATTCGCGGCCTGGAGCACTGAACTGTGTATAAGTCAACCTCTGTTGCAATTTCGGAGGGCTTCCGAAAGTGCAGTAACGGCGCGGCTTTTCACGGCATGCTGCGGTACCGGAAAGCGGGCGGCGGGCTTCCGCGGGTTCGCCCGCGCAAGCCGCATCGGCGCTGGATGGCGCGCCGGTCAGCCCCCACCCGAGCGCTGCGCACGGCTGTATTCGTGCACCGTGCGCACCAGCACACCGACGTTTTCCGGGGGGGTGTGCTGGATGACACCGTGACCAAGATTGAACACATGGCCGGGGCCGGCGCCGAAGGAATCGAGCACGCGGCGCGACTCGCGCTGAATCGCTTCGGGCGAGGCGAGCAGCACCATCGGATCGAGATTTCCCTGGAGGGCGACGCGATCTCCGATGCGGCCGCGGGCAGCGCCGAGATCGACGCACCAGTCCAGCCCGACTGCGTCGCATCCGGACCCGGCGATCTCCTCGAGCCAGTTGCCGCCGCCCTTGGTGAATACGATGGCGGGAATCCGATGCCCCTCCCGGCTGCGCAGCAGTCCGGACAGGATCTGGCTGAGATAGCGCAGCGAGAACTCCCGGTAGGCGCCGCAGGCGAGCGCACCGCCCCAGGTATCGAAGATCATCACGGCATTCACGCCGCTCTCGATCTGCGCGTTGAGGTAGGCGGTGACTGCGCGCGCGTTCACGTCGAGCACGTGGTGCAGCAGGTCTGGGCGGTCGTAGAGCATCGTCTTCACCCGCCGGAAATCCTCGGAGCTTCCGCCCTCGATCATGTAGCAGGCGAGCGTGAACGGGCTGCCGGAGAAGCCGATCAGCGGCACCGAGCCGTCGAGCGCACGGCGGATCTCGGCGACCGCGTCCATCACGTAGCGCAGGCTGACGTAGGGGTCGGGCACCTCCAGATCGCGGATCTCCCATTCTTCGCGCAACGGGCGCTCGAAGCGCGGCCCTTCGCCTTCGGCGAAATACAGCCCGAGCCCCATCGCATCGGGCACGACCAGGATGTCGGAGAACAGGATCGCGGCGTCCAGTTCATAGCGGGCGAGCGGCTGCATCGTCACCTCGGTGGCGAAGGCCGGGCTGCGGCACAGCTCGAGGAAGCTGCCGGCGCGCGCGCGCGTCTCGTTGTATTCGGGCAGGTAGCGCCCCGCCTGGCGCATCAGCCAGACCGGGGTGTACTCGGTGGCCTCGCGCAGCAGGGCGCGCAGGAAGGTGTCGTTTCGAGGGCGTGGCATGCCCGGCAGTTTACCAGCACCGCCTCCGGGCGCGCGCCGCCTATTTACGCCAGAACGCGGGGGTGAGCACCACCAGCAGGGTGAAGATCTCGAGCCGGCCGACGAGCATCCCGAGCGTGCACACCCAGGTCTGGAAATCGCTCAGCGACGCGTAGGTCGTGGCTGGACCGACCCGGTTCAATCCTGGTCCCACGTTGTTGATGCTCGCCACCGCCGCCGAGAATGCGGTGACGATGTCCAGCCCGCTCGCCGAGAGCGCGAGCGTGAGCGAGACGATGCTCACCATGTACATGAACCCGAAGGCGAGCACCGCGAAGCTGATCGCGTTGGGGACCGTTTCCCCGCCGAGCTTCAGCGGCGTCACGGCGGCCGGGTGCATCGCGCGCAGCAGCTCGCGGAACACCTGCTTGTAGAGTAGGAACGCGCGCACCATCTTGATGCCCCCGCCGGTCGAGCCCGAACAGGTCGCGAAACTCGAAAGGAACAGCATCCACAAGGGGGCGAACATCGGCCACAGGTTGTAGTCGGTGTTCGTGTAGCCGGTAGTGGTGGCGATCGAAACGACGTTGAACGCAGCGTAACGCAGCGCCTCCGCCAGATCGGGATAGGTGCCCTTCTGCCAAAGATAGAGGGCGACGCCCAGCACGCTGCCGAATGTCACCAGCAGGTAGCCCTTCACCTCGGGATCGATCGCATAAGGTTTCAAGCTGCGTCGATGCAGCACCAGGAAATGGGTCGCGAAGTTCATTCCCGCCAGCGTCATGAACAGGATCGCCACCGCCTCGATCCTGGGCGAATTCCAGAATCCGAAACTCGCGTCGTGGCTCGAGAAGCCGCCCAGTCCCATGGTGGTGAAGGTGTGGATCAGCGCGTCGTTCCAGCTCATCCCGGCCCAGGAATAGCCCGCGAAGCAGGCGGCCGAGATGGCGCCATAGACGAGCCACAGTCCCTTGGCCGTTTCCGCCATCCGCGGTGTGAGCTTGGCCTCCTTCATCGGGCCGGGCGCCTCGGCCTTGAAGATCTGCCGCCCGCCCACGCCCAGCAGCGGGAGAATGGCGACCGCGAGCACGATGAGCCCCATGCCGCCGAGCCAGACCATCTCCGCGCGCCACAGGTTGATCGAGAACGGAAGCTTGTCGAGGCCCTCGACCACCGTGGCGCCGCTTGCCGTCAGTCCGGAAACCGTCTCGAAGTAGGCGTCGGTGAAGCTCATCGCCGGGAAGTACAGCAGCAGCGGCAGAGTGGCGACGGCGGGCAGTCCCATCCAGACCAGCACCACCAGCAGGAAGCCGTCGCGCACCTTCAGCTCTTCAGTATGGCGCCGGGTCGCCAGCCACAGCAGCGCGCCGGCCGCGAGCGTGACCGCGAGCGACTCCCGATAGACGCGCTCGGCACCGTCGTGCAGCCACCACGACACCGCCAGCGGAAGCGTCATCGTGGCGCTGAAGATCAGCGCGATCAGACCGAAGATGCGCAGGACCGCCGGGGCGTTGCTCATGGCGCCCGGTCAGAAGAAGCCAAAGCCGACCTGGAAGAGCTTCTCCACCTTGGGCACCAGCCGCTTGCTCACCGCGAAGACGATCACATGGTCATCAGGGGCGACGAGCGTCTCGTGGTGGGTGATGATCACCCGGTGGCCGGGCACCCAGCCGAGCGCTCCCGATGCCGCGGCTTCCGGCTGCGTTTCCGTTCGCACCAGCGCGGCCAGCGTCACGCCCTTGGGCAGCTTGATCTCGCCCACGCGCCGGCCCACGATCTGGGAGCTCTTCGCGTCGCCGTGGGCGACGATCTCGAGCGCCTCGGCCGCGCCGCGCCGCAGGCTGTGCACCGCGGCCACGTCGCCCCGGCGCACGTGCGCGAGGAGCGTGCCGATCGAGGTCTGCGCGGGCGAGATCGCGATGTCGATCTCGCCCGCCTGCACCAGATCGACGTAGGCGCGCCGGTTGATGAGCGCGAGCACGCGCGCCGCCCCCATGCGCTTGGCGAGCAGCGCCGACATGATGTTGTTCTCGTCGTCGTTGGTCAGCGCGAGGAACATGTCCATGCCGTCGATGTTCTCGGCTTCGAGCAGGCGCTCGTCGGTGGCGTCGCCGTTGAGCACCAGGGTGTCGTTCAGATGGCGGGCGAGCCAGCCGGCGCGCCGCTTGTCGCGCTCGATCACCTTGACCTGGCAGCGCTCTTCCATTGCGCGCGAGAGGCGGAAGCCGATGTTGCCGCCCCCGGCGATCATGATCCGCTTGACCGGCCGGTCGCCGCGCCGCAGCTCGCGCATCACGCGGCGGATGTTCTCGGTCGCCGCGAGGCAGAACACTTCGTCTCCGGGCTCGATGATGGTGTCGCCTTCAGGAATGATCGGCGTGTCGCGCCGGTAGATGGCCGCGACGCGTGCGTCGACCTGAGGAATGTGGGTGCGGATCTCCTGAAGCGGATGGCCGACCAGCGGACCGCCCTCGAAGGCGCGTACCGCCACCAGCGTCACCTTGCCCTGGGCGAACTCCAGCACCTGCAGGGCCTCCGGGAACTCGACCAGCTTGACGATGTAGTCGGTGACGATCTGCTCCGGACAGAGCGAGAAATCGACCGCGAAGTTCTGCTCGTCGAGCAGTTCCGGATGCTGCACGAAGTCGGTCGAGCGCACCCGCGCGATGCGGGTCGGAAGGTTGAACAGCGTCTTGGCGATCCGGCAGGCGCACAGGTTGGTCTGGTCGCTCTGGGTGACGGCGATCAGCAGGTCGGCATCCGCCGCGCCGGCCTCGGCGAGCACGGAGGGGCTGGCCGCGTTGCCGGCCACGGTGCGCAGGTCGAGGGTGTCCTGCAAGTGAGACAGGCGCTCCGGCTCCTGGTCGATCACGGTGATGTCGTTGGCTTCGGAGACCAGGCTCTCGGCCACCGAAGTGCCGACCTGTCCGGCACCGAGGATGATGATCTTCATCGTTGAGCGTCCCGCGCGGGCCGCAGCGATTCTACGCCGGGCGGCAGCGCACCGCTCATGGCTCGCTGCGCCGGCCGGGCTGCAGCCCGAGCTGGCGCAGCTTGCGGTACAGGTGGGTGCGTTCCAGGCCGGTGCGCTCGGCCAGCCGGGTCATGTTGCCGTTGTCATGGCGCAGGTGGAACTCGAAATAGATGCGCTCGAACGCCTCGCGCGCCTCGCGCAGCGGCTGGTCGAGCGAGGGCAGCGCGGCCACAGGAGCGGGGGGGGCGCCGATGAGCCTCACCATTTCCTCTGCACCGATCTCTTCCTCGGCCGCCGCCAGCGCCGCCGAGCGCACCGCCGCCTTCAGTTCCGACCAGCCGCCCGGCCAGGCGTGGTTGCGCATGGCGTTGAGCGCGCCGCTGGACAGCCGCCGCAGCGGCACGTCGCCGGCCTCGAACAGCCGCGTCAGCACCCGGCTCGCGATTTCCGGGATGTCGTCGCGCAGCTCGGCCAGCGCAGGCAGTGCCACCCAGGCCTCGAAGAGCCGCGCAGCCAGGGCCTCGTCGAAACCCGCCCGCAGCAGGTTCTCGACCGGCTCGTGCGTGGCGAGCACGAGACGCAGGTTGTAGCGCTCCGCGCGCTCGGCCGCGAAGCCGAGGTTCTTCTGCTGCATTCTCGCCAGCCGGGCGAGCTCCGGCACGAACAGCACCCCGCCTGCGGCGGCCTCGAGCGCAGGGAGATCGAGCGGATTTCCGGAGACGGACAGATCGATGAAGGCGCGCCCCGGCTGCTGGAGGGTACGCGCGGCGAGCTCCACGACGCCGCCCGCGGGTGTCTTGAGCAGCACGAATCGGCTCTTCGCCGCGACCTGCTCGATCCTGCGCTTCAACTCGCGCAGCGCGTTCGAGCGCGGGAACGCCGCCAGGCTCAGCTCCGGGCAGGCCGGGGCGTGTGCGCGCTGGAGCGCGTTCTTGACGGTCGCGAGCAGCTTCTGCAGCGCGATCGGCTTTTCGAGGAAGTCCTGGGCGCCGATCCGGGTGGCTTCGACCGCCGTGTCGATCGTGCCGTGTCCCGACATCATGATCACCGGCATGTTGAGCTGACCGAGCGCCGACCACTCCTTGAGCAGCGTGATGCCGTCGGTATCGGGCATCCAGATGTCGAGCAGCACGAGGTCCGGGCGCTGTGCGAGACGTGCGCTGCGCGCGGCGGCCGCGTTCGCGGCGAGCTTCACGTCGTAGCCCTCGTCGCGCAGGATCTCCGAGAGCAGTTCGCGGATTCCGATCTCGTCGTCGACTACCAGTATCTGTGCCATGGCGTTCGGATTGGTGGATGCGGATTATCGCCCTTGCGCGAGCGGCAGGCGGATCTGCACTTCGGCGCCTCGCGGGCTGCGGTTCGCGAGCCCGATCTCGCCGCGGTGCTCCTCGACGATCTTGCGCACGATCGCCAGCCCCAGCCCGGTGCCGCGCGGCTTGGTCGTCACGTAGGGCTCGAAGGCGCGCGCAAGCACCTCGGGGGCGAAGCCGGGGCCGTTGTCGCACACCGTGAGGACCGCCAGGGCGGCTTCGCGCGCGGTCGCGATTCCGATACGCGGCGCCGCCTCCTTTTCGAGGGCGTCCTCACTGTTGCGCAACAGGTTGTGGATCACCTGGCGCAACTGCGCCGCGTCGCCCGCGATCGGCGGCAGTTGCGCATCGGCTTCGAAACCGACCGGGATGCGCGAGCCTTCGTAGAGCCCGAGCACTTCGCGCACCAGCGCGTTGAGGTCGAGCGCGGCGAGCCGCGGCGCCGGCATGCGTGCGTAGTCGCGGAAATCGTTCACCATGTTCTTCATCGCCTCGACCTGATTGACGATGGTCGCGGTTGCGCGCTCCAGGATGCCGCGGCCCTCGGCGTCCAGCTTGTCCGCGAGCTTGAGCTGGAGCCGTTCCGCGGACAGCCGGATCGGCGTGAGCGGATTCTTGATCTCGTGCGCGAGCCGGCGTGCGACCTCGCCCCAGGCCGCGGCGCGCTGGGCCGCGATGAGCCGGGTGATGTCGTCGAACACGACCACGTAGCCGCCGTCCGCCCCCGGCAGCCTGGAGCCGTGCACCAGCAGGGTCTGCGGCATGCTCCCGTCCGCGCCGATCTCCACCTGCGCGTTCCACTCGCCCTCGTGGCTCGCAAAGTTCCCGCGAATCGGCGCGGCCAGCGCGGCGAGCCGCGGCCATCGCTCGATTCTCGCTTCCAGCAGGCCCGCGAAGTCATCGCCGAGGATGGCCATCGCGCCGCGATTCGCCGAATGCAGGGTGAAATCGGGCCCGAACGCGAGCACGCCCGCGGACAGGTTGGCCAGCACGCTCTCGATGTGCGCGCGTGCCGCCTCGACCTCGGCGCGACGGCGCTCGGCCAGCTCGCGTGCCTCCTCGAGCTGGCGCGTCATCCGGTTGAAGGACTGCGTGAGCACGCCCAGTTCGTCGCGCGCGGGCAGCGCCCGGCGCGGACTGAAGTCGCCCGAGGCGACCGCCGCGGTGCCCTCGGCGAGGATCGAAAGCGGCGCGGAGAGCCTGCGCGATAGCACGAACGAGAAGGCGATCGCGCCCAGCAGCCCGAGCAGCAGGGTGAGCGTCAGGGTCATGGCGTAGATGCGCTTGAGCCCCTGGCGCGCGAGCGAGAGCTCCTGGTAGTCGCGATAGACCGCCTGCACGCTCTCGGCGTTGCGCACGAGATGTCCCGGAACCGGCTGGACGAGCATCAGCATCTGCTCCTCGCCACCGAGCCGGTTCGGCGCGATGGGCACGATCACGCGCAGCGCGAGGCCGCTCGCGGCATCGCCTTCGACCGCCCGGTAGCCGCGCGCCGCGCGCGCCTGGCGCAGGACTGCCGCCGTCGGCCGCTCGGGGACCAGGCGGGTGAGGTCGCGCAAACTGCTGACCACGATCTGTCCGTTCGCCCCGACGAGGCTGGCCGATTCGATGCCCGCCTGCTCGCGCAGGCGCTCCAGCACGGCCGGTGCCGGGCCGCGCTCGGAGACTTCGGCGGCGATCGCCTCGCCCTTGGCGTTCAGGTCGGCGAGCAGATTGTCCAGCACGCTGCGGCCGAGATTGATGCCGGCATCGAGCGCCGCATCCACGCGCACGTCGAACCACGACTCGATGCTGCGCATGACGAACTGCACCGAGACCGCGTAGACCAGCGTGCCCGGCAGCACGGCGATCAGCGCGAACATGAGCAGCAGCCGGTACTTGAGCCGCGAGCCAAAGGCCCGCGCGCGGTATTCCCGCCACAGACCGCGAAGCTGGTAGAGCACCAGAGCGAGCAGGCCGATCACCACGGCGCCGTTGAGCGCGATCAGCAGGGGGAAGTGACGGGCGAACAGCGGCGAGTTCGCCGATGCCGAGGTCAGCAGGAAGAGCAGGATCGCGGCGGCCGCCGCGACGACTGCGATGAGCGCCTTCATTTCGCGGCGCGCTCCATGGGAAACGGCCAGCGCAGCCATTCCGAGCCGAGGGACCACTCGGGAGCGCCGATCGCGCCCACCTGGATCGGCTTGGGCAATCGCGCGGAATCGAGCCGCAGGCGCAGGCCCGCCGTGTACGTGGTGCCGGAGGCGAGCGCCGCCCGCTCCGCGACCGGCCAGTCACGCAGCCGCGACATCACCGCGACGGCCTCGTCGAGCGTGGCGAAGCTCTGGTGCAGGGCGCCGGTCGAGAGCCGGTACTGTCGCGTGAGCGCATGGTAGGACAGGCGGTAGGTGAGGGTGCGCGCCGCAACCGTCTCGTCGAACCAGTACCAGCGCGGCCGGGTGAGCTCGAATTCGAGCACGAAGTACAGTGGCACCCCGCGCGCGACGGCCTCCTCCAGCGCCGCGGGAACCTCGATGGCGATCTCCGCCGAGAGCGTGACGGCGTCCTCGGTAGCGGCGAGCTCCGCGTTGCGGATCGCGGTGCCGGCCAGTGCGCCGGCGGCCAGCGCGAGCGCGAGCAGGAGGCTAAGCGCCGCGCTTCTCAAGGACCGCGTAGAAGAATCCGTCATGCTCGGCGCAGGGCAGGAGCTGACAGGCGCTCGCACCCTCGATCTGGATCCGCCGGCAATTCTGCGCTGCGGCGGCGAACGCCGCGACCCGCTCCTCGTTTTCCTCGGCGAACACGGAACAGGTCGCATACAGCAATTTACCACCCGCCGCGAGCGCCGGCCAAAGCGCATCCAGCATCTGTGCCTGAGCGCGCGCGAAACGAGCGATGTCGCCGGGCCGCCGCAGCCATTTCGCATCGGGGTGGCGGCGCACGACGCCCGAGGCGGAGCAGGGCGCATCGAGCAGGATGCGCTCGAAGGGCCGGCCGTCCCACCAGGCTGCGCGGTCGTGGCAGTCCGCCTCCAGCACCCGGGCGACGAGCCCAAGGCGCGCGAGATTCTCGCGGATGCGCCCGCAGCGCTCCGGCTGCGCGTCCAGGGCGAGCAGCTCGACCCCGGCGCACTCCAGCAGATGCGCGCTCTTTCCGCCCGGCGCCGCGCAGGCGTCGAGCACGCGCATGCCGTCGCGGGCATCGAGCAAGGCCTGCGCACGCTGCGCACCCGCGTCCTGCACCGAGACCAGCCCCTCCGCGAAACCCGGCAGCAGCGCGACCGGCAGTGGAACCTCGAGCAGCACGCCCGCTTCGCCGAGCGGGCGGCCGGCGAAGTCCGCGGCCGCGAGTCGCGCGAGATACGCCGCACGGGTGATGCGCCTGGCATTGACCCGCAGCGTCATCGGCGGATGGCTGTTACCCTGCGCCGCGATCGATCGCCAGCGCTGCGGATGATCGCGGCGCAGCCGCGCGAGGCACCACTGCGGGTGCCGATGGCGGGCGACGTCATCCCTTTCGGCAGCGGCGAGGAGTTCCTCGCGCCTGCGAAGGAAGTTTCGCAGCACCGCGTTGACGAGCGCACGAAGCTGGTCCGCACCGAGAGCCGCGGCGGCATCGACCGCCTGATCCACCGTGGTGTGCGCCGCTTCGGGGCGGGTCTCGAGGCGCCAGAGCGCGGCCAGCAGCAGGGCATGCACGGGGGGCTGCGCGAGCGGCGTGCGCAGCAGACGCGCGAGGAAGAAGTCGCCGCGCCCGTAGTCGCGCAGCGTCCCGTAGGCGAAGTCCTGGATCGCCCCGCGCGCGCCCGCGCCGAGGCCGGGTCGTTCCCTCCACAACTTCGCCAGCGCCTCGTTCAGGCTGCGCCCGCCGCGCACCGCCGCGACCAGCCGGGCCGCCTCACTCAGCGTGGAGGCCAGGGGCTGCGTGCCGCGCGCGGCTGCCGGTGTCGGATCGTTCGCTATCACGGGAAGGGTGCAAGGCTACCCGCCGTCCGGGGCGAGGACAAGCCTGCTTTGGGCTTCGGCAGGCATTGCGTTGTCTGAAGGAAGTGCTATAAAGGCACATAAGGAAGAGGGATATTCTTCCCAGGCCTTCGAAGAAGGGTCGTTCCCGCCAGCCCGGCGCGAGCTGCGCCGCGGGTCAAGGGAGGTCAGAAATGCATGAAGTCCGCGTTTGCGCGTCCATCGTCGCGATGGGACAGTCGCGGTGCGTTCTCCTGCCGCCGACCGGCCGCTTCCCGCCGTTCGCTGCCGAAGCCCGCGCCCGCGGGGTATCGATCGGCTCTCGCGCATTTTCCGTCGCAGGCGCGACGAAGGCACGCCCGCCGCCCCACCCCCGCCGCGCGGGCGCTGCACGCACTGCAACCCCTTTCTTTCCCTTTGGAGACTCCCCATGAACAACCCGATCCACCGCCTCCCCGCCCCCGGGCCATCGGCTGCAAACGGTCCGCCGCCTGCCGCTCCTTCTGCTCCTGCTCCCCCTCTTCTCCGCCGCCCCCGCCAGGGCTTCGAATTTGAACTGGGTGGGCGGGAGCGGTTGGTGGGATACCCCCGCCAACTGGAACCCGGCCGGCCCACCCGCCGCGGGTGATGACGCCTACCTCACCCAGGGCGACGCCACGAACCGGACCGTCGACTACCGAAGTGTCCTCAACCCCTTGCTCTCGTCGCTCATCCTCGACGCCACCGGCAGCGGGACCATCACCCTCTCCCAGACCCAAGATGGCCTCGCGGCGAACTCCGAGGCCGTCGGCTGGAACGGCACCGGCGCC
>Ga0100385_1001180_pt1 | contig 27453 bp, 32 predicted proteins | sample CryGeymeta201509_FD_81543 | JGI IMG/M metagenome (GOLD analysis project Ga0100385, IMG submission 81543) | Groundwater microbial communities from Crystal Geyser aquifers in Utah, USA - Crystal Geyser metaG 2015-09 | ecosystem: Environmental > Aquatic > Deep subsurface > Groundwater | place: USA... | reverse complement strand
CTTGAATGGAAACGGTGGAGTTATAGTTATCGGTTGTGATTGTGATGGGAAAAAAATCACGATGAAGGGTGTATCTATGACTGAATCATAAAGAAAGCAATACAGAAGTCTGTTAATTGATACTTTCAGCTCAGTTTATCCTCAATTGTAAGATTCTGCAATTGAAACTCAATAAATGGAAAATGATCAAGTTTACAATGAGGCTGAGGATAAAGTAAATCAGTTTATCTCGGTTGACTATTTGAACCTTTACAATCCCAGCTATCTCAACTATTCTCGTCGTGCAGCTGAAGTTTTGTACATTATTCGCATAAAAATAACACCTGGACATCCTTATGAATTATATCACTACGTCAATAGCAAACAAACTCCAGAAGCAATTATTCGATAGGGCAAGAAAGAACGGGTGCTATCATTCCACGAATTCCATGACGAACATTACCGCCGTGCGAAATGTAAAAAAATGAAAGGAAAGGGTTATTTCGGCAGTTGCTGGCTACCTCACTCTTTTTGTCGACTCTGGAAGCCATATAAATGTATTGAATACGAGGAATATTAATGATACTTTACTATTTGAAGCTGAGCACTCATAATCAGTTGTCAGTATATCAAGCAACAAGTATCTCCTTTCTTCGATCTGCAGGTGACGTAAAGGACGAGCTCAGAGTCTCCCATGTTAATCAAATCGCCTATTGTGTTGGTATTGGGAAGAGCAAGCTCCTTTTGATCATCTGTTTTGCGATAGGCGAAACTATCTTTTTGGCTATCTTTGTAGAGCTGAACCAGATGTTAGCTGATTTATTCGAGGGTGGTTTATTCCTATACAGAAAAGACGAGGTTTTTGCCGACATCCAGAGCGATCAAATTGAGTTCGATTTCTCTGCCCATCTCTTTCGATAATTTAATTATTAATTATAACTGTGAAAGACAGTTAATGATAGAAAACATTCAATATCACAGTTCGTACTTGTAGGTATTGACATTAGTGAAAACCCAGGAGATGAGGCATAAGACTGTGTATGCTGTAGTAGTTTGACTGAGACTGGAATAGCTGGTGCCTGAAATGTTGTACTCGACTGCGTAGGTGTGACTGACGTTATATATCACGTAGCTGATTGTGTAAACTGAGTCATATCGAGATTACATATCATTTCTATGGTACAGAGAATGAAAGCTTTGTTGACTTTGTCGATTTGAGCTGATGTGCCTCGTATTTTGATGAAATCGTCTTAATAGTGTAATTCCTACATTTCTGTTTGGCAATCAAGAAAGAATACATGGCACCCAAGCTACTCAATATAGCAACTACTCTCAGAGCTTGATCCTCTACTCTCACAAGATCTGCAGACACCGACAGTGACAAATTTAGGGTGATGGTGTAGAGCAAAGCCATACCAGCGAAAAGCCCTTGAAAGAAGGTGGTCACTCTATTCATTTTTTCCTGAAGGCCTATAAAGAGTGCCTTCATCTATGTCTCAAAAGAGTTAGTTGTGTATTAATACTCATCCTATTTTTACTTACTTGACTCCAGCATGTAGTTTTCGCTAATTTGTGTGAACTCTCCTGTCCGAATGTCTAAATTTCGACCTAGGTTTACTTTCGATGTAGTAATTATTGGTGGTCTTCTGGGGCTCATGTCGCAACAAATCGAGGGAGTCATTGTTGGGGCAACGAATGAATTTAAAACGCTAATCAACGCGGTCTTCTTGATTGTAGTCAAGAACGAATTAACCGTTTGTAATGTTCTTTGGCATTGCTGTTATGCTTATATTATAAAATACGTTCAAAAAGAAACTCCAGCTTAAACAAATGATGTGGAAATTATTTGTTTGTAAAGCTGTGAATATATTTATTTCATGTGAAATATGGTAAAACTATATTTATTGAGCTTTCTTAATTGCATTGAGCCTCTTTTGACTCTTCATAAGATTATTATAAACAAGTATTAGGAATGGACGTCACTACGGACAACTATTCACAGGCTAAAAAGATGATCATTGAGACCATTCTGCCGAAAGTATCTTCCTCCACGAGTAGACTAAATTCATCGCCTACGATCTGGAATTCACAGGAGTAAAGAATGAAAAATTCTAAAGAGACTACATCAATCTTCTTCCCTTCGAAAAGTACAAAAAGGTAAGGTTACTTCAACATAGCTTCGTTACATTGCTGAAAACTATCAGATACTGCAGCTAGGCATGACATTCGTCACTTTTGAAGATGGGCTGAAAGCTTATCCCTTTAATTTTTACCTTTTCCCTCGCAATCCTGTAGCTTTTGATAAATAGCTGAAGATGCAGCTGAGCTGTGTGAAGTTCAATGATCTGAATGGGATGGATTGGAACAAGTGGATCAACAAAGGAATAAACTATATTAAAATCAGCTAAATTGAACTGAAATAAGGTAGCTCCAAGCACAAAAGCAGTCAAGCAATGTTGGATTATTGGTCGGAGGACTGGCAATAAGTAGGATAAAAGCTCATCAGAAAGCTCGGAGACATCAACCGATAAAAAGTTGGCACTCAACTGAAATACTCCAACCATAAAGTTCCTTTTGCGCAAAAAGGACTGGTGAATCTGTTCCATGCCTATGTTCAATAAAAACAGTTCACTCTATCACTCGAATAGGTCGGCACAGACTTCGTCATCACGAAAATATCAGCTGAGGAAATGAAAAAGGTCTTGGATAAAGCCAGGGATGAAAGCTTAGGGTTCGCTTTGCTCTTCAAATAAATTTGGAACAGCAAAAAGACATTCATCGGGCATAATTGTTTTCTTGACTTGTTGTACGTCTATCACAACTTGGTAGACAATCTTCCTGAGAACTACTTTGAGTTCAAAAGCAACATTTAAAAATCAGGGCATCAATTTTTTGACACCAAGTATATAGCTCAAAAACAGAAGCATTTGAGCTAAGGAGGAACTCGTCTGTAGGACATATTCAAATCTCTCAACTAGCTTGGACAAGGAAAGGAAAAGCTCACCAAAATAGCCTTGGAATACCCTTTTAATCGTTACAGCATAGAAAAGCAGGTGTTGCACGAGGCTGGATACGACAGCTACCTGACAGCTTGGGTCTATCAGCAATCCATGAAGTTTTATGACAATTTGCATCAAGAATGCAAAAACAAGCTGAACATAAACAAATCATTTTTCTTCATGAACCTCTCGGAAGCAGAGGATGAAGTCAATCCTTATGTAAGCATGTATCTACCCAGTATGCTGAAAATATACTCAGATTCAACATTCTGATGGGCTAGAACGATGATGTACGCCAAAAAAGGAGCTAATTAGTCAAATCAATCAACAAAAGATTGAAAGAAGTCGATGGAGCATATTCCTTGCACTAAGGATACAGAGAAGTCTTTCTTGAAATCAAAAGTCATCGTCCTGAAGTTGTAGAGGCAATCATGAGCTTTAAAAAATAAGATTAAAGAGAGAAAAAACAATCTTTTGAAGTCAATACATTTGGGGCCTACTTTTTGTGGCAGAAGGAACGTGTGACCCGCTAGTATAATCGATATCAAAAACCATATAACAACAAGGGCTTTGAGAAAAATTGGGCAAAAGAAGAAACAGCTTCAGAGTCCAACAGTGTTCGTAGCAACCGAAACAAATGATGATCATTATGATGGATGCTTTATAATATTAACTTAGAATGGAGGAACTCAGATTTCCTCGAGTAACCAACCTTTTCGGACCAAATCTATCTCTTTCTGATTTCGAACATATATAAAAACTTGGAAAGGGAACATTTGGCTTTGTTTCCCTATACAAACACATTGAAACAAATGAGTACTATGCTATCAAAAGGATCCAACTTGAGAAATAAAGCAAAAAAAGTCCACCCCGAGAGTAATTGGAAATGTTGACGAGGAAAGAGCTGCAGATTTTGTACAAAATCGACAACAAGCACATTATCAAATTATTGGACCACTTTTAAGATCATGAGGCCGTTTATCTGATAACATAGTTCATTCAGGGAGTATGCCATTTTTTATTTGTAGCTGAATCTCTATGACCAGACTCTCAAGACAAACAATCATCTACCTTTCGAGACAATTTCCGAAATTATATTCCAGCTGTGCTAAGGCCTTGAATAATTGCACAACAATCACATTATTCATCGAGATATCAAACTTTAAAATGTGATGTTTAACCATGATCTTGTCAAAATAGTTGACCTTGGCTGCAGTAACTTCTATGCTGACAGCATCAAACGTCAAACAACGATAGGAACAAGGTTATACTGGAGTCCTTAAGTCATTGCCCAGTAATAACAGAATGACCGATTAGATGTGTGGTGTATGGGAGTCGTCCTATACGAACTTATCTACCTCGATCAACCATTTAGTGGAAACGACATTGAGAGAAAGATCAGGGTAAATATTTGCCTGAGTTTAGAAATGTGAGTATTCGTTCCCCAATGACAAGAGACCATAGCCATAACTGGAGGATCTATTCAAAAAGATATTTACAAACAAAATGAACAGGATATCTGCCAGAGCTGTCAAATATCATCTTTGGATCAGAAGTAATTTCGACTAGAGATAGAATATCGTAAGCAAAGCGAAAACCTCCTTCATAAATTTTAGCAAATGTTCTCAGAGGAAGAAACAAGTCAATATAGATAACTTTTGAGAGAAGGTGTTGCATCCAATAACAAATTTTTGTAAGGACTTAACAGCAGGAGTGATAGAATTGAAAATTGGCTAAAAGAAGCCAGACGATAGCTCAAAAAAAAATGATGTATTGAAATTATATGTCAACTAATCATATCTAGCATTTCCGATAGTTGTAGCAGCTATTGACCTTATACCCTGAAAATATGGACTTGTTCAGGGAATACGTGAATCGCTAATTCCAACAAAATCTGGTGAATGCACATATATGGCGCCTGTTAGCCGGCTTTTCTCAGCCAAGATGATTTACAACTACAGTCATTGAGCCTGACTCTAGAGTTACTTTTGAAGATCAAAACTTTCTCCTTATCTAGTTTCATTGAGAAGAATATTTGATGATCTTAGATGGTGACACGATGAGGAGCATCTTCCAGTATGAAAAGGGCCACTCTGAATGACTGCCCCATCAGACTACTTGCTTGCTGGAGTGATTAAAGCCTATCTCTTTCGTCTAGTTTGAGCCAGTCTCGAAGGCGGGTCAATACAGTTTGGTACGCAATTTGTACAAGGGACATTATATATTATCACTTATTTTAAATCACTGCACAAAAATTGTATAGGAATAAGCCAGTCACTCAAAACTTTTCTTTAGAAGGCGAATTCTTAATTTGCTGTTTGAATCTTAATTAAAATAATAAGATAGAAATACTGAATGAACGACTAGCTAACAACATACTTCAACACAAAATGCTTTGAGACTTGCGTGGAATCTTTCAAACATAAATTGCTGACCCCCACCTAGAAGTAGTGTATGAAGGTCTGTCTCAAAAATGTCAGAGGGCTGCATGTATAATTCACCAATGGAAAAATAAAGTACGAGCAGGATATTCGAGATGCACAGTCAACAAAATGATTCATAGGAGTGATTCAGTTTAATAAGGTAATCATAGGCATGACTCACGAATATATTGTATCAATAGACGACCTTTTTGTGCCGGCCAGAGTTTAACCTCTGTAGCAGTGTTGTATTGTAGTCTCGTAAGGTCTGATTATCAAAAAGGCACTTCTCATACTCTGATCTTTTGGTCATATTTGAGGTTGTCTCTGCCATCATGTGTGGTTTCTTCAAAGTTTCAAAGTGCTACCAGCCTTAAGTTTTTGTCGTGAGTGAACTTGTTTTCACAATGTTTTTGAATTTTTAGGTTGTTTCGAGAGGAATCTGCTCTATTTTTTATTTCATCATGACCTTGTGAGGTGTCGAATCAATCTCAATATTTTTAGAATGTTTTTTAACTGTTTAGCCGACCTTACTTTATGTTTTCAACTCTTCATACTTGTTGCTAATGTTTGTTATCTCTTTTTCCAAACTAGATATCTTGCTTTCCTCCAACTGCAGAGAATTCTCTAATTCTAAACATAAATAAAAAAATACCACTGATTTTTTAATAGTTTGCACTCAATTAGACCTTTTGCTTTTTTATCAGCCCGACCAGTTTGCTTTCTTTCAGCATTAGCTACTTTTCGAGCTCCATCATTTATCTTTCATGCATGATAGCCCATCTCTTCCAGGCCTAGCATTTTTTACAAGTGTCAGAAACAGCTATTGTTGATGGCTAGCGAGATATTTAACTGAACTTGTAGAATGTGTCAATTGGAGCAGGCTTTCTTTTAGCATAAGGAACTTTCTAAATAATATGGCAATTACATGAACTGATGCAAATTCACCTTGAGGGTTCTCAGATTCTTCCGATATCGAGTCTCTGTTGATTGAGAAGGTGACACTTTGGTGGCTAATGTGTTGGCGGATGGATGAGTCAGTAAGAGTTGCTTTCTGTTATTGTTTAATCATTTTCTATAAAACAAAGTAATTATTAACAATCCATTATATCACTTATCAGCTCCAGGTCGATAATCCTCGTCTTCATATTTTAGCTATGCATCCTGATCTCCTTTCTTGTTTTCCTTCTTGATCTTCTTGCTCTTCTCCTTCTTGCTCTTCTTCTCTTTCTTATCCTTATTTTGTTTTTTGCTCTTAAGTCGAGGAGCCGATGCCGATTCATCATAAATATCCTTGCTGTTTGCCTGTTCCTCTGAAGCATTTGATTCCAGTTTGACATCCACTTTATCCCCATATAACTTTTGTATCATCTGAAGACCTATTGTCTTCAGATCATCATTTGTTGTTCTTTGATCTCTGATCCTTTTATTTCTATCTTTTGCTTATTCCTCGGTTTAAATTCGGATAGCTGTCTCCTTTTCGATTCGTGATTTTTGTCCTTGCTCAGTTTCATAAAATTTCAGAGGTGGTTCAATCAAAGGATCTACTTTTTCAGGTCCTCCCCACCAGTGTTGACAATATTTAATGATTTGTTCATCTCTTTCTCTTTAGAAGTCAATATCACTCATTTAGTATATTTACTTTAAAAACTAATGAGTTTCCCTCCTGAAATCGTAAGTTTTGTCTGGTTTGCAAAGAAGCACATATTTTTCGGGGTTGTGTTAAACCAACATCTGAACTAACTTGCGATAATCGAACAGATTGATTTTGCATTTGGAGAAGTCAAATCTGTTGAGCTCATTGTTTCTGTACTTAAGAATAAAATCTTTATCTATTCCTATGCTATGGTTCGTCAAAAAATCGTGAGCTACCTCTTCACAAATCAGACCTTCTCTATGACAGAATTAAACTATTCCATTGAACAGGTAGCGATTAAGGTCAATTACCTCCATTCCATCTGTTAGATCTTCTTCTTTTTCTCTTTTCGCCTAGGCAATCATCTACAGCCTTGAAAATTGCTCCATGTGATTGTATTCTTCTACTTCAGTCACATGATTCTATTATTTTCCTTCTTGAGACGATCCCATCACATCGATGGGGTCTACTTCTTCATTTTTGACTTATATCTAAGATTTTATTGAAGAGTTTGGCAACTGAGATATCTAGCTAGGAATTTATGACCTGAAAATCGATCGTTTGTTATTCCTCACTTACTGCGACATAGTATTAAAACTGTATAGGGTAAAATGAACCTTTCTCTTGCCAAAAGAGATTTATACAAATACAAACTTCTCTATTTGAGATTTATTAAGTCACTCTCTATAAATCATTGTGGCAAACGGGTCTTTTCCTCGTACTGATAAATTTTTCGCGTTTCAGAGGCAGTCATATACTCGATGGTCTTGATCTTTAATTGAGTCTTGGCGATTTATAGATAAATTTAGCTCTACTCTTTTTATTTTTATTGCAAATCGTGTTGAAGTGTTGACTATCGTTCCAACACCTTAATTAACTTTTCTTGGTTCTACTTCAATTTTTTTTATAATTTAGAGGAAGACGCATTTTTACTGGTAGGCTCGGGCAGGTTGATCTATGCCGACCAAACCATGGGTTTTTTGAAGGTAAAATTGAGATGTTAATTGAGAAACAATGGTATGGGTTATTTGAGAAAGTCCTCGGGTTTTTTGTTGGATGGGTTAGACGCAAGCTCTTGATAGTCTTTCCTTTAATCTTTTTTTCCTCCTGTGAGACAACAGAACATTTATTTACCGTTAATCTTATATTTGAATAATGGAAGAGTTCATAATTGTATAGTACAGATATCAAAAGGAATTAGAGAAGTTTCATTGAGTTTATTGTCCCTCTTGAACATTATTGATCAGAACCTGTGTAAAGAAGATATATACGTGAGTAGTGATTATTTTCTAAGGGGTGTAGACCACTGGCATCTGTGCCATCTGGCATTGATTGGGGAAGTAGTAGAAGTAATATAAAGGCTGGCCAAAGGCCTCATTCAAGGAAGGATGGCTCAATGAGTAGCTCAAACCTCCTCCCAATATGCTTTGTTAAGCCTGGCCTTCGGGATTACCGTTGCCATTTTCTATGCTACTTTGGTGAGGTTGGTCATGTTGGTTGGTCTATTCGTTGGCCAAGGCAAGCTTTCTAAGCAACTCTTCCCCAATTTCAATTTAGTCTTCTGAGGGTTTTCTTCTGATAGCTTTGAGAAGCTCCCTGAATAAATGGAAGCGTTACCTCTGATGTCTTTTGAACAATCGGTGATAGTATTCGGTGTGACCGAGCTCAGTTTTTTTCTTGTGGAAATTATACATATTGAGCTGAATAAGGATAGTTTTACCTGTCTCTGGAAGGAGGTTAAGTTAGAATGTTTGAAATAGATAGGAAGAACCTCATTTTGAAAAGAACTCTCATCAAGGATTCTGAACGAATTTCCGTCCTCAGTCCATCGTACAATGTGACTGAAGGAATTATTCTCCAACATGGTCCAGGTCTTGTCAATGAATGCCGAAATTGATTGTTTTTGCATCACAAATTATTACAGAATAGATTAATAATTTACCTATAAAAAAGGGAAATCGACCAAACTGCTTTTTTCAATGTCGTAAGAGTCTATCCCTTCAGGCGGCCTCGTCCTGATTATAATTATATATTTTTGTTTCCATTCCATCAGCATCAACTCGCCCTTTATTCTTCTTGGCGACCGAAAACCATTTAAAGCACTTTCCAATGTCCAATGAGCATCTGTGTTGAGAAATGGCATGAGGGTAAAGTTTGATGGGATTGGAACAAGTGGGAAGGTTCTTGTTTTTCAAATATTTGATTGCTAGTTTCCAATAAAAATAAGCGGAGTGTGGTCAAAACTTTCAAAAAATGGATCTAGAGACTATTTAAAAGGTGACGGATAGGTTTCCAGTTATTAAACCATCTTAGTTTTCAACTCCTGGTTTTCTTATGCTACTATTCGCCTCAGAATATATCGAGATCAAATAGCATAAGGACCTCACCCCAACTAAGCTAGCTTTTCAAAATAACGAAAAACACTATGATGTGGGGAAGCCTCCTCCATATTACTCAAGATCGCAACATGGAAACAGATGGGATCAGAATAAGCAAAGTAAGAAGAATAACAATCGATATAGGCCCGAAATACTCATCTGCCAGCTACTGTCATATCTAATCACTTCCAGACTGCTGTTAGGTTTAGCTCGGATTTTCAGGGTAGCAAAACATATCAACTCTTATGGTTTTCTCTTAAGATTTTATTGATTTCTCCCAGAATGAAACTCATCACACCAAATATAATGAAATAATGATAATCAATATTTAAAACAACTAGTATCCCTTCAATTGCTATAGGAGAAGCCACTAACTTACTGGCAACTTAGTTCAACGCATCTTCAGGCAGGGCTCTTCTCCCCTCAGTCATCTGCTAACTTAGAAAATACATAGAATGATCGACATTCCTTTAGCTGGCCTCATCCTCATCAAGTTTTACTAGGAAACTCCAGATGCGATCTACCTGTACTACCAAAAAATAGACCATCATTTGAGCGAGTTGATAGAACATATGAACGCAGTAGACATCAAAATAATGCATCAGCAATTTATAGAGCTTGTTATAAACCTGGCAAAGGAAGGAATAATTACCACCTTTGATAGTAAAAACTGTGGAGGCAGCCACGAAGCTGATGGAATCGCCTTGAAATACTATCTAGACCCTGTAGAAGTCATCCTCACTTAAGATATAGAAGTCATAGAAGAAGCAGTCTATAACTTCTGCCAAGCAGCCATGCACTTCCTGCTTAGCTGCGGATAAAAAAATTTACCTCCCACAAACTGTTGCATTTCGGAAGCAAAACTACAGTTTCATGAAAAACACTCAGTAGAGTCATCCCAACATGCTTCGTCAACTTCCATAGAAGACAAAATTCACAACAGTCGACAATCAATGCTTTCAAAGCGAGAGAGCATCAACAAAAGGCAGAGGAAAGAAACATCTTTGAGAAAGCTGTCAGTCATGAGTAGATAATTGTCAGAAATATCTGCAAGACATAGAGGACTCAGAAATGTGTTTCCTCAACTTGATAGCAAAATTTCACTAGAGACTGTAAACACAGGAAAGGATAGCATGGAATATATGAGATAAAGTTAGCCCTTGTCACCTATACTGCTTATGGCAAATTCGATCCCAACTTCTCAGCTGTTAGCTCGCAGCAGAAGAGCACAAGAGCTACTGCGGCAAGTGAGAGAGAAGCTAACACCATATCACCAAATATACACGATCCTAAAATAAATAAAATTAAGGTCTTGATCGATGATTACTTATATTTTCCTATTTCATAAATCCTCATACACCTAGGCGTATTTTGTATTTATATATGATGGATCTATTAAGGCGGTAAGCACTCTTATTCTGATATAATAATTTTGGAGGTTCGATGGACTTTGACGACGACAATAAAAGCTAAGGCGGAGATCTCTAGAACATTTAAGATATGCTAGACGACCTAGGCCTGGGGGACGATGCAGCCAATTTTGAGGTCTCCAAAAAAGATTCCACAGTATTCATCATTGACTGCTCACAATACATGTTGGAGCCACTGGAAGCAGGATAGAAGTGCCAACTAGAGCAGGTTCTTGATGGTTACTATAACTTCCTCCAGAGAAAAATAATAGCCAATGCTTCAGATAAAGTAGGACTCATTCTCTACAATGTCGTAAGATATTTTCCTAACTTAGGCAAATTCAGAAAACAGCATCAATCAGGATCATATCTACAAAGTGCATTCCCTTGATAGCTAGGTCGATGCTCGGAGGATAAAAGAAGCAGCAGGTCTGTTCAAATAATTCAAAGATCGGTTTGGAGGATTGGCGCCTCGACGAGTCTCACTGAATTATGTCTTATGGGAGTACGGAGCAGAAATCAGCAATTTGAAGCAGTCTGATTTTTATCTGCGAGTCTTTCTCTTCACAGCAGAGGATGACCCTCATCCAAGTGGCAACGAAGACAGAGCTCCTTCCATCAAAAGAGCTCAATAATTGGCTGCTAAAAATGTCGTTATCTAGCTCTTCCCCATTCGAAAGGCCAAAAAATGCGAGTTTGACGTAAGGAAGTTTTACAACTAAATTATTACTTTCGATCCCGATGAAATCAACTCAACTGTACTCGACAGCTCCAGCAAAATTCTAGACCTGCAAGAAAGATTGAGACAGAAGGAATTTAAAAAGAGAACCCTAAATAGACTGGTGATGAAGGTAGGAAAGGAGCTCAATGAGGAAAATGAAGAAAAGAATGTTGAGATCGGTGTCAAGATTTACTCACTTTTTAATAAAGCCAAAAGACCTCAAGCTAAGAAAGTTGATGCCAAGACCAACAAGTTACTGCAGAGGGTGACTAAAAAGCTGAACAACCGAGGATAGGTATTATTCGATGGTGTGGTTGGAACTTATTATCCTTTGGGAGGCGAAAAAATCAAGATAACTAAGGAAGACATGAACAAGATAAAGAATATTGAGCCACCAGGAATGACTCTCGTGGGTTTCAAGCCGAAAAATTTAATCAAACCTCACTATAACATTCGAACAAGCTACTTTTTATATCCCGATGAATAACATATTCAAGGAAGTTCTCAATTTCTCGATGCTTTGATTAAAGAATTAGCAGGTCAAAATTTAGTAGCTATCGTGAAACTCGTTCCTAGAAACAACAATTAATTGAGGTTTGCAGCTTTGTACCCTCAAGAGGAAAAGTACGATGAATAAGACCATTTCCAAACTCCTCCTGGACTTAACATGGTCATTCTTCCATTTGCTGAAGATATTGTAAATTTTGTAGGAGACAAAACTATCTGCAAACCTCAGTAAATATCTACTGAACTTGTCCAAGTCACAAAATTGCTAATCAACAACCTGACCATTCACGACTTTGATTTCAGAAATTTCGAAAGCCCAGCTCTTCAGAAATTTTATAGCCATTTGCAAGCTCATGCTCTCAATTAAAAGGATGTCACTTTAAGGCCAGATTTGCTCTAACCTGACATATAGGGATTCAATAATTTCAGAGATGTGATAGATCTTGTCAGATAAACTGTGATGTTAGATTGCTAAGGAGATAGATACGGATGTTCTGGAGGAACTACTACAACTCCTACACCTGGAGTTAAAGAGTAAGATATGGGAGAATATGGAACTCGAAGAGGCAAGGCTAAACCTTTGGCAAAGATGGAAGTAAAAGAGGAGCATATGGCAAAGTCTAAATCTTCAAAGGTAAATGAGGTGATTGAGGTCAAAGAAGAGGATACAAACAATGACCTTATAGCTATGGTTGAGAGTTTAATTTTGGATGCAAGACTAAAAGACTTGAAAGTGAACGATTTGAAGTCCTATCTTCGAATGCACGGCATGGATGACAAGGGCAAGAAAGACACACTAATTGACAGGGTGTTGGTCTTCATGGAACATAAAAATTCAATTTGATTTGTTTTTGCGCGTTAATTTTATTCATTCAAATTTATTTTCATCACAATAAACTTGATAGGATCATTCGTATTCAGGAGGAAGATCTCCTACTATTTCTTTTAGTTTATCCCGGAGCATTGAAGGAGGCTCGCTATCCAACATTTTCGAGATGCTGACTAGTAGACTATAGTAAGAGTTCCTCTATTATATCGATCTATCAATGTTGAACATTTTTTTCCAGTTAAGCTCCATCATGTCTTTCAGATCGCTCTATAATCCATGAACATAGCTCTAGACTCCCTAAATACGTCCTTCAATCAGGTTTGGGTCCACTTCTACTTCTTCTTCAGCCTCATGGCCAGCCTCCCACTATTCTTGGTACTTTTGAGTCGGGACCAAATGAAGATTCATCTCATTTCTTGCCTTACCCTGCCTCTCCAGCATTCTTTGTCTTTTTTCAAAGCCCAGATATTCCATCATTTATTCAGTTCCATTTCTGCGGGCATATCCATACAGCCATTGTAAGAAGACGATATTGTCCTGGAACATACCCTTTGCAATTTTTTAAAAACTAGCTGGCTGATTGATTCTGAGCTTCTTTAGAGAATCTTCTACTATTTTGAGGTTCCTGAGGTTGTCATCAGAATATTTGGGAGTATAATTCAATCTGCTCAATGCTATGCACCCTGGATGGATGGCGTCTAAAACTTGAGCGTAAGCGATACCATCAGCAAGCATCTCCACGCTCATGTACTCAGCCTCGATCAGATCGTTGATCCAGCCCAGCAGCTCCCCTTTGCCTAGGTTCATTAATTCAAATATGTAATGACTATAACAAGGGAGGCTATAATAGGTCCTATAATTCCCAAAAATGTTTGCAACAGTCAGGCATAATCGATAGAGATAACCCAGCTAAGAAATTCCAGCTAAGTTAAGATAAGCACCAGCTGTTAGTCGTGTTGATTGGTCCAAGTCGGTCCATAAGGAGGAGAGCCCAGCCCTCAAGGTTCACATTTACAATTTTTTGATAACCGAAGGGAACTTCGACGTTGCTTAGACTTTTGCTAAGGAAGCAGGACTATCTCCTGAGTTGCTGAAAAAATATTAGAGCAACCCTCAAACAAATCAGCAAGCCACTACAAAAAGACTGGAAATAAAGGCACTCATCAAGGATAATAAAATTGATTAAGCTATTTCCAAACTTAAGCAATATGAACTCACCAGCAGAGATGAAGTGAGGTAAGAAGAGCTTATATTCCAACTGTTGTGCCTGAAAATTCTCCAGTATATAAGAGATGGGGAGTTTTAGACTGCTATCATCAAATCGAGGACGGAATTGCTCCCTCTTGTCGACAAGAATGTACTATTTTAGTTAATCAGAATGCGAGAATGGATATGGTCTAGAAAGTGATGACTTATTTAGCTTTTTCCGATATTAAGTAGTGCCCAAATAGTATATTGGACCCCAAGTACAAAAACTCTATCGCTGAAGAGGTTAATACCTACCTTTTGGGGAAAAATAGCCCTGAATCTCTCAAAAATATCATCAGCGTAGGTAGATGGCTTGAGAAGAGATTGGAGTCTCACATGACTTTTCCTCACCTGAACCCCTGGTCGAATGAACTTTATCAGAAGTGATATGCCTTACATAAATAAAATATATATTTACAATGCGAAGTCGGCCGAGCTCAATATTAGGTCAACAGTTCGCAAAAACCCCTTGTAAAAGATATAAGACCATTTCTGACGAGTATCTAGATTCGTTACTCCATAAAGAAGCTGAATTTGGGGCCCAAAGAAATTTATCCTTAAAGAAGCGAACCTCAACGAAGAGGAAGACTAAAATATAAGATAATCGTTGGAGAATAAGAGCTAGGAGTGTTGTGGATTCAATTTCCTTGAACGGAAAAATAACTAGACTCAGAGACAGAATAGTCAACATTAAGTAAGAGCTGTTCGACAAATAAACTACGAGATAATAAACTGACAACGTTTAAACAATCAAAGGGATAGTCTCTCCTCATACAGTCAGCAATGAAACTGACTACAGAACCATATACAAACCTATTTGGTATTTTGAGCCCCTTGTCCCCAGAGAAGCAAGAAAAGAAAGTATTTTTTAAATATAAGCCAAATAATTAAAAAGAGAAAGTCTTTTATCGATAAAACCTAAGTATACTCAAAATTGTTAGGTGCAAACAAAAGGAATTCTGATAGGCCGGCCTAAAAAAATTAATAATTTCAAAATTAAACACAATTTAGCTGTGAAAGTACTTAGTCAGCAACAAATAGCACCTCCAAAAGAGAAAATCAAACAATCAAAGAGACAATAGTTCCGCAGTTCTGGATACAAAAAATTTCGAAAAGTAGTAAACTGTATTTTGTTTCCCATTTACTTAAAATCTTTTAATAAAAGAATGAGACTTAATAGAAAACTAAAGCTTAATCATTTTGTCTAACAAAAATTAAGCTCGAGGCTTCTTTAACTGAAAGAATTCATGAGCCAGCATTCAGCGAAGACCCTTTCTATAATTGAAGAGCAGTCCGGCGAAGACTATTTAATTTATCCCAAAGATGACGTCAAAATAGTCAACAAAAAAATAGAGTATATTAAGTCCTTAGTTTCTCTTGAGTTGCGAAACCTCTAGCAATGTATTGCTTAAATCATAAAAATTCCTAAATTTGTGTAAATGATTTATCATATTTGCCGACATGGGAGTTATGCGAGCCAGCATTCTCTTTTGACTCCTGAGGAGTTTAATTTGATTTGTGTATCTGAGCAGTTCGGATACATGAGTGCTGACAAATACTTGGAAATGGTCTCGATAGTATCGTTTGTCTTTGTAAAAATTCTTCTTTTCAATATTTTTTTCGAAAGGGAAGTCAGGTTAAGAAAGTAAGAATCAGCTAGTAGGATAAAGGCCCTTGATTCTACAACTAGTCAACAAAGTTCGATTAACTTTCCGAGAAAGACCGCCTCTAACAACAGACTTTTAGTTGGTAACATTATCTACTAACTCTGCATCGATTTGCAAGATTGGCTTCTCGAAAATGCAGACTAAATTTACAAGGTCAGTAATTGGGAAACACTTGTTCATAGATTCAACTTCTAGCCGGCTGAGAACATGACCATAAAAACCAATTTCTTTCAAAAGAACGAGTTAATATCCGGACTCAAGACTCATCAGCAAATAAAAGAGCTGTATCAAATCAAGCAAATGCATCCATAGAAGCAGGAACTTGCCAGGCTAGTCAGTCTAATCCATGAATCCATTTGTCATCTTCATCGTGGTGTTCAGTAGGCATTTTTCCTGAAATGATAGTTATCTGAATAGTTTATTATCCATAAGAAACATGTCAGCTCGAAAAAAACAAGTCACCTCACCACCAGCTAAATTTACCGTCAAAGATAATCAATACTCTCCTCGAAATGCAGCTCAAGAAGCATTCATGAGTGATACCTCTCTGGGCAACAATGTTTAGGAAGAATATTAAATGAATGCGGGAAACAACTTTTACTCTCCTGCATACAGACAAGAGGTCAGTAGCAGCTTCAACAAAAAGAATTCGCCAAGGTATCTCTCCTATAATAAAGGAATACACCCAATTCAAATTTGACAAATGATCGAAAACGCTCCTCAAATCAAAAGCAGACAGTTCTGCAAAATCAAAGAGATGTAGTTAGATCCAACCCAGCAAACAATCTTATTGCCTCAACCACTTACCCATACAATCCTCCATACACAGGAAGTACACTTAATATCCAACCAGGTTTGCAACAACCCTACCAGCACTCTGGTGAATCATTAGTCCCTTCTCCTCAATTTTTAATAGGCTCACAGGAACCAACGTCATCAAGGGACGAAGCAGCTCCCATCAAATCAGCCCAATATGAAGTTATGAACAGAAACGATGAGGATTATGTGAACACCTACCCAAATGGGGATCATTATTCTGGCAGCAAAAGGGGTAAATATTTGTAAGGTTATGGAGTTTATGACTTCACAAATCAAAATTTACAGTACCGAGGCTATTTTAAATAGAGTAAAATGCATGGAGCAGGAACATTGGTTCGTAAGCCAGCTGGAGCTATGACCAAATAGTAAATCATTTATGAAGGCGAATGGATGAATGGCAGGAAACAAGGCTTCGGAACGTATTTTTACAACCACAACAAATATTACAAAGGAAATTGGATCGACAACGTGAAAGAGGGCAGAGGATTATATAAATAGCCTGAAGGATAGTACGATGGAAATTGGAAGAACAATATGAAACATGGAGATGGAAGGCTCATTATGGCCAACGGGACAGAGATAGTAGGCTGGTGGGAAAACGATAAATTTCTTAGAGGCACGATTATATACAGTAATGGAGACAAATACTAAGGTGACCTTCGATAGTTTAATCGTGAAGGCTATGGGATATACAACTATGCCAACAATGGAGGATAATACAGAGGACCCTGGTAAAATGGCTACAAACATGGAGAAAACGTATAAATTAATTTCAAAAACGGAGATCAATACAAAGGTTCGGTCTTCAACAACAAGCTTGAAGGCTGTCATGGATACTATAAATGGAGTAACCCAGGAGATTTTATCAACGCCTAGTTTGTGAACGATATGCCAGTGAGAGGAACAATTATGGTCAAAAAAGATAACAAATAGTATAATTTTGACTTGAGTAGAAAAACATCATCCATAATTTGTTGATCTATATGATTTTTTCAGCAAAATTCATTTCAAAGTCAAATTAAAATACTAAGAATTTATTTATCATGAATCAATAGTCGTAGTCCTATTTGCTGATGTATCGATCTGTTGGGATGATGCAATTATCTTTTGGCTTCTTGATAGGCTCAGTCTCTGATTTTCTCTTCTCGTGAATCTTTTCCTATCTTATTTAGCTAAAGCTTCCCCAAAGAGGTTTCGATGGTTTATTCAATAGTTCAGTTTACCTTGCTGATATGCTTTTTGTGTTGATCTATGGAACTAGAGATTCCTTATGAAATGATGATCTCTTTCGTGGATCTTTCAATATCAAGTCTTTTCTTTTCCCTTATCTTGACCTTGATCTGGATGAACTAGAAGAGCTTGAAGAACTTGAAGAATCTGAGGAACTTGACGATGAGCGTTTGGATTTTTTAGGACTGACTAACTTAGCACTGACGTAGACTGCTTTCTGATTAGATTTTGCAGAATTATTTTTTTTATGTTAAACTCTTTTTTTGTCCTTTCTTCTCTTGTAAGAAGATGAACCAGAAGAAGATGAAGATGATGATGAGCTTGATTTATGTCTTTTACTTGACCTCTACTTTTCTAAATTTGTATGCAAAGGCACTCTCCTGTTGGGTTGAGGTGGTTGAACATTCCTGGGTAACTGATAAATTCCTCTGTTTACCCAGAATTGTGGCACAGGCATACGATATGGCCAATGATTATTGAGTTGTGGACCAGGAATAGAAGGGACAACAGGAGGTATTTCAGGAAGTGTTATCTTTTGAGTTTACTCGATAACTTACCCTTCCTCTGCGTTATTTTTCTCTACTTCAATCTTATTGACCTCAACATTTACCTCTTCCTGCACGGTTTCATTTTCTTCTCTACATTATTTACATGTCCACTTAAAGTGGTTTTTCATTTTTTTGGCTTCTTTTAGACAAAAGTAGCATTAGCTGGCTTGACATTTTTAGCACATTACTTTGATGTTATTGAGTGGTCTTCCAATAACCAGACATCTAGAACAACCATCTTCGCTATGTCCCGCAGGTTGGTAAATTGTTACTTGCTACTATTCTGCAAGCAGAGGTTCGAATAGGTCTTTGTACTCGCTCTGTAGCTGTTTTTTACAGTCACGACACCGACAAAACTTCAGACAAACTATGCATTTTTAGTATGCTTTGTGATCTTTTTCAGTAATTTTGCCAAGCTATTCAATGCAGGGCAGGCAAGCATCGATTTGGCATTGCCTACAGTGATATGTAAAACTAGAGTCCATATGTGCTTGACAACTATGACATTTAATATGTTTTCTTGATATTTGCCTTTTCTTCATTTTCTTTGCTGCTTGAAGTTTTTTCTCAAATGTGTTTTCGTGTGATCCTTTCTTCTCTGGGGTTTTCTCTTATGCTACAGGTTTAGGTTTTTTGGATGAACTTTAGCGATATACTTTGATTCCTCCTTAGTTGTAAGCTAGACTCAACTCCGCATCAATCAAATCTCTCTCTATCGTGCTTGGCTCATTTTCTATGAAATAGTTCGCAAGAGGGCTCAAGTTGAAACACTGACGATACTTGTCTTTAACTTTCAGCGTCACAGCCTCAATAATTTATTCTTGGCTCAATTTGAATTTTTCAGATCTTGCTATTTTTAGAATTTGGGAAAGGTCGTACACAGGGGTTTCGAGAACCTCATCAACAAAGTTTGTCATCTTGTGAACCTGTTAGTTGCGGTGAGAGATATGATTGGCACCGGTGACCTTTGATAAGAGCAAGCTGCAGATTCGAACGTTTTAATATTTTGATGACAATATTTCAAAGTAGCTGAATTCCTTTTCTCCTACTGTATAAACAAAGACTGGCTCATTCTTCTTGCTGATAATAAGGGACTCAAGAGATTCGTGAATTTTGACCTTGTTAATCCAGTTTCCAATCTCATCATTGTTGTCCTTATATTTGTATATCTGAAAGATGTCCTCAATATTTTTGTCTAAGAGAGTCTTGAGCTTATTCAATTCGATGATGAGGTTGGTGTCAATAGAACTAGGCAAGATAAAGGGTTTTCCTTTGTTCACATGCTTGAACAGATAGAGAAGCTTTAGGACAGGTATCAAGTTGTCAAATTTTCTTGGAATAGCATTAAGCTATGGAAGTTTCAGGCCTACTTGGTCTTTCGTGACCTTTTGAGGAAAGTTATCTCTTGAAGTTGGAAATTCCATGTTGATGTTGACTGCTGGGGTTCCATCAAGATCGATTGATGAATCTTTTTCCTCCTTCTTTTTTGGCAGGTCACATACTACACTGAGGCAAGTATCATTCACAATCAATGATGAGCCCAGTTAAATACGCTCTTCGCTAGCTATTACCCCGATCGACATGTATACCGATTCAAGGGTAGCATATCTCATGCCTGAGTACATGAGCATATGTTTGTGGAGATGAGTAGGTTTAAGGTTGATGATGCTCTGGTTGGGAGCTTTGCATGTTATGTTGTTTATTTGGCCTGCAGAATGTGGATGAGGGGTGTCATCCATAATGCTGAGGATGGTCACCCCAGACTTCATATATTCATCCACAATTCTGGGATGTTACTTCAGTTCACTCAGGAAAAGTAGACCTAGAATAGCATTTTTGAGCTCAATAATGAAGTCCCCTATGAAAATTTTCCCATTCCTAGAAGTCTCTGCTGGACGATACTTCACGAATTCGCCAGGCAGAGGAGCTTTTTCTACCAAGTTTTTTGGCCACTTTAGGAGATGGGAATGGGGATAGTTACCATATTTGTTCGTGTTTGAAGAGGCCAATCGAATTGCCACTAACTTCCCATCTATAAAGACATACCTGCCTAGGTAGTGCTGGTCGTGGACACTTTTACAGCTGCGCTGGTAAGGCAGACAGACGTCAATGATCTTTCCCCTAAATAAAAGTATATTTACTTGCTTTGTTTGAGAAGAGTTGGAATGAGATGGGTGAGGTGTGATGTTGTTTGAGGAGAAGCTGGGATTGTTTGATAATGGGCCTTGGGATTGATGAGTGCCTACAGTTGCTGCTCTGAAGTGATGTCTGAGGTGAGGGAGGTAGCTGAGAGAACACTTTGAGGTAATTGAGTGTGGCGCATATTTTTAAAATACTTTATAAGTATAACAAAGACTATGAATCAAGAAGTCTAGATCAATTTGCTTATATAGTGAGCCAAAGAATTGGTTTCGAATTAATTGATAAAAAATTGTTCATATTTTTGCCCCAGTCGACTAGATAAAGAAATTCACACAATTATAAACATGCTATTGTCTCCTATTTTATCTTTATTGAATTCGCTCTAATATTAAAACCTAGATGGAATCAGGTAAGTAGTTTGATCAAACATTCCTCAACGCCAAGTACTTACTCAAAGACAACCCTCGATATGCAAATCTGTCTTAGCATGAAAAAGAAATCCTCCTTCAAAAAAGAGTGGAAAAGTTCTTCAATGTGCCTCAGGAAATCGACGTTGCTGAAGAGTTCTATAAGCCGAGAAGGGATCCTGAATACGGAGAGCACACCATAACCTCTGATGACACGATCATGGTGTTCGGAATAGACTTTTTGCAACCGGCTGAACTAAAAAATATTTTTTCGGTATGTCTTTCATCGGGAGAGAAAATCAGAGTTATTTTTCTGGATAAATCAAACTGTCTCATTTACTTTCCAAAACCTCATTTGGCAAGATAGACACTTGAGCATAACGCCAAAAAAGATTCGTCAACTGCCTTTAAGATAGAAGAAGGTGCTCCTGTGGTCAATGGACAATTTCATTCGAAAAAACTACCAAAAGGGTGGATCGAACTCAACGAATATATTTACAGGCACCAATACGATATTGTTGATCAAAACATATACAAGGAGCAAGAGTATCATCGCAAGTGGTATGCCCGGTATGCCACCAATGATGAAAAAATCAGAGGTGAGGGACCATCCCTTAGCCGATTCAAGGAACTCTATGAAAGAGCTCGGATAATATGGACTGCGATAGCTGAAAAGAATCGAATACTCAGATAAATTGTTGAAAGAAAATTGCAATAATTTCAAGAGAGACTTGAAGAGCCGAACAGATAAAGATAGAAATTGAAAAGATCAGATCGTTCAAGATCTCGCAATCGACCTGAAACGAAAAAAACCAGCACAAAACCATCCAGAAAAAGCTCTGTGCAGAATTAACTAGAATCCCTTCTTAACCAGGAAAGCTAGTAAATAGTCAATGAGGAAAGCATTATCGACAGATCAAGAAAGCTAATTGAAGAGATTGAGGAGATAAGTCATCAGATGGAATCTTCTTCTAATGATCCAGAACTTAAAGATGTGGTGAACAAAATGGAAAAGCTGAATTTTGGATCGGTTGGGGAATTTGTTGATCTTCCCTACAAAGTAGCAGTTCCTAGTCAGATGAGATCTGCCGTTGATAGAACAAAACCCTTCACATATTAAGAGTATATTAACAAAACTGCTGGCTTGAGCCACAGAATGAAATCATACGTTGAGATTGATCTGACGTGATTTGCTATTCATAATATTTTGAAACATCCCTGATGACAGTAAACTGTAATGTTGAATAGTCTAACTAGCTTAATTATATTTATCACATGAACATCATTGCCAGCAGGCTGCCAGCCATCAAGTTTCTTATGTTAGCTGGGGGTATACAGCTAGGGCTCACCCTTTTCTCCAATGTATTACTGCCTCTTACTGAAGAATACAGGAATGCCCATGTTGAGTGTCAGCTAGTACGTTGAAGCTTAGATAAAAAATAATTCGCCTTTCGTCATAACTGGAGTGCTTAAGCCAAGGTACCACTTATTCAATTCAGATCTATCAAAATGGCTCGAGGATTAGAGAAAAAGTTCAAAATTACAGACAACACATACGATATTACATGCATTTACAATGGAACTAGTAAGAACTAGTTCAGAGAAGGTGAGCTTCTGGTCATGGAATCATACTGCCCTGATGTGTCAAAAAAGCAGAACATTGTCGTTAAAAATTATCTGACAAAGCATTCGATGGAGGCTAATGAGTGGGAGAAGAAAAGCGCAGTTGATAAACAGTCTTACGGCCTTGAGAACAGTTATTCGTGATTGATATTATTTAAAGTCTGCAAAATTCCAATTTATAGTTGGCTGGGGAGTTGTGCTTTTTATAGATCTGTAGCTGAGACGGAATTGATATTATTTGATAATGATGGATCACAAGATAGTTCTGATTGGACTCCTTCTTATCCTCTCCTCAGCCAAAGGTAAGCCCTCCCATAAAACAGTCACCATCCAGAATACTCGCACAGAGTTCACCCCTCAAGATGAGCTTGAGTACATCAACTACCTGAAAGTGATCATGGGAAGACATGACGAAGCAACCACCCTTTCTCCTGCCTTACAAGAATTCGCAAGAGAACACAGACCTTCCCTTGCCAATGCTCCCGACCACATCATGTTGGCCTTTATGTAACACCCCAGCAAAGAAGATGTACATTCTCTCTCATTCAGACCCACCACTCTGAAGACAAGAAGGAATAACTCGAACTCAAGGGCAATCTTCTTCAGCAATTCATTAAGGAAACTCCTCACCTGTTCCAGGTGACCTCCCTTCCTCCTAATCAGGAAGCTTTGATCGACTCGATGATCGAGAAGAACCAGCTTGTTCATATTATCAGAGGGACTGCCAAGGAGATCAAGAGACTGGCTGCTTTATTCGATCGGGAGAGAAAATCCTCCATTGCTCGGCACAGAAGAGTATATATTTGTTTATTTAGTTGCAAGAGTTGCCTGAGCCTATGGCTGATGAAGAGCAAGGAACCTACTTGATCAAATTCTTCTTCTCTCTGTTGTTCGTGTTCGTTCTGATTGCTTCAGTTTCAGTGATCTCAAGCAGCGACAACAAAAAGGATACTTTGCTTTACGCCAAGTTCACGACTGACGCCAACGTCAGATGATCTAACATGTTATCACTCAAATGTTGAATCTTGCCATAAATCTTTCATTTATCATAAATGGCTAAATATCAGCTAAAAACTCAGAATTTATTACTACAATTATTAATATTTAGATGGAGAATAACTGGGTTAAATTTAGTATTTTCATGTTCATCAACAGCGGTTCTGGAAGTGGAGTGGGACAAAAACTCAAATAGCTCGATGTAAAACTTGCTTTTATTTAGACTGATCGCATTGACTTCAAGCTTGATGGTACTATATATGATACCTACTTCTTCAATATGAGATAAAACAAGGAGGAAGGCTTTCAGAAACTCAAGGAGTATACTGAGCAAAAAAAGCCAGTCATTGCCGTTGTCTGTGGAGGTGATGGAACTGTTATGTGGGTTGTTTCATAGTTAGCCAGGTATCAAATCGACCCGACTCTTGTTCCCATTGCTATCATTCCCCTTGGAACCGGCAATGACTTTTCTCGCTATCTTGGTTGGGGAAAGGAGCAAACTTCCTTGACTGAAAACAATTTTTAAGAATTAAAAAAATTGATCCGACTATGGAGAACAGCATAACATTCCTTTCTTGATATTTGGGAAGTCGAGATGACAGTGACGAATAATGGAAAATTTGAGAAGGTTCAGAATGCTGAGGATGTTATTCTTCCTGAAAAGAGCATAAAGAAACATTTTTGTAACTACTTCAGCTTCGGTATCGATGGAGAAATCGGATATTAATTTGATAAGCGAAGAACCAAGAATAGATTGGGAAACCTTGCTGTTTATGGGGCTATGGGAATCAAAAGTAATTTTTCTACTTTGAAAACTATCGGTGAGTTGGTTGAGGTTATGACTATGAAGGGAGATGTCGTCTTTGAGGGAGACAATAAATCTTGGACTGATATTTTGCCACCCAATCCTTTTTAAATAAATATTGGGAAGATTGGCTAAAACCTGATGTCGGGTCTAAAAATGACTCAGAGTTTTCAAACCAATAGAAACCTACTTGCCCTCAACATTAACAGTTTTATGGGAGGAACGTCAGACATCTGGAAGAAGGCAAAAGACAATGAATAGATTCAACTGAAGATTGAAGATACAGAACATTCCTGTATGGATAAAAAAATTGAAATTGTGAGCTTTAGTGAAGCAGGAATGATGGGTCTGGAGAAAGCCTTTGGAAAATTGTAAATTGACGTAGGACTAGCAACAAAAGTAGCTCAGGGCTAAGGGCCTTTCTATATTAAATTCAGAGAGTATCCAAACAATCCTGACCATATGACTTTCTTCCAGATCGACGGGTAGTTTCTGAAAGCCAGACACCCTAAGCAAGTTATTCTGCAACGATCCAAAATGTTCAACAATTCGCAAATTCGGGTTTTAAAAAGAAATAAATAGTGACTCTGATCATATACAATCAATCTTCATCTTCATGATAAACTTCAAGAGATTAATGGTGCTTCTGGGACTATGGTTGGATGACCTCTTCTTTTTCTTTGTGAATTTCCTGGTCAGAAGATTATATGGAATGACATGGATAATTTTATTTCATCTTTGAAAGAATATTTCTAACTTTTTAAAGAGTCGACACTGCCTATTGCTATTTAATGTCTTCTTGCTGCAAGGTAGAAAGAATATGGATTCTTGAGTCCTAAGCTTATTTAATTTTGCAAATATAGGCTATTTGCTCGTACGTTAACTACTCAGTTAGAAGCTGATATTATTAGCATTGTTCTTTGTTTAGACTTTCTTGAATCCTTTTGATGCCTTTCTCGACAAGCTCCACAAGTATATCACTGATTTTTTGAAGATGTATATTCAAAATTTGGGCCGTTTTGCGCAAAGATTTGTATTGAATATACGTTTCAACAACCTCTTGAGTGTTGATGGCTAGTTGTGATTTATTTTGATCAGTTTACTTCCCTATTTCTTTGCTTTCGACTATTATTTTGGAATCCTTCTGACCATATAATTGTTCTCCTCTTAGTGGCTTCATGACCTTTTCATAAAATTAGACACTTTACTTTTCCTTTAAAGTAACACTGCTAAGACCATAAGAGAGCCTGAAATATTGTTTGAACACGAGTAATTCTTCCTTATTTTAATCTTAACTTTTTTTTTTCAGTAACTAAGTCATGACCTTCTTCAATTATTCTCTGGTTATTGGTTCCACAGTTTTCTTGCAATCTTATCTCAAGAATTTCTCAAGATTATTAAAAGCTAAGCTAGCAATTTGACCATATTTCAGCTTGTAGTAATCCTTGGATAAATGGCTTGCATTAAATTTTGCTCTTTTACACTCATCAAGGGCATGCTAAAGGCCGTAACCCTTTGAAACAAAAGCTTTGGCAATCAGTCGCTTTTACTTGTACCTAACTTCTTCAACTGACGAAGCAAACTGAGTCTGAAGCAGTTATTATTTTGTGTAAAAATGGGTTATTTCAGAAGAAGAACCAGAAATTCTTGAAACTAAGCCTTATTCAGAAGAGTTTCTCTGAAGAAGTGTTTGTCGCAGATTGGTAATTACCCTGACAGGGTCTCGATGAGGCAGCAATTTCTTGATCAAAACTAAAGCTTCAACCAGTTATTAAGAAGTAGGCATTCTTTTTCCAGCTTGTTTTGGAGGTTCTTGGGAATGGGACTGGGACTGGGACTGTTATTAAACCTTAATGCATTATTCGCTAATCACAGGTTTGCTATACTACTTCTATATTTATTCGGTTTGCTTTTACTCAAAGCAGGATTATTGCTTGACAGGTATGACAGTTTTTTCCAGCTCAACTTATGACATAGTTCTTTCTAAGTTCAAGATATTCAAATCTTTAATGCGCTTCTCTTTGCATTTTTATAGGACCTTTCAATCTAAAACAAATTTCAGGGTGCCTAAAACATCTTTAAAATTTGCAATCGGGGCCAAAGAAGGTCTTTTTATTGCAGAAGTTTTTCAATATTTTTGGCAAATGACAAAAATGCAAGTAATGAATGAAGTGTTGCGCCAATTTATATATTAAATTTACGATTGAAATTTTTAGGCACTCATTCAAAATGATGATCATTCCCTTAACGGAATTCTCTCTCCTTTGTTTATTACTTTCAAGATAGCTTTTAAAACAGTTTTTTTTGATTTGTTTGTTCAGATATTATAGCTGTAGTTTTCTCTTGGGACATAAAAATAACATAAGCCTCCAAGATGAATTGGCCAAATTTCGATTCCTCATTAGGTCATCAGTTCAACTTCTTTGATTCCAACAGTCATCTGTTCTCCCGTCTTAGAGATGACTCCATCAGCTCGAATATTCTCTTCTAATAGGAACACCCAAACAATGCATTTCATATTTCAGATCATGACCTCAATTTTCATGAACTGTCCCAACAGCCATAGTCATTTCCTTCCCCTCCATCAGTAAAATACTCTCCAACTCCTTCTTCTCCTATTCAAAATGATCTTCATTTATCCAGGTACCGTACTGGATTAAAAGATCTAGCGAAGTTACTGATAAAACTGATTCGTTCGAACTAACCTGTATCTCAGGGATAGATCGTACAGTTTATTGAGAGTAATATCAGCTGTCTCAAGCAGTAGCATCTAGATGTAATTGCTCCATAATATTTAGGAAAGTAAAAAGAATGAGAAAAATATCAAAAGGCGAATTTATGATGCCCTTAATGTCATGATCTCAGCAGGCTTGCTCATAAGAGATAATAATCATATTGGAATAAATCCACCTCCAACAATGGCCTCCTATCATGAACGCTTTGACCAGAAGACATCATAGATCAAGGTAAGAGTTGAGAAGAAAAGGGAGCTTCTGAACAAACTTAAGACTCAGAAAAAAGCACTCAGTTTCTGGCTTAAGCAAAACAAGAAATCAAGACATTCTACATGCGAGAAGATTCCTTTTCCTT
>Ga0100385_1001174_pt1 | contig 27495 bp, 28 predicted proteins | sample CryGeymeta201509_FD_81543 | JGI IMG/M metagenome (GOLD analysis project Ga0100385, IMG submission 81543) | Groundwater microbial communities from Crystal Geyser aquifers in Utah, USA - Crystal Geyser metaG 2015-09 | ecosystem: Environmental > Aquatic > Deep subsurface > Groundwater | place: USA... | reverse complement strand
TAGACTGTAGACTGTAGACTGTAGACTGTAGACTGTAGAAGGTAGATGGTAGAAATCTTACTTCAATTTCTATTTATTTTGAAGTGACTTCTTGTTTATTGCAGGTATTTTTTGTGTACCTCTTTGAGTCTGCTGTTCGTTACATGAGTATAGATTTGAGTTGTTGTGATCGATGCATGCCCAAGCATCTCCTGCACAGCCCTTATGTCTGCTCCGTTATGCAGAAGCTCAGTTGCGAAACTGTGTCTCAAAATGTGAGGGGTCACTTTTTTGACCAGCCCTGCGTACCTTGCGGATTGCCTCACTATGTCCTGTATCGTATATTGAGTGAGCCGACGTTTCTCTCCTGTGCTTATATCGTCTTTGCTGCGAGTACGTCCATAATTTATGAATAACGGTTCGAAATTGTCGGTGCGCGTTTTTAAGTACTCCTCAAGCCATTTGGCACAACGATCGGATATGAATACTATGCGCGGCTTGCGCCCTTTTCCACGCACCATGAATTCGCGCCTCTTCAAATCCACCTGCTTTCGATTTAGTGAGTTGAGTTCGCTTACTCGAAGTCCCGTTGAGTACAGCGTCTCCAAAATAGCTCTATTTCGAAAGCCTTTCGGCGAGTTTAAATCTACGCTCTCGAATAGTCTTTCGAGCTCTTCTCGCGAAAGAAATTCGACTGTCCGCTCCTGGATTTTTGCAAGTTCGATCTTCTCCGGCGGCAACGTCGCATAATCATTTTTTGTTAGATATTTCAGAAATGCTCTCAGTGCTATTATGTGGTAGTTCTGAGTTTTCTTCCCAAGGTTCTCAGGCAGTCTGTTTAAGTGCAGCTGATACTTCTGAACCATATTTAGCGTTATCTCTTTTGGGCTTATATCCCCTGCGAATTCGACGAAACGAGACAAATAATGTTGATAATTCTCTATTGTCTTCTCTGATTGATTCTTGGCGATTTCCGCATGCTCAAGGAAGTCTGTGATCAGTTCTTTTATTTTTTTTGTACTCATGTTCAAATATGTGTGTCCTTCTCGATTTTACACATAAAAAGAAAAAAGTGCGAACATCTTGGCCCGCACTATGGATCTTCTCTTAGATCTAACTTTGAGTGGTTGCTACTGTGAAGTTCGTATTCGAGGCGTGAGGAGCGTTGTGTACTTGTAAGTACACGAGCAACGAATAACAAAGAATAAGGATTTCACCGTAGCAATCCGCAGGAAATAAATAGATTTCCTTCAATTCCGCGTCACTCCTCCTAGAAATACCTTCCAGGTATTCCTTCGTTGTTGTTCCTTGAATCGAAGAGAAATCTATCATATTCCACTTCGAAGTTAGATCTAAGAGCAGATCCCAGCTTCATATTTCAGTCTCTCCGTGTTTAATATTACGCTTACTTTGTTATAGCGTCAACATTCTATAAATCGTCTCGGCAACTTCTCCTCGACTGACGTCACTGTCAGGATAGAAGTATCCGCTATAATCATCCATAAGACCATTGTCCTTCGAGTATTGTACATAGGGCGCATACCATGCTGATTCATCTGTATCTGAGTATATGTCTGTCACAGCGTAGTCACTGACATCAATTCCGTAGCTATTCATGAGTATCTTGAGGAACTCGACTTTGTTCACCGGGTCGCCAGGCGCAAAACTGCCGTCCGGATATCCCGTAGCGACTCCAAGGTTATATCCTGCTACAACATACTTCTCGTACCAACTTCCAGCCTGTACGTCGTCAAATGGAGTAACGTCGTTACTTGTTAATTCCGGCACATCATGGCCGAAGCCCAGAAGCAGCATTTTTAGTATCTCAACTCTGTTGATCGACTGGCTAGGCTTAAAACTTCCATTCGCATAACCTTCTATAATGCCAAGGTCTTTGAGATAAGATATTGCCACTGCATACTCGTGGTTATCCGGCACATCAGTAAAAATTGAATACCCCAAGACATAGTCTACCGTTTGACCGCTGACGTCGAGAGAGTAGTCCGTCTGAATGTTTTTCACATATCCTACAAAACTCTCCTGGATGATGTCGCTCGGATAATCACCTAGGTACAGAGATCCGCTGCTCCGACTTGTACTTGCGCCACAGTGGGACTGCAAAAGGTCGTCGACATATATATTCATTCCGGTTGCCGTACCGTACTCTATCTTGATCTTCGTCCATTCATATAAGTCCAAAGACTCTTCGGAATATATATGATGCCATCCTGATGCATCGACACAGTTTGATGCTGTGTATGGATCGTAAAGATTAAAATCCAGAACTGCGTTCTCATCTATACCTAGCGATATAGATCCGTATTCCGGCACCTCTATCCCGATTGAGTCCATGACTGTGCCTATCTCCGAATTCTCGTCGAGATAAATCTCAAGTTCAATAGATCCATTACGCGGCACAGAGTAAACGCTACTCAAGTCCGAAGAGTAACTTGACGATGTCACATAATAGTCGTAATCATCAGGACCTTTTAGCGTCTCTATATCATCAAGGTAAAAATCTATAGCCTCTTGCGCGTACGATGCCGCTTCTTTCATGACAGACAGCGTGTTTTTGTATCCTAAGATGTAGTTCTCGTAAGCCAGCACATTGCCTCTATTATACTGACCTCCTTCCCTGTAGAAGTTAACCACTATCAGTAGGTTGTCAGCTTTTTTTACGTAATGTAGTGTGTTTGACTCTGATGAGTAGTTTTTTAGTAGCAGGTCGCTGGTTGATCCAGCTCCTGTCTTGTAACTAAAACTTGTCGCTGTCTGCTCCAGCAAGACCCACTCCCCTGTACTGAACTCTCTCTTATTAAAAAATCCTGCGAATACCGAATCCAGCTCTGATGACGAGCTGTATGATAAAACGTACATATAAATCATCGGTAATTCCGTATATAAAGAGAAATCGTCATCGTATAGAGCTTGGTATGTAGCCACTACTCCATACGTAGTCTCATCTCTACTTACTTCTTGCCAGTTTGAGTGATCCTCCAGCCCTTCTATCGCGCTTGCCTGAGGCAAGACCAACTCCAGATTGTCTTGTAATTCCTGAGCTGTTATTGCGCTGGAAAAAGCGTATGCCCCCTGAGGTGCAATCAACATTATTGCTGCCAATACTGTACTTATAGTTTGTTTCATTGTTCTGTGTTGCCACCTTAACATTAAACATTTAGCATTTTTTGGCAAATTATGGAATAATTATGTGCTGAGAATTCCATAATATTATGCCGTTATATGTTAGCAGATTACGCAGTATCAGACGAGAATAGCAAAGGACGAGCGTATCCTGAGCCTGTTACCTCCGGCAGATCCGCTTTCCAAAAAGATCGTGATCGCATAATCCATTGTCGTTCTTTTAGGAGGCTCAACTCAAAAACACAGGTTTTTGTCGCTAATCAAGGCGACCATTATCGCACCCGGCTTACTCATACTATTGAAGTTTCTCAAGTTAGTCGCGATATCGCCCGTGATTTAGGGCTAAACGAAGATCTTGCCGAAAGCATTGCACTGGCTCATGACCTTGGGCATACGCCTTTTGGTCATGCCGGCGAGATGGCAATGAACAGGTATTTGCACCAATTGAATCGCAGTTTTGAGCATAATGAACAGAGCAAACGCGTTGTCACACTCCTAGAAAGGATGTATCCCGACTTCCCCGGACTTAATTTGAGTTTTGAGGTTTTGGATGGTTTGTCGAAACATCAAACTCCCTGGGATAATCCGAATATGCAGATTGAGGCAGCTCCTAGTCTGGAAGCTCAAGTCGTGAATATCGCAGATGAAATTGCATACAGTAATCATGATATCGATGATGGACTACGCGCAGGGCTTCTTATTTGGAATGACCTCACATCTCTTCGAGTTGTTGACAGAGCTGTTTCCGAGGTTTTTGATAGATATGGAGACATCACAGATAGCAAGATTCGCCGTTCACGTGTAATTAGCACGCTTATTGGGATAATGATTAAGGAACTCGCCGACAATACCAAGTCTAATATTGAGGATGGCGGTATCAAGTCGCTATCTGATGTTTACGGTCAAGACACGCCGATAGTTAGCTTTGCCAGCGAATTCCGTAAGCAGATGCATGAACTCAAAGATTTCCTTCATAAAAATTTCTACCTGAATCCCGAGATACTCAAGCTTACAAACCGAGGCGAGCATGTTATTGAGAAACTATTTGATTATTACCTGAGTCATATCGATGAGATCCCTGCATACCTGCGTGGTGAGGACGACATTATATCTGTCAAAGATTATATATCCGGAATGACAGATACTTTTGCCGAACAGAAATTCGAGGATTTGTGCTAAAATGCTAACTACTAAGGAACCTACACTACTAACTACAGACTACCATTGAGATGCCCAAAATGTAGACATGACAACACCAAGGTCATTGATTCGCGAGATACCAATGATAACAAAGAGACCCGTCGCAGACGCGAGTGCGAGAAGTGCGAACACAGGTTCACTACTTTTGAAAAAGTTGAGACTTCGAACTTCGTAGTTATAAAGAAAAATGGCACACGAGAGTCTTACCATAGAGACAAGGTTTCACGTGGAATCTGGCGAGCTTGCGAGAAGAGACCTGTCACTCAGGAGCAAGTTAATGAACTTATTGATAATCTGGAAGAGAAGTGGAGTGCCAGTGGCAAAGAAGTCCCTGTTAAACAGATAGGAGAAGATGTCGTTGAGAGCCTCCGCAAACTCGATGAAGTAGCATATATTCGTTTTGCTTCCGTATATAGGCAGTTCAAAGACGTTGAGTCTTTTAAGAAGGAACTGACAGATCTATTGGGTTAATTCCTGAAGGCGCCGATTTGACGAGCCAACAAAAGCATGTCATGATTAACGCTCACGATTATTTAAATTTACAAATTTGTATAGAAATTATAAAAAAACGCCAAAAAAACGCCCTCAAAATGGCGGCGGAAGAAAATCTCAACCGAGAAATGCCAGATCGGCTCACTCCACTATGGATGTCGATCAGCTCATAAACAAAGTAAATGACGATGCTTTTATAAAGCCTGCCGAGCATGTTCTTCAGCACCAATTCGATGATTTCAAGATAGATCTGCGGCTTAAACGTAATATTGCAGAGAAGGGCTATATAAGCCCAACTCCTATTCAAGATCAAGCTATTCCACTTGGGCTGGAAGGAAGAGATGTCATCGGCATAGCCAATACCGGAACCGGCAAGACAGCGGCATTTTTGATTCCGCTAATTAATAAGATGCTGGGAGATAAAGGAGAGCAGGCGCTTATTGTTGCACCAACACGTGAACTTGCATTTCAGATAGATGATGAACTGAATCAATTTGCAAAAGGCTTCGGCCTCACTTCCGTTCTTTGTATAGGTGGCACCAATTTGATAAAGCAGCAGAGAGCGTTAAGGCACCGCGTTAATTTTGTTATCGGAACGCCAGGCAGACTTGTCGATTTAATGAACCGTAAATCCCTGGATCTTCATAGCTTTAAAAACGTTGTCCTCGACGAGGCTGATCGTATGGTCGATATGGGTTTTATCCGTGATATTCGGCTTCTTTTGGGGAAATTGCCGATACAAAGACAGTCACTATTTTTTACTGCCACACTTGAGTCGAAAGTTGAAGAGCTCATACGCAAATTCATGAATAATCCCGAGAAGGTATCTGTCAAGATCCGCCATACGTCCGCAAATATCGAACAAGATATTATTCATGTCCCGAGCAATAAAACTGCGAAACAGAAGATACTTACTGATCTGCTTCACAAGCCTGAATTTGAAAAAGTTCTGATTTTTTGCAGAACAAAACATGGAGCTAACAAGTTGGTTACAGGTTTGCACGAGTCTCGCATCAAGGCTGTTGCGATCCACGGGAATAAATCACAAAACTATCGCATCAAAGCCCTAACTGATTTCAAAAAAGACGATATAAAAGTACTGGTAGCGACCGACGTGGCTGCCAGAGGATTAGATATCAACGGAGTTAGCCATGTGATAAATTACGATATTCCTGCTAATTACGATGACTACGTCCATCGTATTGGCAGAACCGGACGAGCAGATCAACATGGTAAAGCGTTAACATTCGTCACTCAAGAGCCATAGGTAGTTTTTTGTGTATTGTGTCTCGCTAGGGCATCGCCACTTCGTGGCTGCTGAGCCGCTCGTCACAATCACAAAAAACTTAGAGTTCGTCGTGTCTCGCTATAGGGCATCGCCACTTCGTGGCTGCAATAGGATTTTGCTCAACTCGTTAGAGATTTTGTTATCCTGTCGTCACCATGATTGCCAAAATCACTACTCGTCGTCCTTTGTCTTCTGGAAGTCTCGCAGAGCTCGTCTTCCATGCGACTGCGGAACGCAAAATTCGCTACTACCTTGAGCCGCTCGATACAATAATAAGAACCTCAAAGGATTCTTTGAAAAATTGCTTTTGGGTTGGGCATGAGCCTTGAACTATTACATAGGGGTTGCTTTTCTGCCACTTTTGTTTTATAATTTACTAATCAAAATAAAACTTGACCCAAATATATGAGCAGTAGTCACCACTCAAAGCACCGAAAAATCACTGTGATTTCCTCTGCGCTTGCACTCCTTGTATTCACTATGTCGGCTTTTTTGATACAAGCCACTGCAAACAAAGGAAGCGCCGTTCTTACGCGTGCCGACATGAAACATTCTCACAATTTCTATGCCAGCGTGCTCCATAATAACGATGCCGCAGCCAGGCAAAATCGCCAAATATACTTGGTAAGAGTAGATGACGCAGACTATCAACTATACGACTCCGCAGACGAGGAACAAGCCGCCGATGAGAATGTTATTTATCTGCCGGAGAAACAGGGCATGATGTCCGAGTGTCTTTATATCGGGCCTGATGAACCTACTTTTGCAGGAGAGGTTGTCTCCGTTACAGTCCCTGAATCTATTGGACCGGACCAAGTTTTTGACGTCGTGGTTGAGGTACTTAATACCGGTGACATCGCATGGTTCCGTAATAATTACTGCGAGAACCAAGTCAGTGTGAACCTTGGTACTTTCGCGGAAGAGGGAAGATCAAGTATTTTTGGTAGTAGCGAGTACGCAGTTTCCGGATGGCTTAATGATAGCAGAATCGAAATGACAGAGGCTGTTGTCTACCCTGAAGATATTGCAACTTTTAAATTCTCTAGCAAAAGTAACTGGGAAAACGTCTGGTACAAAGAGTACTTTGCGCCTGTTGCCGAAGGAGTGAGATGGATGGATGAAGCACTTGCGGAGGTGGATATTAAGATGGGCATTACAGATGATGTTGATGCAGGCATCATGGATATCGTTTCATTTTCAACAAAAAGTTCCGACCTAGAGGGTGAGAAATGGATCCATGCAGATCTTTCCGATCAAGAGATGCAACTCTATGTTGGAGAGACTATGATCTGGTCACTTCCTATGAGTTCAGGTGCGTGGGATACCCCTACGCCTACCGGAACTTACTACATCCTTAATAAACAGGAGCTTCGCATTGGCGGAGCATGGCCTCATTATTACATGCCGAATTGGATGGGATTTACATCTGTCGGACACGGCCTACATGCGCTGCCTTATCTTGCTAATGACGGTGGAGCATTCTGGTACGAGGCTCTAGAACATATTGGCACACCGGTAAGTCATGGATGCATAAGACAGCTTCCTGATGATTCCGAGAAAGTATTCGCATTCAGCGAAGTCGGAACGAAGTTGGTTATCGAGAAGTAAAATGCTTCTTCCAGCTCTTTAGGGCCTGTTCACATTACTCTGCTTCCAGTCTGCTTTTTATTTCGGATTCAATCATTTCCAGTCCACCTTCTCCAGCTTCACTAAGTATTTTCTCTACGGCATTGCCGAAAATTGGACGTAATGTTGACCCCAGTCCCAGCTTTAATATTCCATGCTCAAGTATACCCTTCATCACATTGCCTCCAAGCATAGCAAACATAACCGAAACCAGATAGACTGCCGCGCTTGACCAATCATCCTTGAGCGCCTGAGGGAACGATTTTTGAGATATATCAACGGCGCGTTCCAAATCAGCCCCTGTTAAACCTATTGCAGCGTACTGCTTCCTTGCTACATCCCTAGCCATTTCTCCAAAAATCAGGGCATCCATCATTTCCGCCGTCCCCTCTGTTCCCGGCGTCAACAGCAATGTATCTCTCACCCAAAGCAATGCATCTCTAGCTTGATCAGGTGCTGTTGGGCTGTATCCCGTTATCGTACCTCCTCCGGCCATTGCGACTGACGATTCTCTAACTTCCGTCGGATTGTATCCTTCTTTAACCTTAGTTCTTCTCCATTCTTCAGCTTCAGGTCTGTCGTATGCATTCCCTTCATCTTCCCGAAGAGGCACCAGTCCGTCTATTTCACCGTAGAGCTCCGCAAACTCTTCATCAGTTATGCTTCCGAAGTCGCTTGCAACGGCCAATTGTGCATCTATGCCTTCGGTCAAACTGATTATAAGAGCTCTAAGTTCGCGCTGTTCTTGTTTGAATTTATCTCGGAAAAGGCTTGCGTCCGCCTCTTCAAAGGCTTGTATCTCACGACCACTCTGCTCCCTCTGAGCATCAATTACCTCGTCAGTTGCTTGTATTAATTTGCTTTTTTCTGTTTCTTCGAGATCTTCATTACCCATGATCGCCATGTGCAGTTTACTTAGCTCCGTCCGAGCATCATCTCCATAATCCATTTTGTTTGGCATTTCATTAACCATTTTTCGAGGTTATTTTTTGTCTTTTTGCATTCTGGACACGAATCATATCTGCTATGTCTCTTTGCGTGTTCTCGAAAAACTGTTCTATCTGTGTGAGTTTTTCCGGAGTCATTTTGGCAGTCAGGCGTAGCATTTTTGCTTTCTGATCTTGTGTCAAAAAAGCTGCGTTCTCTACTAATTGTTTGATTTTAGATTCAGCCATATCCGTTAATTATACCATTTTTAGAGGCTTTTAGCTATCTGGCGAACCGAAAATAGTTTCCCTAGGTGCTTGTTTTTTTATATACTGGCATTCCTATGAACGACTCAATTCTTGAAAATCTAAATGAAAAACAGACAGAGGCTGTGACTACTACACACGGACCTGTCTTGATAATTGCAGGTGCCGGATCGGGCAAAACCAGGGCGTTGACTCACAGGATAGCCTACCTGATCCGCCATATGAAAGTGCCACCGTGGAATATTCTCGCAGTGACTTTTACTAATAAAGCTGCAGGAGAAATGCTTAAGAGGGTTTTTAAGCTTCTACATCCTGATGAGGCTGCAGCTATGCAAGACAGTGATATGGATGCGGCTAGCTTGCGTGGATATAGCCTGCCTTCGATGGGTACTTTTCACTCAATTTGCGTGAGAATTTTGCGAAAAGAGGGACACTTACTTGGCTATGAGAACAGTTTCACTATTTATGACGCGACTGATAGCGAGGTACTTGTAAAGCAGGTCATGAAACATCTCGCTTTTGACAGTACCAAGGTCAACCCAAAGGCTGTTTTGTCTCATATTTCCGGAGCCAAGAATCAACTTATCGGATGGGAAGAGTATGAGCATCAAGGGCACAATTATTTCACCGAAAAGGTTGCGGAAGTTTACAAAGAGTATCAGAAAAGGCTGAGGCAAAATCAGGCTATGGATTTTGATGATTTGATTATGCAGACTGTTAATATTTTTAATCAGTTTCCAGATGTTTTGGACAAATATCAGGAGAAGTTTAGGTTCATTCTCGTAGATGAGTACCAAGATACAAATCACGCTCAATACACTCTCGTGAAGCTCCTTGCCGATAAATATCGTAATATTTGCGTTGTTGGCGACAGCGATCAGTCCATCTATTCATGGCGCGGTGCTAACATGCAGAATATTTTGGATTTTGAAAAAGATTATAGCGATGCGAAGGTGATTCTGCTTGAACAAAATTATCGTTCCACCCCTGTTATTCTCGACGCGGCTCATAGTGTTATTATCAAAAATCAGAAGAGAAAAGATAAGAAGATGTGGACTAAGCGTGAAGGTGGCGAACATATTCGCATCTGGATGGCTCGCAACGAACGCGACGAAGCCGAGATGATTGCCGGCGAAATAGAGGATAGGATACGAGGATATGAAACTCCTGATTTTAGTAATTTTACTGTTTTGTATCGAACCAATGCTCAGTCGCGTGTACTGGAAGAGGTGCTTATGAGATACGGAATACCTTATCGGATCATTGGTGGTGTGAAATTTTATCAGAGAAAAGAGATCAAGGACCTGATTGCTTATCTTAGAGTTGTTAACAATCCTCATGACACCGTCAGCCTACTCCGCATACTCAATATTCCAGCCCGAAGTATTGGAGCCAAAACTATCGAAGTTTGTCAGGAAGCGGCAAACATCAGACAACAAAGCTTGTGGAGTGTTTTTGAAGATATTGAAATTGTGAGCGAACTGCCGGTAGGCAAGCGAGATGCTATTTCTAAATTTGTATCTATTATCAATGCTGGGCATCGTGAAAACCAAATCGGTACGGCAAGCGCCGTTATCAAGCATATCCTTATGGCGAGTGGCTACAAGAATATGCTTCTTGATGGCTCCGAAGAAGGCGAGATACGTTACGAGAATGTGCTTGAGCTTATATCCGTTGCTAGTAAATACGATAGACTTGAACCGAGTATATCTCTTGGAACTTTTTTGGAGGAAGTTTCCCTTATTGCAGATATCGATACTCTCGACGAGAGAGACAATGCCGTAACCTTGATGACTCTGCATGGAGCTAAGGGACTGGAATTCCCATGTGTTTTTATATGCGGACTTGAGGAAGGGGTTTTTCCTCATTCAAGGAGTCTTCTTGATCCTCAAGAAATGGAGGAAGAGCGCAGGCTTATGTACGTAGGTATGACACGCGCCATTGATGACCTATTCCTTCTGTATGCCGAGGAGAGAATGCTTTATGGAGATTATAAGTCCAATTCGCCATCACAGTTCCTTATGGACTTGCCGGAGGAACTTGTTGCCAGCAATCATGGTGGCATCAGCGTTCCTATGATGGACGAATTTGGTGCTCAGCCTATCCCTTATGAAGATGAAAACCAAGAACTTGCCGATCTTGCTATTGGAGATCGAATCTCTCATAAAATTTGGGGGGAGGGCATTATTACCGCCGTTGCTGGAGGGGTTATCACTGTCGCTTTCAAAGATCCTAGGATAGGGATTAAAAAGCTGGCTGCAAGCGTGGCGCCGATTAGTAGGATATAGGATTTTATTCGTTTGTTTCTGGAAGCTAGGCGAATAAGCTGATACACTGTTTACAATTATGAGAATTATTTTTATCGGAGATATCGTCGGTGAACCTGGGCGCGAGGCTACTCGTGAGATTTTGCCGCAGCTTAAGAAGGAGCTTAATCCTGATCTCGTAATTGCAAATGGAGAGAACCTATCCCATGGCAAGGGCATGAGCTCTGAGCATATGGATGAGATGCTTAAAGCCGGCATTAATTTTTTTACTTCCGGCAACCATATATGGCAACAGCGGAGTATTATGAGTCGAATGGATGAGAAAGATCCGCACGTAATTCGTCCTGCGAATTTTCCTCCAGACAATCCCGGTCGTGGTTGGCGCATCCTAGAGACGGCTATGATGAAGAGGCTACTCGTCGTCAATCTTGAGGGGAGAGTTTTTATGCATAGTGATTACGACTGTCCTTTTCGCACAATCGATAAAATCTTGGCTGACACCGCGCATGAACACCTCGATGGAATTTTTGTTGATTTTCATGCCGAAGCTACGAGTGAAAAAGTTGCTCTAGGACACTATCTTGATGGAAAAGTCAGCGCCATTGTCGGCACACATACTCATATACCTACTGCCGATTCTCAGATCTTGCCAGGCGGCACTGGATATATCACAGATGTTGGGATGGTCGGAATTAAGTATGGCGTTATCGGAGTTAATAAAGAGGAGATACTCAAGAATTTTCTCTCTCAGATGCCTGTGAAACATGAGATCGCTGATGATGGTCCTGCTGTTTTTGGCGCAGTATATTTTGAGATTGAAGGCGGTAAGACCGTCAAGGTCGAGCAGATTTTGCGGGAGGTTGTTCTGTAGACTGTAGACTGTAGACAAGGCGCAGACAGCAGAGAGATGGTTTCGCATCGCAAAACTCTCTTTTGTTTGGTATTCTGTGCATCGCAAATAACCAAAACCAAATGAAATATTACTATAATAAGAAAAGTCTTGTTTCCAGATTCCTATCCGTCCTTATTATACTTATGACCGGATGGACCGGAGCTTATTTCTATTATGACGTAGCCGAAGATAATACATTCCAGAACTATGAGGCTGATGAGGCCGAAACTACCGACGAGCAGATGAACATAGATTTGTTTTGGGATGTGTGGGCGATGCTAGATGATTCTTATATAGACGTTACCGTGCTTAATGATGAAGATATGATTTATGGCGCCATAGACGGGATGGTTGATGCCCTAGGGGATCCTTATACCGATTTCATGACTCCGGAAGAGACTTCCGATTTCATGGAAAATATGGGCGGCGAGCTCGAAGGTATTGGCGCCGAACTTACCGTAGAAGATGGAAGACTGATTGTTATCTCTCCAATAAAAGGTGCTCCTGCCGATGAGTATCTTTTGCCTGGAGATACTATTTATCTCATAGATGGTGAGCACGCTTCCGATATGACTGTCTTGGAGGCTGTTATGAAGATTCGCGGAGAAGCAGGGACATCTGTCGAGCTTACAATTATAAGGGATGGGGAAGACGATTACTTGGTTTACAACATAGTAAGAGCAAAAGTCGAAGTCAGTAGTGTTGATTTTGAACTGGTAGGCGAAAACTCTGATATAGCTCACATCAACATCTATCAGTTTGGCGATAACACCGCTAATGAATTCCAGAAAGCTGTGAATGAGGCCTTGCTAGACGACGTTTCCGGAATAATTCTGGATGTCAGAAATAACGGTGGAGGTTATCTCGAGACTGCCGTAGACATGCTGTCCGAGATCATAGATGGGCAAGAAAAGGCCGTTACAGTCAAGATGAGAGATGAATCCTTGGACGAAGCTCATTATACCTCGGGCAGTGCTAAGCTTAGCGGCATCCCGTTAGTTGTCTTGGTTAACGATGGATCTGCTTCAGCTTCGAAATCGTTGCCGGAGCTATTCAGGACTACCAATCCGGCATAATCATGGGTGAACAAACCTTTGGCAAAGGCAGTGTGCAAATCATTGACGACCTGCCCGGAGGAGCAAGCCTCAAGATGACTATAGCCAAATGGTATACCCCGGCCGGAAGAAGCATCGACGACACAGGGATAACTCCTGATATATTGGTCGAACCTGACTACGACACCGAGGGAGATGAGCAGCTCGATGCAGCTGTATCTTACTTGGAAGGGAGGTAGCCCAAAAAAATAGTTGGTATTGATTTTATTCCCATTTAGGTATATTATGCGTACTTAATTTTTTCCAAAAAAAATCAGTTATGGAACGACATGAATTTGTTACGAAAGCGAAGGCTGCACTACTAAATTTATTCTTAACTCCTCATCCCGACGAAACTACGACGGACCAAGAATCTTCCGGAGATCTTGATCTCTCTCGCAATCTCTCTCGCAGGCGATTTTTGGGGTTGCTTGGTGGCGCTGTTGGTGCCACAATCATCGCTCCTTATGCAGGATGCATAAATAAGAATTCTGCTGATGGCGGCAATGATGCCGAAGATATTGCCGAAGATATTGCATCTCATGCGTATGATGTAATGGAAGATATCACGAATAGTCCAGAGCATGTCGAAAAGTATCTGGAATCAAGCGATGGCGTTTATTGGTTAATTACATTGAACTTTATAGATCTGGTGATGGGTCTTGCAGGTGAAAATGTCGTCATTCAAGCTGTACAGAAACTATCAGGCAAGGCCGGAAAAATCGGCGCTAAAGCCTCAGACTCTCTGGATCCTTATAAGGGCAAAAGTTTTTCGTCCATACTCACTACCGCTATAGCAGGTGCACTGGCCGGCAAAGGCGGTAAATACCCTAAAGCCGTAGAAAGACTCGTTGGTAAATATGACGCCGAACATGGTTTCAACGGCCACTTCCCGCATCCTAATTTGTACTTGGCTTTGCTACTCAATCTGTATATGGCATCAGGCGGACTTGGAGAGGAGAAAAAAGAGGAAGCACATCATGTTATTCATGAGACCGAAGTTGGGGTCGAACTTATTGCGCTACTCACCTCTGCGGCCGATGGCATTGATTACGCGGAAGGCTCTTTGTTCGCAAAATTCGAGGAGAACAAACAAGAGGAAGCTGATTCCTCGCAAGAGGTTACGCGCGAATCTGCCATAAGTGGAAACAAAGTCGCAATCGAACAAGTATCGAACCAAATCGGACTTCATATAGATGCGTTAACCCGTATCATAGGGCCTGCTCCATTTATGGCAGCCATGATGCAGGTTCCGCTATTCGCTTTTGGGAATGCCGACCTCACTCGCATAAGACTTGAGTCGGCACTTCCTGTTTGCAGGAGATTATTCGAATCCTTGAATCGGTATTCCGCTTCCGAGATAGAAAATGCTTTGAAGGAAGGTAAGATTACCGACAATCCACGCGTACAAGAAGCTTTGATTAATTTTTGCGCTGCTCGTGCCGACAAAGACGCCCCGTGCTCTTCCGAAGATTTGTCAAAAGCAGGAGAAGCTTTTTTTGCCAATCTGGGACTTGGGATGATGTCATCTACAATGGACGTAACCCAAGGACTTGCGGATGTAGCCCCGGCACTTGTCGGATCGTACCAGAGCTTTGGTGCTGATGAAATGATAAAGACCGCGACTGTTAATTACCTCTTGTCCTGCTTGAATGGGATTGCCGAGACGCGCCTTGTCGCGCAAAGATTGGGCGTCGACACAGGTACTCTTCTTAATACTTCGACGCTAAGGCATTCCGTTAATTTTTTCATCTCTTCGATTTTTAACTTTGTTGCCGGCGTAGTTGGCTTGGAAAGAAATTCCGGGGCGAGATTCAGTATAATTACAGGTATTTTGAACAACATCACCAATATTTTGAAAGCTGCTTCTGGAGGAGGCATGAATATACCTCGCGGTATTGCCGGATGCGAGGAAGATATGTCGCTTGTGAGACGAGCATGTCAGGATTTGGAGAGCGTGATACAAAATGAACTTATAGCGCTCGGTAATAGTCATGTTGCCGGAACTCAGGAGGACGAATCGTTGTCTCGCACTGAACTTGATGCTGTGAATAGCTTGATGAAAGCTCTGAAACAAGGTGACCGGTCAGCCGGCCATATATCTCAATGCGTAGGCGCCTTGAGTACCTCTCTTGGCGAGGCGTCACGAGGGGACTACGAGGCTGCTGGTGTTAATGAGAGACGCATTTCTATGATTGAGAGGCTTGGTCATATCGCAGAGATGCTTGAGCACTCGCCAAGAGCTCTTGATTCCTTGAGTTATGATTACTGGGAAATGCATGTCGGACCTACGTTGGCCGAAACCGTGTTTGTCGTTACCGCACAAGGGCTTAGCTTGAAAGGGCTTGAAAAAGTTTTGAACAGATACGCGTATCCGGTTCTGATAGGCATTGGAGATACCGTTGATAAAGTCGTACCAACAAAAGCCGAAGTAGATCTCGGTCATGGCAAATCATTGCAACGCTCCGCAGGAGAAGCTTCAAAAATAGGTCTTTCCGGCTTAATGCATAGCGGAGTAAGCGCGGTGGCGGATAACTGGGCCGATCAACTTCTACATGCAGCTCAACTGTCCGAGACCATATTCTTAGGTCCGATTTTGGAAGAATTCGGCATCGAAGAGTCCGAGATGACCATGCCAAAAAATGTAAACGTCGTTACGAAATGGCAACTTCTCGCCGAACAAATGGATGGAATTTTGAAAACTCGTAACGCTTCTCAAGAAGAACGAACGCGTCTTTCCGCCAGAATGTTCGATAAGTTTCTTATAATAAAATACGTGTCTATCTGGTTCGCGATTTTTGGCGGCGGAGAGAGTACGATTGGCAATTCACCGCATTTCAGAGCTTTTGTCAGAGAACTTAAAACGCTTATAACTCTAGGCATGAGCTTCGCTGATATTACAAGGCATTTCGCAGATCACTCAGAGAGATTTTTCAGAACTTTTGCATTAGGGTATTTGGTTGGTCCCGCTATGGAGATGGCGACAACTGATAATCCTTTCCTACCAGAGGACCTTGCCAAGTCAGCAGCCTAAGTAAGGTCTCTATTTGCATGCGGAATACGCTTGACTTGTTATGCTAGATATGGTTTAATTACTTTCCTATAAGTTATTAAACAGCTTTCGCCATGAGTAATCTTTCTTCTGAAACAATCCGATCAGGTCGCAATGCACTTGCCGCCGCAGTACTTACTCTCTTTGCCTCAGGATGTACTCATAAAGGCGATAACTGCGTGAATAATGGGTTTGATTCCTGCGATCCGACTATCACCGTAGAAGTCGAACGCGCTATGCATACTTGCGACAAATTCCCTACTCATAGAGAGTCCGTTGATGTCATTGGTACCGTAGTGACTTCTACAAGAGACTCTTACCGCGTGCGATGTTTCGTGGACACTCACAGTTCGACTCTTGATCAGGGGTGGGAAGAGATGGATGTTAAAAATACAGACTGCGATGGGACTTTTACAGCTCATTGGGAGACCCGGAATGATTACGATCTGGATGAGCCTTGGGTTGGAGTTGCTTGCATAACTACACCTGCTAACGACGAAGACGATTGCGACGGATATGCCGAGTGGCTTGATAATACCAATGCAGATGGAATAGACGAGTGCCTTGATAACAATACAGCTACTCAATTCGGATACACCGGCTGCGAATCTTCCGAGCCTGCCGACAGAGATATGTTCGATGCTTACGCCACTTATGCGGTGCTTCTTATCGCTAACGAATGTGAGAATCCTTGTGCGGAGGAAGAAGCCGAGTGCGAAGAAGCTCCGTCCGACTGCGAGTAATTTCGTTAATTTAAGTTGATTTATCCGTCTATTTCCCTATAATTTCTGCGCATTCCCGCGGAAATATAAGGAGAGATGGCTGAGCGGTTGAAAGCGGCGGTCTTGAAAACCGTTAGACCCGCAAGGGTCTCCTGGGTTCGAATCCCAGTCTCTCCGCCAGAATAAGCCCGCACCCCTTCATGGGGTAAGGGGTTATTACTGATGTAGAATTGGGGTGAGAACCCAAAGGGTTCGCTACTTCAAGGAATATGCGAGAGTCGCGTGACTGCTTGCAGGCACATGACCGAGCATGACGCAGGAGCATAGCTTTGCGTAGCAAAGCGTCATCCCAGTCTCTCCGCCAATTCAAAAACAGTTCAGCCTTCAGGTTGGAGTGGTTTTGAAGCGTGGGAAGACGGGGTCGAACCGGGTTCGGGTCCCGAGGATAGTGAGAGTAATGCCGGAACGGAGTTACGACATTACCGAACGACGCAGGAGCATAGCGAGTGAAACGAGCGTCATCCCAGTCTCTCTGGCGGTATTTTGCACTCCTGCGATAATTACCGTCTCGGAACCTGCTTTCCCGCGCCTTGTATTACTCCGTAACAGCTAATGAATGTTGTTATCGGGACTGCAAGAATCAGTCCGATACTGCCAACTAGAGTCCTCACTATCTCCGTCGCAATGATTTCGTAATTTATGATATGAGCGAATGGCTGAGGATTGTCGATAAACATCATCATGAGTGGCATAGATGCACCGGCATAAACCAATATCAATGTGTTAATCATAGAAGCAATATGAGTGCGCCCTACTGCAAAAGATTTCAAATACAACTCTTTGAATTTGAGTTTCTTGTTTGTTTCAAAAATTTCGTGTACCAAGGCTGTCTGCGTAACAGTCACGTCGTCAACTACGCCCATAAGACCGATAATAATTCCCGCCAAAAGTATTCCGACCATACTGTATTCTACGTCATTAAGTCCTTGCAAAAATCCCGCTTCTTCGCTTGCGAAACCGGTGAGTTTGGTCGCTGATACAAATACGGCAGCCATCAAGCTTGTAATAACCAACGTGATCACCGTACTTATCGTTGCTAGGTGAGTTTTTTTATTGATTCCGTACGACACATAAAAAGATAATGGCGCCAGAATGACCGAGCCCAAGATCATAACAAAAATCGGATCCGATCCATTAAGCAGCATCGGCAAAAGAAGCTTGAAAATCACAACAAAAGATAGCCCCATCGCCAGCAAAGCACGAAAACCCGTCTTGCCGGCAACCAAAATCGCCAAACCTACAAAAATCACGAATAATACATAGATAGGTCCTGTCCTTATATAGTCGCTAATATAATATATGTCTTCACCGTCAATGCTCGTGATATGAGTTACCAATACCTTGTCCCCCTCTTCAAACAGCATCGTGCTGAGTTTACTCTCCGTTCCACTCTCTATCGTGACTGTGGCGCCATCCTCCAACACTACTGCAAGCTTCTGATATATCTGAGTGCCTCCGTAAGATTCCACTTCTTTCTCTTCCAACACTTGCTCTATGACACCAGTTGTCTCCGTTGGTCCTCCCGGCACTTCCTCTTCCGCCATGGCTACGTTGATAATTGAGAAGCTGAGAAGGATAACTGAGAATATATATATTATTGTCTTTCGCATGATTTGGATTTATAAAATCTGTCCTTCGCAGTATAGCTGCAATCTTATTCGATGAAAATATCTCGGAGTAAATGTGCTGAGCGTTATATAAAAAGCACTATTGTGGATTATAGGGCACTAAATTGCCTACTCTCGTTGTTGTTCTCAGAGTCATACTCTTGGTACGTGTGAGTGTAGTTGATGTAAATATCAACATCGAAGGACAAGATGCCACCTTCAAGATATGCGTTGTATATCTCCTCTGTTCTATCTGAAAAATCCAGAGTTCCAGTTATTACCCTAGAGTTGCCTGCTTCTATTTCGACATTATCGGTGATGTCCATACCGAAATACGATGATCCTGCTCCTGTCACCCAGTAATCTCCTTCCAAATAAATGTCACCAGCAGCCATTGGGCGTGTTGCACTTGCCGATGCATCTTCGTTGTTGGAAACTGTAATCATAAAGTGCAAGTCGCCATCAGCACCTACTGTCACAGACATATCCGTTAGTTCCAAATCTCCATAAGCATCAATATCATAATGTTCTAGATAACTGATGTTGCTAGGCAACATTCTGGCATATATGTCTTCCAAAGTGTACCCTGCTGTCGATTCCGTATATGCCACTGCCTCTGTGACTTTTGATTCCAGCTCTGCGCTTGGATCAATTGAGTAATAACTGTCAAAGAAGTCGTTAAATCTCGATTCTATACTTAGAAATCCATCCAAAGTTTCTGCTAGAAAAGCTGCGGAATCTTCGAAATCCTGATATGTCTCTGCTTCGAAATCCCTATTGATAAACTCCCAATAATAATTGTCTTTCAAAGTTGCGAAGTCTGCCGTCAAGGCATCCGCTTCGTCTAACAATTCATCCATTATTGCCGAAGATCCTGTTGCGCCTAACAGCGTAGACAAACTGGATTTAACCGAACTTCCTTTTGACGGCGCGACCGGTGTGTTTGTTACAACCGATGATGTTTTGGATGGCGTGGAATCGAGAGACATCCTACCTTGCAAACTATCCGTAGATGGGAGCAGATATATTGTTGCACCTACCAAGGCGCTGATTATTACCGCACCAGCTATGAATATTTTCTTTTTGTGCATAGATTTTGTTTTAAATAATATTAATTAATTATAACATAAATCTACTCTCTCCTCAACGCCAAGGACTTCCTCCCCTTACTCGATTTATTGTTTTACTTAGTGCTCTATTTTTGGCAATATCTTTGTGCCTATGAAAATCAAAAGAGTGAGATACTGACAGATGGTTTAAATAAAGTAACTTTTTAAAAAATGGCTTATCAACCTAGCGAGAAATTTATGCAAATGGCGATCGACAAAACACGTGAAGGCGTTCTCAGTGGGCAAACCCCTTTTGGCGCCTGCATAGTGAAAGATGGAAAGGTTGTAGCTTGCGAACATAATACAGTGTGGCAGGATACGGATATAACCTCGCATGGCGAAGTCCATACCATACGTGCCGCTTGCAAAGCTATTGGCAGTATCGATCTTTCCGGATGCATTCTTTACTCAACATGCGAGCCTTGTCCGATGTGTTTTTCCGCTATCCACTGGGCACGCATCGACACCGTTGTTTATGGCGCATTTATCGCCGATGCACAGGATGCTGGGTTCAATGAGCTCACTATCTCCAACGAAAAGATGAAAGAGTTCGGGGGCAGCCCTGTAAATTTTATTTCCGGCTTCATGAGAGACGAGAATGTCGCACTGTTTAAGCTGTGGAAAGAGCAGGGAGCTAACAATGTGTATTAACACGCCCTAATGGGAAAACGTTTCAGAAAATTTCGTCATGATTGGAGCCTTTTCATGGGAATGCTCGCTTCTATCATTTTTGTTGTTGGAGGGCTTTTTTGGCTATTTCCATGGTTCCTAAGTACTACTCAAAATTGGCTTATAGCAATTCTTGCCGTGTTTGTATTGATTCCTCTGTTCCCTGTAATTTCAGGCGTATTGCAAGGTGAAGGCAAGTCTATTAACGGGCTTTTTAACGAGTATTTACATACAGCCCTTGGGTTGTTTTTTGAAATCCTATATTTAACAATCTGGATGCCGATTATAGGACTTGGCATTGCGGCAGTGATTGGAATTATGCTCATTATTGTGACCGTGCTAGGTACCGCCATGTGGAGTGCGCAAGAATACCTTGGCGTTGGCTTTGGAGTGTCGGTTTCAGGCGACGAGGTGATGCATTTCCTTGGTATTACAGGTGTTATTGTTGTGTGCGAGGCTGTTTTCTGGAGTATTGCGTATCTTTTGCGCAAGAAAAAGATCGAAGATAAATTTGTCGATGCTTTTTTGTCCATGGAGGGAAAATGCCATGACTTCGTAGACAGCAGTTTTGGCAACGAGTAGTTATAGATCCCACGTTCTCGCCTGAACACTTTTGTCGAAGCTACGAGTTATCTCGCCTTCGATTATTTCCATGACTATTTCACAGGCAACATTGATACGAGCTTCAATCAGATGTCCTGCGTACGCCTTGTGATCCTCATCGCCAATAACAATGTGCAGGTGAGGGTAAGGCTCTCCATCGAGCATTGTTATGTTGCCTTTTAGCGAGGCGATTTCGAGCATCCCCGTGAATGTTCGCGATGCGTATATACCTGTTATTGGGTCCATTGAGCCGATTTTTACGTCGCCGGTAGCTCCGATGCCTGTGAGAGAGGCTAGCTTGATCCCTTCGTCTACGCAGGCTTGCTTCACGCAGGAGATTATTTCGTCGCCTTTCTCCAGTTTTATCATCAGTCGTGAGCCGATTTTCTTAATTTTCATGCTTGTGAATTTTTAGCCAGATTGCTTTGATATAAGGGAGTGCCAGAGTGGAAATCATGAATGCGATCGCAGGTACGATTGCACTGAGCCATGGATTTGGAATTTGAATTGCCTGTAAATACGCGCCGATTGCAATATATGTAAGAAGAGATAAAATCGTCCTTCGAGTGATACTTGTTTCCCACGCTTTATTTACTTCGACTTCTCGATTGCGCGCTTTTAGTTTTTCGATTTCTTTTTGAAAATCCTCCATATCTTCGCGGATTTAGATTATAATCCCTTTCCGGCGCCTATTGTACACGATAAATACTGCGTTATGAACGTTTTGCTAATCGATAATTACGACTCTTTTACTTTCAATCTATACCAGCAGATCGAAAGACTTGGCGGCGATGTAGACGTGAAGAAGCATGATGAGATTTCCCTCGATGATGTTCGCCCATATGATGCAATCGTGATCTCTCCCGGGCCAAAAGATCCGTCTTCCGCAGGAATATCTTGCGACTGCATTCGTGAGTTTTATGACAAAAAACCAATACTGGGTGTATGCTTAGGTCATCAATGTATAGGCGAAGTCTTTGGAGCAAAAACCGTTAGAGCACCACAAGTAATGCACGGCAAAACCACTGATGTTATTCATAATGGCGATGGTATTTTTCGCAACTCCAATAATCCACTAACGGTCGCCCGTTATCATTCCCTTGTTATTGACCACGTGCCAAAAGGTTTTGAGCTGACCGCCTGGACACCCGACAACGTGATAATGGGAATACGGCACGAGCAGCTCCCTGTTTTCGGAGTGCAATTCCATCCGGAGTCGTTCCTTACCGAAGGCGGAGACATTATTATTACTAATTTTTTGCATGCAAATTACTGAGCTTAAAATTCGTGATTTCGACCCTGTGTTTTTTTTCCTCAAAATGAATGATGAAACAGGAGTTAGTTTCCTGCATACGGGGCGCAATACAGAGGGAGAACGTTGGTCTATTATTGCGTGGGATCCGTCTGGGCATGCTGAGAGTTTTGACGATTTGAGAAGGCGTAAGCGTACCGAGAGCTGCGGCATTCCGTTTTGCGGTGGAGAAGTCGGCTATTTTTCTTACGACCTTGGATATGATCTTTTTGAGATTAAAAAGACGGCTACGGACGATCTTGGCATGCCGCTGATTTCCGCGAACTACTATGAGAAATTTTTATGTTTTGATAATGAGAAGCGCCTGCTTTTTACCAGTGCTCCTGATGAAGTCGAGGCGGTTTGGAGTCGAGATTTGGCCTGTAGAAGAGAGCCTTTCGGACTCGAGTTCAAACCTGAAATGAGTGAAGATGATTACGATGCAGCTTTTGCAAGAATCAAAGAGTATATTTTGGATGGTGACATTTATCAGGTTAATTTGACGCACCGCCTGGTGGCGGATTTTGACGGCGATTATCGTGCGCTTTTTGCGAAAATTTGCGGAGTCAATCCAGCCCCGTTCAGCGCGTACTTAGAAGGCGAGGGCTTCCATATTTTGAGTGCTTCACCCGAGAGATTTCTCAAGCTTAATGGCGACATTGTCCAGACATGTCCAACCAAGGGTACACGTCCACGTGGACAAACGCCGCCTCAAGACGAGATGCTGAAACAGGATCTTATGGAGAGCGAGAAAGAGGCGGCGGAGCTCTCAATGATAACCGATCTTCTACGTAATGATATTGGACAAGTCTGCAAAATAGGCAGCGTCCAAGTTATTTCGCATCGTGCTATTCAGGCTTGCCCTACCGTCTGGCACACTTACTCTCTTGTTGAAGGCGTTTTGCGCGATGACCTTGATGCCGTTGATTTGCTTAAGGCGTGTATTCCTGGTGGATCGATCACAGGCTGCCCAAAAAAGCGGAGCATGGAGATAATTGACGAGCTTGAGCCTGTTTGTCGCGGACCTTATACCGGAGCTATCGGATACCTGAGCAATTGTGGCAATATGGACACAAGCATCGTTATCAGGACACTGATTGCAAAAGGCGGAAAACTGTACTTGAATGTTGGTGGCGGCATAGTTGCCGACTCAGAGAATGATGCCGAGTATCAAGAGACTCTCGACAAAGCTAAATCTTTTTTAAACTTATAGAGATGAAGCCATTCAGACCTGAATTTGGAGCTTTTGAGACGATGCGTACTTATGACCGCAAGATTTTTAAGCTGGACGAGCACTTAGAAAGACTATCTCGATCTGCCGAGATTGTTTACATGGAACTACCCAAAAGCCTTGCAGATATCCGTAGCCAAATTGAGAGCGAAGTTTCGCAATATGATGGCACTTTCCCAGTCAGAATAAGAGTTGTTGCTACTACTGATGATGTCATCGTCGAGATCTATCCTCTGAAAATCGATAATGATGTCTTCTGTGGCGTTTCGGCGACTTGTATGGAAGTTATGCGAGATCACCCCGAAGCAAAGGCTTTCCCTTACGACAAGTCCACAGATGCTCATGACGAAGCCACGAGGCTCGGACATTACGAGGCGCTGCTTGTGGATGATCGCGGATATGTACGCGAGGGTGCTTACTCAAACCTATTTTGGGTGAAAGATGGGACTATTTTCACCACGGATAGACAGATCCTTAGAGGCGTGACCAGACAAGTGGTCATAGACCTTGTGTCTGTCTCTTTTGCCGAGGTGACTCCAGAGGATCTCTATGATGCGGATGAGGTTTTTATAACAAAAACCACCACCGGCGTAGTGCCGATTACGCAAATTGATGGACACGTCATAGGAGGCAACCAAGTTGGGCCTGTCGCAGAGAAGCTAAAGCTTCACTTTTTGGAATTTGAGCGCGAAGCTGAGTAAGTTCGCAAGTGGATGAAGCAGCCCTGAGATTACTATTACGATTATCGCATCAACGAGTCCTATCTTTACATATATTTCCGCGAATACTACTGCTCCGATTATCCAATCGGTTTGGTCAAAAGGAACCCATGAGTGACCTGGTTTGATTTTGTGCTGACGCTTAAAAAAACTCTCTACCGCATCCCCAATCAAGGCGCCTGCTCCGAGAAGGGGACCGAGTACCAACGGGTTTATTCCCGAGTAGTCGATTAGTCCTGATATTTTTTGCAAATATACGACAAGCGTTGCCATTAATATTCCGGCTATCAGGCCTCTCCACGTCTTATGCTCTCCGAATATCCTCTCGCCACGGAATTTCTTGCCACCGTCTATCGGATAGTTGAGAAGCGGTACTTTTTTAAATAGCACCGGGCTCATATTCGCTATGCCAGCCGGCAGAAATAGCCATAGTAGTTTGAGGATGTCTATAAGCATGTTCCATTAATACCTTGATTATTCCTTTTAGAAAAGGTAAAAATTGTGTGCGCGTTTTTTGATTTTTCGTTCTGACTGAAGCATAAGCCACAATCGCGGAGAGGTACCCAAGTGGCTGAAGGGGCGGGTTTGCTAAACCTGTAGGGTGGTTTTACCGCCGCGGGGGTTCGAATCCCCCCCTCTCCGCCAGCTAGATTCGGCCCTATTCTATATTTATAGGGTCGGATTTAGCTGTGTTATAATCATGTAGCATAAACCCTGTATAAAGCATCATGGTCATCATCCTAAAAAGTCTCGCCGCCGCCATAATCACAGCTATTATCCTTTTGGTTACGCAATTTGTCGGGCCTAGATTGGCCGGTGCCTTGGGTGGAATCCCTATAGTTTTCGCCGTTTCATACGTGCTATAATCACGATGAACGACAAAAACTCCGCCAGAGAGTTCCTTGTTGGAGGAATTTACGGAGCAATCGCTGCTATCTTATTTAGTGTCCTCCTGATTTGGTTTAATTCGCAGTTTCCAAAATACCACTGGATAAGCTTCGCTGTTGCGTACGCACTTTGCTTTGCTTTTGCATTTGGCATGGCTCATTTTACCACTACCGCCAAATAGCTAGTTCTTGAATTCGAATCTCGCCTTGAAATGTCTTAGTGGCAACTCTTTGCCGTATATGACGTCTGTCGGTGGGATTTTATCGCGATTTTCGTATATCTCTTTGACAGCTTCGACTACCGAGTCCAGGTCTGTCTTTTCATATCTTAAGCGAGGTACTGCGAACCTGACAAAATTCACTTCCGGGAATTTTTCCTCGTTTGTCTCCCCGTTGTAAGAGCCGAATGCGAAATACCCAAGTTCACAGGCACGATGCCCGTAAGCAGCGAGTAGTATTGCAGTGAATGATATTCCTCCAAAGTCGCCGGGCTGCATATTCGTTCCTTCGAAGAATCTGTTCACGTCAAGGTATACGGCGTGTCCTCCAAATGGCGTGAGCACCGGTATTCCCGCATCGACCATCGCTTGTCCGAAGTCTATAACTTGCTGTACTCGAGCATCCAAGTATTCCTGCCTTGTGATTGTTTTTAGGCCAACAACCAAAGTCATAATATCTCTGCCGGACATGCCTCCGTATGTGGGGTGTCCTTCTTGCAAAATCTGCAAATTCGTTAACATGTCGGGGATCTGAGGATAGCTTGCCATGAACTTGCCTCCATCTCTAAGGAACAAACCTCCGCCCATGTTGGAGAGTCCGTCTTTTTTGAAACTTATTGTAAATCCATCGGCGTATGAAAACATTTCGCGCACTATCTCTTTGATCGATTTTTGAGCGTAGCCTTCTTCGTTTTTTTGGATGAACCATGCGTTCTCCGCGAAACGACATGAGTCCAAAAATAGTGGCTTGCCTGCTGCATTAGCTATCTCGGAAGCTTCCTTGATATTGGCCATTGATACGGGCTGACCTCCACCTGTGTTGTTTGTTATTGTGATGTAGACCACGGGGATCTTGTCTGCCGACTCTGCGAGAAGAGTCTTCAGTCTATTCGTGTCTATGTTCCCTTTGAACTTGGAAGTTGAATTTGGGTCTTTCAGCTCCGAAGAGAAAAGATTTACGGCCTCGATCTTGTTGGCTTCTATATTCGCTTCTGTCGTATCAAAGTGCCCATTGCTTGGAATTATCTGCCCTTCGCCAAGCGCGCCCAAGACAGAAAAAAGAGCGTCTTCCGCAGCACGCCCTTGATGAAACAGAAAAGCATTCGGTCTATTGGCCGTAGGCTCGTTCCAAAATCCTTGTCCGAAAGTGTCGTTAACCGCATCTCTCAGCATGAAGTATCCTTTGTTTGAACCGTAAGATTCATCTCCCATGTGCAGTGCCGCCCACTGCTCGTCTGTCATTGTCGTCGTTCCAGAGTCTGACAAGAAATCGCATCCCGTTATCATGTCCGCAGGGAAGAAAAACACATTGAGTCCTACCTTCTCCATCATCTCCGTTCGCGCTTTTCTGTCGTGCACCCCTTTGAATGACACCGAATGATTGAAGTAAGGGCGTGGCTTTACAGCCAAATTTGCCTCCCCCTTAAGAGCTTGCATCAAGTTATCCATTGATCAGTTGTTAAATTTACGCACATCATTCTATACGAAAAGTCATAAAAGTTGTAATAAATCCCAAAAGCAGCATTATATGATAGGACTTAGGATTTAGGATTTAGTTGATGGATAAATTATAAATAACTTATAAATATGGAATCGGACCAGCAATTAGTTGCTGCCGCCAAACGTGACAAGACGCAGTTTGTAAATCTGTACGATAAGTACTTCGATCAGATCTACAAATACATGCTGACTCGCGTCTCGGATGTGCAGCTAGCAGAGGATTTGACCTCTCAAACTTTCCTGATCGCCCTGGAAAAAATCGACACTTACGAATACATGGGCAAACCTTTCTCCGCGTGGCTCTATCGTATCTCTATCAATGAGATGAATTTGTATTTCCGCAAATCCAAGAAGGAGCAGGATGTGTCCATCAAAAACTGGCATGAGACAGAATCCGGTTTTGAACCTGCGGATGCAGGCCTCAAAGGCTCTGAAAATGAAATCCACCACTTGGAAAAACTAAAAGTTCTGAATAATGCGATGAGGCAAATGAAAGAAGATGACCAGGACATCTTGTCGCTCAAGTATTTCGAAGAGTTGTCCTATCAAGAGATAGCCGATGTACTTGAGATCACTGTTTCCAACGTTAGGGGGAAATTGAATCGCGCGACTGCGAAACTAGCGAAAACATGCAATTTTTAACCTTTTAAATCAT
>Ga0100385_1001172_pt1 | contig 27499 bp, 29 predicted proteins | sample CryGeymeta201509_FD_81543 | JGI IMG/M metagenome (GOLD analysis project Ga0100385, IMG submission 81543) | Groundwater microbial communities from Crystal Geyser aquifers in Utah, USA - Crystal Geyser metaG 2015-09 | ecosystem: Environmental > Aquatic > Deep subsurface > Groundwater | place: USA... | reverse complement strand
GAACATCTGATTGTTAATTCTTTGTATTAAAATATTTCAAGTATTGTTAGGCAATCAGAGTTTGAGATCTTCCTTGATGTCGATGACGTTGCTCAAGATATGGGATATTCTGTTCTCAAAGCCAATGATGTTGCCTTGGGTAAATACCACGTCTATATATTATTTGTATAATTTTTCGAGGGCACGAATGATTTTGTCCAATGTTCGAATTTCGTGATTTATGGGCTTTTATAGAGCTTCAAGTAAAGTTTTACGCTTAGACTGGAGTTGATCAACTTGCCCTTTCAGTTGATTGTTTTCTGCCTACTTCTCTTCAATCTTTCCATTCAACGATATCTGCTATTCTCTCAACAGCTTAATCTATGATTTTGCTGACTCCAGATCGACATCCTTTCCTTCATTTTTTGTAATTTGAGCCTCGAGTTCCTCATTGCTGTCATTTGCCTGCCTAAGTTTTTCACTCAATTGACTATTTTAGGCTTCTAGCTTGGTGGCTCTATCTGTAAGATTTGCAATTTCAATGTTTAATTTTTTTATAAATTATGTTTTTTCTTCACGATATTTTCTTATTTAGGTCTTTGATCGTTAGTACTTGTCAAGAATCTTCTTGGATTTGAGTTACTTTTCCTTGAGTTCGTCGGCTATTTTTTATAAACTGTCTCGATCTTCCTCCATTTTCTTCTTTAAATTTTCAATTTCCTTCTCCTTTTGTGCAACCTTGGTTCTCTCAATCGATATCTTTTTGTCTCCTTCCATAACCTGATTTTTGAGAAGTTAAATCTCAGGATTGATATTGTCTCCCTCGGCATTTCTTAGCTCTAGCAACACTTTCTTTTCTTCCTGTAAGTTTGTGACAAGAAAATTCTTTTAATTGAGTTCCTTTTCAAGTTTGCTACATTTCTATTGTAAGTCTTTGGTTTATTTAGAAAGAAGTTGAGTTTGATTTTTCAAAGTAGTCAGGATTTCTTTGTTATTTTATTCGCTTGCTTGAGACTGCTTTAACTCAGTTTAGCACTTCCTGAGTTGATCTTGTAATGCCTGCATTTTTTATGGAGTTTAGATTTGTCCCAAACCTCGCATCCGATCTTTTATCTCTTCGTTAGATTGCTGCAATTTACTGATTTGCCCCAATACATCACCAAGCAGAGTTTTAATTTCGACAATGTCTTATTCAAAGGTATAGGTCTCTTCATCTTCATGCTACTTTTATCCCTTTTCCTTGCTTTATCTTTGCTCCTGAATAAACTCCTTTATCTTATCTTTGTTGCTTTTGATGAGCGATCCTATCTCCTCTATGTTTTAAGTGGCTTCGAGCGTGATGGCCTTGTATTACTCTACCTATTTGGTGTTGAGGAAAGAAAGATCAGTTTTTTTAGCATTTTATTCTTCGTTGGTCCGACTGATGGCCCCCTTGAGCTTGTTAAACATCCAAACAAATTATCAGATTGAATTATACAGGCAGCTCATAAAATACAATTGATGACTCACATAAACTCTATCAAGAGCACTGTCATGTTATCGCAACCCGTCTATTGGCTTGTATCGTTAGCCACCAAAGAATCTAGCAAATTCTTCAAAATAAGCTGCCCATCGTGGCCTGTCTTACGCTAGTTACTAACCCTCGTCATCATTGGTTGACTATCGTTTACATAATTTTCCCAAATACCATCGCAGCCAAGTAAAATGAATTCGTCTTCAGCACTCCGGGACGTCTAGGTAACATCAGGTCGGCATATGATAGGCTGTTCATCCCAATTTTTGCCCTTGACCTTTTTGTAATTGAAATCACCAAAGCTTCGAGATAAATTCAAGCCTCCATTTACTCTGCCATTTATTATATCACCCCCTGCTGCTTGAATTCTTTTTTTTTCACCTTCGTTCTCAGGTTTATGATCACTGGACAAAGGTAAGGCGAGTCCCTTGCGACAAAGCACAGCTCTAGAGTCTCCAGCATTAGCTGTGTATATTTTTTGGGGAGTGACAAGGACTACACAAGCAGTGCAGCCAGTTCCCATCGATATACTACTATCATTATAACTAGCAGCATCGAATTTCTTCCGAATGATTTTGAGTTCATCTTCACCCTCCTTGCTACTGATCATTTCATCAACTTTTTTGAAGGTTTACACCAAAGCGCCGTGGTATTTTTACTATTTGTACAATTTGGAGCTCTTGAGCTGTTGGACGAATATTTTCTATACGTACTTTGATACCTATATACCTTGATCCAGGCAGAATTACCTCCATGACCGTCAAATACCCCGAATATCGAGTTGCCTCCCCCAATGTCTAACTCTGAAATTGCTGCGTCCTACATCGATCTGCGCCAGCCTATCTTAGAATGTCCTTACCTTGCATTTCGCAGCGAGAGAACTTCATTTTAAGCTTCGCGTTTTCAGCCTTCGAGGCGACTTTTTACAAGACAGGTTGAGCTAGATATGGCCCCATATGCTATAATCCAAATTATAAATGCATACCGATTAAGGTGACATCAAAAATTTCGAAATCATCAAAAAAGTGGGCGAGGGAGCTTTCGGACAGGTGTATCAAGTCCGGCGTAAGATCGATAACTAAATTTATGCCCTAAAGAAGGTGAGAATGGTGGGCATGAAAGAGAAATAGAAACAAAACGCTTTAAACTAGATCCGTATTTTAGCCTCTCTTAACGATGACTACATAGTCAGGTTCAAGGAGGCCTTCTATGACAACCTCTCCGGGTATCTGTGTATTGTGATGGAATTTGCAAAGGGAGGAGACCTGATGAGACTGATCAACCAAAACCTCAAAGCAAGGACGAGAATAAAAGAGCCCTAAATCTGGAAAGCTTTGGTTTAAATCACACGAGGTCTCAAGTCTCTTCATGATAAAAAAATCCTTCATCGTGACCTCAAGGCAGCCAATATTTTTATTAGCTCCGACAACACCTATAAGTTAGGAGATCTCAATGTTTCCAAAGTGATGAAGAAAGGACTTGCTTACACTCAAACAGGTACTCCATATTATGCCAGTCCATAGGTATGGCAAGACCAACCTTACGATATGAAAAGCGATATATGGTCTTTGGGCTGTGTCATATACGAAATGGCGGCTCTTGAGCCTCCTTTTAAAGCCACCGATCTTCAAAGCCTTTTTAGAAAAGTCAAAGCAGGAGTATTTAAGCCTATTCCTTCTTCTTACTCTTCGGATTTGTCGTAAATGGTTAATTCGATGCTTAAGCTACGTCCCAAAGATAGACTATCAGCTGACTAAATTCTGAAACATCCTTGCACACTCAGACGTATGGGAATCGAAACTGACTTTAAACCTGTAAAAAACTCACTTGACCCCCTCCTAGGAACTATTAAATTCAACCCCTTCAATTTGAGAAATTTGAAGGAAAAACTACCAAAGGCTAGTTATGAAAACTAGAGCATAAGATCACATCGAGACTCGATCGACAATATAACTAGAGAAAGAGTTTACTCAGCCTGTGGAACAAGAAAATCTTATGGTAGTGATTGAACTATTCAGATTACTCACCTCAAATCATCAAGAAATAGCCTGAAAAAGTTCCTAACCCGTCCCATAAAATATCTCCAGGCATGCTTCCCCCTCGACCTTACGCCAAGAAAGACGACAGCAGTAGAGGGTAAAATAAGGAGCCAGGGGCTCGGTTGAGAAGAATAGGGCAATAAATTTTAGGCCAAGGAAATTACCCTCGATCTTCGAGTGTAAATAGATGATAACGACTACATTTTCATCTCATGAGCATAAAACATTAAAATAAGTATATCACTCGATCTTCAGTAGATAGTAAGGCTTCTTCCGGTCACTTACCTGAAAATGTCTATAGCTCTCAGAAATTCCTTCTGTTTGCTGATTTTACTCTGATTTCTTTTATAGACGATGATCATTGCCTCCATCAGATTTCCTTCCACAAACTACCGACAAGCTTTTACAGAATGCTCAATCTATTCAATAACTCGCTTGAGGTGCAATGCTTGCTCAGAGTTGGGCTTGTGACTATTGAATTGTTCGATCTCTGTTATTTTTTTTGAAATGATTAGACTGGCCATTTGCTCGTAGGTGCGTGCGAACTAAAAGCCATCAACATGTTTGAGAATTTATTCCAATACAAGTATGAAGTAAACTCTTTGATTATAGTATAGGTGGTATTTGGGCAAAATCCATTAGAACCTTTCTTTCTAGAGCCAAATCTTGAGGATGTTGTGGTAGGTCTTCTGAACGTTCCTGCTTGTCCTGATTTTTCTCTGTTTCTACAATTTGGGAATCTTTCTTTGTAACTCTTACTTCAATGACCTTGGCTCCTACACCAGTCCCTCAGAGAGCTAGGCGTTGTCGCTTTGTATATTATCCTGTAAAGGAAAGATGTCTTTCCAGGTCGGCTCAAGGAAGAAATCACAGTGCCCTTCCTCGAAATCACTCTACTCTAGATTCATACTTTATCCAATATTTATATGCGAAACTTAAGAAGAGTCTTAATTGTCTCTATTTAGAAATGAAACGACAACATCTATTTGTTCTTTGCTGACTCTATTATAGTTGTATCCATAAGAAGGCTTTGAAACCCTTTGTCACTAATAACTTCGGCAATAATGTCTGATGAAATGATTGAAGTTATTTTCAGTCTACTACATATCACTACTGTTTGAGATCAGTCGCTTTTAGGCAAACAATAAGATTATTTCGACATCATTTTTTAAATAATGTAGTCGCCAGAACTCGTCCTCTGCAACAAAACAGAAAGAGTAACAATATTCAAATTGCCCCCTCTCTCAACCACAAAAGGCTACTACCTGGATGACTGGAAGGACATGATCTGGGAAGGAGGTGTTAAAGTTACCGAAAAAAATAGGGTCATCAGAATCAGCTTCGTCGATAAGCACGGAAAAGTGTTCGGGGAGACAAAAGTGCCCGAAAACTATAAAGATGCGATAGTCAAAACAACAGATAGCAGCAGAGGGTATGCAGTCAGGCTGGAGAATCCTAAAGGAGGATACGTCTGGGTGGGCGTCGCATTCAGAGACAGAAATGATGCCTTTGATTTTGGAGTAGCTTTTCAAGATCAAAGTAGTCGCAATCAAGTGTATCTTTTGTATAATTCAGAAATCAAGCAAAACTGAATGAATAGTTCTCAAATAATATGGATTTCGGCCTGAAGAAGGGAGAGAAGGTGAAGATCAATATAGGAGGAGGTAAAAAAGAGCAAAAAACTGTATCAACTTCAGCTAATCACAAGTAATTTTTGATATATTCAGTCCTTTTGACTTTGAATTTGGAGGTTCATCAACCAACCAAACTCAAAAAGCTCCTCAGAGCAACGATTGGGCAGATTTCGACTTCGGATCATCAAACAAGCCGTCGACTCAAGAGACTACCAACAAAGGATCAAATAATGGAAATCTTCTTGATTTTGATTGAAAAACGAGTATAAATTATTGGGATAGTACTTTAGTCAATAGTTTGGTAAGATAATTGAGGGTAGATGCAGCATGCATATTACAGCTCCGCATTAGTCTATATGGTTAGGATACCAGACTCTCACTCTGGCGGGCCGGGTTCGATCCCCGGATGCGGAACTTTTTTAACATTAAACTATCAAAAAAAGCAATTATAACTATAATCACACGAACTTTCTCTTCCTCCTGTCATAAACCTAAAAAATTTTATTGTGAAAGTATTGCTTAGGCGGCTTATGTGGAGATGCGATATATTTTGTCTATTTGACTTATTCTATGCCCTCCGTTAAGATCTGATGTATATTGAAGGTCTATCCATCGATATTGAAATGCTATCCTCCCTCGGATGAGTATCTATGATATTTTTTGGCAGCATTGTGGAGGATTGCTGTGTTGAACTTATTTTGTTTCTTCTTAGCCTTTTTCTTTGGCTTTTTCTCCACAAGGTCTACCTCCTTTTGCTTGCGACCGTAGGCTTAGTGAAGCCTCTAGTTTCGGAATACCGAGGACTCGTGATTTTGTCGACAGCTCTAGAAATGAATTTTCTGTTTAGATTAGGTTAGCTTTTGAGATAATAATGTATTCAATGTCACCAACTCATCTTATTATTAGGAGTCCTCAAGATATATGTCTGCTTCACCCTGTTTTTTCCTGTAAAAAGGACTTCGATGATTTCCTTTATGAAAAACAAAAGCATTGCTTAAAAAATCTAAATTGTTTTTCTTTATGCTCAGCCCTGTAGCTAATAAATTCCTAGTAGTGCTTTCAGCTGCGTAGGTTTGCTGCCTCTTGATACTCCTTGTAAATGTGTTTCCCTTTGGATCCTTACCGCTGATGCTCGTCTTTTTGTCAAATTCAGATTAGTTGTATTGATATTTTATGTTCTACCTCAAATTCCTAATCACTAAATTTTATATGTTATCGACTCCCTCTAACTTGAAGATGTTCTATTTCATTCTTGAGGAAATGGCTGTGGCGATTGATGTTCTATTTCTCAGTTGAATTTTTCTCTTGCTTAGTTTTTTCCTGTTTTCTTCCATCTTCTGCCGAGAATTTTTTCTCTCACTCTCTCTACCATTTCTACCATCGAGGCTTTTTTCATTAATCTGCAGAATCGTTTCATTGGCTTTGAAATTCTTGAGCCTAATATTTTTGATAATCTGCTTGATTGGATGTTCCATCCTTGGTTTCTTTTCATGACCACTGATTTCAGGCTTATGATGTTCCTATTCAAGGTTCCCTAGAAAGATCTAAAAATTGGGATGGGTTGTTAACTATTCCATGGCTTTTGCGACTTGCGAATGAATGGCATGATTGATTTTGTTTGTTCTGTCTAAATCTTCCTCCTCAGTTGAAGAAAATGACTCGCTAGGAGCTTAGTCTTCCGAAATGTTCTCAATCTCCGTCTTGACCTTGGCAATCTCGTCATCAAAGTTGTGATCTTTCATGATGCTTGATCGAAGAGGAACTCTCTTACTCGAAAATATTCCCTTCCTTGATCCTTTCAACATTTTGGTGGTGGTTGGGCCTATTTTATCTTTGAATCTGACTCGAGGCCCTTCTATCACAGGATCTTTGGTTTACTAGTCTTCTCGATCGCTATCAAAGTTATAGACAAAGTCCTTGTGACTTTCAAAGCGGCTCAGCTTGTAGAATTCCTCAACGGAATATATGTATCCTCTATCGATGAGCAACTTGTAAATCTTTTTGGCAAGAATGTTGTTTTCCTCGATGAGAATGTCCACTGCCTCTTCGAAAAATTGGATGAAGCTAGCTTTATTGTTAATTTTGTCTGTAGCTTTTCTTATAAATCCGATAGCCTTAAGGATAGTTGGGGCCAGTTCTTTGAGCCCTTTCTCGTAGGTCAGATAATAGGCAATTTTCGTGATCAATTTTTCTACAAGCCTCCAGCAGAGTTGCTTGGTGTATCTGGATCAAGAAACCTGTACGTCTGATCGTAGATCTGGCTCTTGGAGATATTGTCTTTATCCTTGTTATATATGATTTCATCGGCTTTTCCTTCAGTCAACGTATTGTATATATTCTTGATGGATCTGAACCTCAGTTTTCTGGTATTTCTGGAAAGATCAAGGTAGAGTTCTTGTGTTCTAAAGTTGTTAACCTGTGCTAGTGTAAAAAATACATATGATTTATTGAGATAGCTCAGTAATTTGTCATAGAATTAGGTTGATTATTGTTCCTTCATCGATTCTATTTCGAACTTTGATCATATAATAAAATCAATTTGAACTAATGCCGAAGGTCGTCGACAACTACGTCTTCGAAAGGAAAATTGGATCAGGACAATATGGAGATGTCTACAAGGGATACAACAAGCAAGACAACAGCGACATCGCCATCAAAGCCATCAAGAGGGAAAACATCAAAGGTAGCTCTGCCCTGATTTAGGTAAATTTCTGGAGCTGCTCGAAAACGAGATCAAAGTGCTGAGGACCTGTGACAATAAGAACATTATCAGGTTGTATGACATCAAAAAGACAGCCAACAACTTCTACCTCATCCTTGAATACTGCAACGAAGGAGATCTGTCTCAATATCTCAAGAAAAACAAGACAATCTCTGAAAAATAAGCTATTGAATTCCTCATTCAGATTCTCCACGCCTTCAAGACCCTTGTCAAAAATAAAATCATGCACAGGGATTTCAAACTGGCGAATATTCTTATGCATGATGGATAAATTAAAATCGCAGACTTCGGATTCAGCAAGCTACTCACAAATGAGGAGTTCACTGAAACAATGCTCGGATCTCCTCTCAACATGGCTCCTGAAGTACTTGGAGGCAGCCAGTATAACAACAAGGCTGATATTTGGTCGATCGGTGTTGTCTTCTATGAAATGCTCTTCGGATTGTAATTCATCTTATATTCAGTCCTCCCTACAAAGCAGGAAACATGATTGATCTTGTCAACAACATCAAGAATAAACCAATCCGGTTCCCCAGATAAATCAATAACATTTCTCAAGTGACTGAGGATGTCATTAGGAGAATGCTGACCGTTGACGCCAACAAGAGAATTGAGTGGGAAACTCTCTTCAATCATCCTATCGTCACTTACCTCGAAAATAAACTCAAGCAGGATCTTGAAGAAAGTATGAAACAAACTGAAGATCTGTAGCTCAACGCCTCGAAGTTTTACTTGAAAGCAAATATGGTGGTCGATCACCCTCATGAAATCTAAAAGAAGTAAAAGATCAATGACTACGCTTATGACGTCGTCTATAAGAAAAAAGCACCAACATAGTTTCCAGCTAAGAAAAATTCAATGAAGGAGACATAAAAGACCCAAATCGACAGTACGAAAGAAACACTCTACAGTACTCAAAATGGGCAATTCGAGAGCGAAAAGGATATCCTTGGCAATGAGTAAACTTTGAGAGAAAAGCAAATCAAGGCATTTAAAAGAAATTCAAAGTATCTGCTCCACAGAAGAAACATCTATGTGTTCTTGGCCTCAGTAGCTGAAGAAGCTATGTAGCTGGGAAAGTAGATCAAATTCTCTGATATTGTCAGCTATTTCCTCATCAGAAAGCTTCTCCACTTGCTATCGAAGCTCAAATAAATCATGGAAAAGAAAGAGTTCAAGTAACTGAATTATTGGGAATTGTTCCAAGCTGAAAAAGACTTCAAGGACATCCATGTCTATGTCTGGAAATAATATGACGTATTCAGAGTCTTCTATGAAAGTGTTCACAACAGGATCAGAGATAAGATCAAGTACCTTGATCAAGAAACTCAAAGCGTCATCATGAGCCAGAGCAGTCCTCTCAACTAAAAGATTTATCAGAAAAACCTTCGCTAGTATGTCAAATCTCTATTTGACAACTGCAAATCTCGTCACTTCAAATCGGAAGCCGAATAACGGAAATATTATGTGCACATCCAACGAATCCTGGACTGTTTGACTTTGTAGGATGTCTTCCAATTTGAGAAAAACGGAGTTGTATTTAATTTCCACAATTATTACGAGGAGCCTCAACGCTGCGAGCTGGAGAAGTTGAAGAAGGAAGTTTCGAAAAGGATGAGTTATATCTGATGATTATGATGATAAAATATACGTGCAGGTTTATTAATTCAGTCTATACTATATCAAATGTTGGAGTTAGCTGCAGTCATCACCACTGGAGGACTACTCCTCTTCTCCACCGCCTTTCCGATAGATATCAACCTCTTCCAGCACATCGTCAACATGATTAGTGATTCCAAAAATAAAGAGGCTCTCTTCACCTTCGAATCATTCAGAGTCAACTATCTATATGACACCATCCTCGGCCTTGTCTATATCATCGCCTGGAGAAAAGAGATTGAACTTGACTATCCAGACAAGCTCTTGAAGGCTATGTGTATGCAATGGAAAACCGCATATGAGAAGATCTAATGGAAGGGTAAATCGTCCTTTATGTAGAAAGCATTATCCTTGAAGCACCTGAATTTAAACCCTATTGGGAGAACGCCTTTGATGCATGGAAAGACTACCTCGTCATGAAAGAGGAGGAAAACAAAGGTAAAATGGCCTCTTTTGATTCAAAGAAAGGAAAGCAAGGAAAAAACAATTAAGAGAGCAAGATATCTACTGGCAAACCAGAAAAGACAGAGCCTAAAAAGCCTGAATCAGTAACTGAGTCTCCTCCTGAATCCCCCAGAGAGTAAAAAAGTGACCGTTCTTCTGAAGTCGATGAAGAATGGGAAAGCCTATCTCCAAGAGAAAGATTCCTTCGAAAACAAGCTGAGAAGAATAAGAAATCAAAGCAAGACAAATCACCTAAGAAAGACGAAGAAGAGAAAAAAGCTCAAAGAGAATGGTAAGGTGGAAAGGTGACTAAAAAGACCTACTAAAATTTGGATCGTTCAAAGAAACCATCTGGGGACTCTTCACCTCGAAGCCCTACAGCTTCAAATATTTACATGTCGGAAGGAGACGAAAAAATAGCTGGATTTTTGGACAGTGACGAGGATGAAGATGATGAAAAGGCAAATACTTTCCTAAACAAGTGGGTCGGCAAATTCAAGAATGTTGTTGGTGACAAAAAGATCACAAAAGAAGATCTTGGAGAGGTTATGGTGGATTTTAAGCAAAAGTTGATGTAGAAGAATGTTGCTCAGGAAGTAGCAATCAAAGTGACTGAAGCAGTTGGTGAAACTTTGCTTCAGACAAAAACTAAAAGCTTTACCTCTGTTCACAAAACTGTCAAAACTGCTATGAAAGATGCTCTTAGAAAGATTCTGACTCCCAAGAGGAAAATTGATCTCGTAGTCGAAGTAACAAAGGAGCGAGAGAAACTAAAACCCTATGTTATAGTGTTCGTTGGCGTCAATGGTGTAGGAAAGTCAACAAACTTGGCAAAAGTTGCCTACAAACTGAAAAATGCCAAATTGTCGGTCATGCTGGCAGCATGTGATAACTTCAGAGCAGGAGCTGTCGAGCAAATCGAAACCCATGGTCGTAACTTGGACATTCCAGTTTTTTCTAGAGGCTATAAAGAGGAACCCGCCACAATTGCTTATGAAGCCATCAAAGACGTACATTTATAGTTATTCAGGCCACCAGAAAGCATGTGGATGCTGTCTTGGTAGACACAGCTGGAAGAATGCAGGATAACACTCCACTCATGAAAGAACTGGCACGTCTTGTAAAACTCAACAAACCAAACTTGGTCGTCTTCATCGGCTAGGCTCTTGTCGGCAATGATGCTGTCGATCAGATCACCAAATTCAATAAAGCTCTTGTTGATGAATCCACTGAGACTTTTAAACCCGAAATTGACGCAATTCTTTTGTCAAAGTTTGACACAGTTGATGACAAAGTTGGAACAGCACTATCCCTGGTGTACTCAACATCTAGACCAATATTGTTTGTAGGTGTTGGTCAAAAATACCCCAACTTGAAAGAGCTGAACGTATCAACAGTCGTGCACTCTCTCCTTTCCTGATCCATTAAAGTAAACCCCCTGAATAATTATACATAAATCAACTGAAGCATTGTTCTTTGAGGTAGTCCAGGTCCTCTGCGTATTCCAATTCGTGAATATTGTTTGTCTGAATGTTACAATGCTTACGATTGAGTAAAACTGGATGGTGTTTTCATCTTCCTCAACTGAGCCAAGGAGCAGTTCGTGAGGATTCCAGCTGATGTCATTGATGCCCCCTTTGTGTCCTTCGTGAGTGAACTATATCAGACAGATGCGTACCAGCAGCTCATCGGTGCCTCCCAAATCCTTTGGAATCTAGAAACCTACTCTCATCAAATCCCATATTTTGACTTTTTTGTCGAGAGACCCACTAGCAAAAATACTGCTATTGACAGTTGACCACTAGACACTCATAATCTTATCCTCATGTCCTTAAAATTTGTGCAGTTGAGCTGATAAGTTACGACGATCCCATATTTTGACAGCCTGGTCCTCACCGGCTGTTAAGATGAGGTTGTTTTGTGTAGGATTGACACTCACAGAGTAGACCTATCGTTTTTCATGGCCTGAAATATTTGATTTATGGACGATGCTGTTAGCTCGCATATCCCAGAAAGAGATATACCCACTATCTCCGACCATCACAGCCAGATCTCTTTAAACTGTTTTGACGTCTTAAATGTTTTCGCCTGTACTGATTTCTACCTTGCCTTGATCATCGTACCAGTAGAAAGCTTGCCCTTCAAAATCACCAGAAAGAATTCCGTATTGTGACCACTCAAGCGCAAAGCCTCCATTCAGATTGCCGTCCAGCAAGTGAATAGGGTATTCATTTCCTTCCTTGAAGAGACAAATAGGTCCCTCATCTGTCCGAGCAGCAATCTGACTAGGATCACTAGGGTTATGTCGGGCTTTGTTGACTTCTAGCTAGTGAGTGAATCTAAACAATGGCTTCATTCTCGAAGCCGGCATATCAGTAGGATCTTCATGCAGTTGTCTCATCGTTGGAAATATAACTTCTGAGATGTAGATGTGCTCGGACTGGGCATTGCCAGAAGAGTGAGTGGCATGTATGCATCGATAGATGGTTTCAGTGCTTGTTTGTTGTTAGTACGGCAACCACTGGAAGGTTAGCGAGGGCCATTTGAGTTTCTGCACAAATAGTCGATCATACAAAAACCCTGCATTTTCCATCCAAACCTGGTAGTTGTCTTGCTCATTCTATTTGTCATTCTGCATGGCGCGCAATGCTGATATTTATAAATGATTTAGTTCATAGAAATAATCCAGTGATCAATCATCTTTCTTCTTACCCAACAACTGCAGTAGCTTTAAGAAAAGGGAAATGATGTCCACATAGAGGACAGTAGCTCCTAGGATGTAGTCGTCCAGTTGAACTTGGTTGTGTCTGCCTCCCAATATCATTTGAGTATCAATCAAAATGTAAACGCTGTAAATGACTGCGAAAAGAGCAGCGATGCCCATGGTGATGATGCTGCTTCTGATGAAGAAAAGGTTGATCAGGCTCACCGTCAAAGCAATCCATATGACACTTGAAATAATACCCTTTCCAATGAATCTGAAAGTTGTGAAGTCCTCCTTGGTGGTCATTGCGTAGTATGTGAGTCCAATTGTAGCTGCAAGGGTAGCAGAAGCTGACAGAAGCACACTAGAGGCAGTATACATTGAGCAGAGGAATGAAACCAGGTAAGACTCACATAAGGTGAAGACACTGATCATGACGTAGTTGATTGGGGTCGAACGACTGATTTTACCGAAGACTAGGTTACTAAATAAGTACATAGTGAGACGAGGGAGATCAGGGAGCCGATGAATGCAAGCCAGAAAGTCCATGTGTTATCTCTTTGGAAGCGTGCGAAAGACTTGAAGTAGAAGTTCAACCAGACAAAAGCGATGGTGACGGAGAGTTGCATGCTGATGATGGCGTAAACTTTCTTCACAAAGTTCTGGCGGGCTGACTGGGAGAGGGATGGTTCTTCGTAGTGATACATCAAGTAATAATTATACGTGTGGATATAAATGCTGCTATTTAAAAACAGGCATATACTCCTACTTCTGACAAATACTGCCTAAACAATACTCAGCCTTATATGCAGCACCCATGCTTTATATGAGCATAATTGATGATCCATACTTCCCTAAAAAAATTTGAACGCATACCGTAACCAAAATAATTTAATCGTTGACAAAGAGAATGCGACTGACGATAACCCACCGTAAGAGGTAGGAAGACCAACGCTAGATGATCGCTTTGTCCTGCAAGACCTCTCTGAGTAGAATCAACCCTAGTAATAGCAGATCTAACTAGACACTCCCAACACTATGTATTTGATTGAATCACTATGCAGCGCCTACCAACTACAGTACTCCCATCAGTTCGGCTCCATCTGCGCACATATATCACTCCACTACCTCCCTCTCAATAAAAATAGGTAGAGAGAAGATTGGCTTGTAGCTGATATGCTTGTCAATAAATTCAGATTGATCTTCCTCAACTAAAAGTATCTGAGTAGAGTTGAGTCACACCACAGTTTTGAGTGTTTCGATGATTTGGGCAGCTATGGAATGAAGGCGATGGCTTATGCGCTTGATGAGGACATGGTGGAAATACTGAACAAAAAAGACAAGTACAAGGAAAGACTCAGAAACATATCGAACCGTCTGATAAAATCAATGATTCTCGAATACATTCCTCGCTAATATTCGGCAGGGGTTCTTAAAGTCTACCTCGAAAAGGTTATAAAATAGAAATAAGAAAGCTACTGCAACATTTACAATGATCTGTACCCCTACCACGACCTATTTTTGATCATGCATGCCCTGAGCAAGCACATCGTCTAAGCTAAGAAGCCTGTCAACATCGATCACTATCTCTAAATGTTGGAAAATCCCATGATGGGAGTAATTGAGTGGCCTATGGTTATTGGTTCCAGAGATATGAATTAATTGCCTCCAATTTTCTCAGAATAACAATGATTCTTTGTATACTTGAGTAATGATCATAAAAATATTATTACATCATTGACTCACTCATAAATTTACATTCCCAGCTCTTCTATCACGCTTATGCTGTATCCCTCAACTTCCACGATGCCCATTGCTCCACAAATATTACTGACATACTCTCGATCCGATAATGCTGACCTAAAGGGAACCACCTGGCCAAACTCTTTATGAATTCCGTCACTCAACTCTAAAGTTAAGCCAATCAGTTTCGATTTCGCATTGTGCTTTGTGAAAACAGGAAACAGGTCTTTGATGAAGAGATCGGAGCATTCATAGCTTTCTATTTTGTACTTTTCTGTATTTGCGCTATTGAGTAGGACATAGTCACCTCCTTTTATTTCACTTTCATATGTGACATTTATTCCACTGATATATTATCGATCTGGAGAAAAGTAAATGTTTATACCTGTTACTCTCTTGCCTTGGTTCTATCGCTCAAGCACATATTTATCATTAAACTTGTTTGAGGCAGAACTACTTAGGCCAAACTGCTCGAACCTTATCCTGTCAGGAATTCTCGAAGTATCGACAGTAGACTTCTTTTCCTATTTTTACTTTTCGGCAAATAGAACCTCATGATGAGGCATACTTTTGATCTTTCTTTTCCTGCCCCGATGCTGCTCAACCAGCAACTATCTTTGATGCCTCTTCAGCTGCTCTTTCTAATTTTATACCTTTTCTATTTCTAAAGATTTTAGCCGGGCCTTTCTGCGGTGTTGATTCAGATGCTTTCCTCTTAACTTTTATGAAAGAAGTTAGAGTTTTTCAATTTCAATTTCACTATCGTCCAGCTTTCTTCTCAAGTCTCTGTTCTTTTCTGAGTAACTGGATTTGGTCATTTCATGAGTCGAGTACTCTATTTGAATCTATGTATGCTTCTTCTAGAGCATCAATATTTCAAGCTACATTTATCTAAGCTTCTTCCTCGTTCTCCTTTATGTTATTTCTTTTGGTTTTGATTTTTATGTCTACCGTTGGGTCTATTGTATAAAACTTCTCCGTTTGGACGTTAGGTCACTCCGGTTGGGAATTTATCTAATGCATCTTTTTTTCAGTTCATCGAGTTCTATCTAGCTCATTCCTTTTTCAACCAAATCTCGTTCCATTTTTTTGACTAAACTATACTGTTTCTTGAGCGTATTTACTCTTTTTTATTCCGTCCTTTCGGCTTATTGCACCATTTCGTAAAGGTGATTAACCTCATCAGTAAGAATTTTTAGCTCATTGATGCTGTCATTTGTTGGATGAACTTTTAAATAAATAGTTTTATCTCTTGATTTCATCTATCGGTTTTTCTCATGTAGCTATACCTTCAGCCTAGCTATCATTGCTTATCTTTAGAACAGGTCTTTTCTGCATCTCCTCATGCTGCATATTATTCTGCTTACTTCTCAATCACACTAGCCGATTATTTTTAACGCTTCCTGTGCATCTAAAGCTCCTTCTCTACTATTTTTATCCAATTGTAGGCGTTTTTCAAGTCCTTTTACAATTTTTAGTAACTGTCTTCAACATCAACCAGCTTTCTTTTGCGAGAAGGCTCAGGATATTACTTCATTTTTTACCAAATATTCTGAACCTCCTGCGTGATCATTCGATTATTCTACCTCAGTCGCCTGATCGTCAGATCTCGATCAGTCAACTGTCTTTCGACTGGTAGCTATTCCATCTTATCCAGTTCTTCTTCCTCCTAGAGCTCCTTCTCCTCTCTAGGCTCATTTTTATAGGTACTGCTAAATTCATTGGCTTAGGACGGAGGAGTTTACTCTGGCTATACAGCGTACATTTGGTAATAAACTTATAGCAGCTATTCAGCCTGGACTATATTGAAGCTATTCTTCAATGATGGCCTTCTCTTGTGGTGGCCGCTTGATCTGGACGAATAAAGGCTATTTTTAAGCATGAGACCGATTAAATTATCAAAGCTATTAGATCAATTGATGGTGACTGAGTGTATATTAATTTCCAGACGAATCGAACATTCGGGACAACTTAGTCCTTTTGAGCATAGGAAGGTCTTACTGCAGGATCCACAAGTGATTGTAAGTAAATCGATCAAGATTGGAGATTTTTTCAGTTCCTAACCTTCATAGGTATCAACGATTGCTGATTAGGGTAGTCTAATTTTACATAGGGGGAATTTAGCGAATTGATAGTTGCTCAGATATTCAGAGTTTCCTCGATATGAATTGGGAAGCATTTGGATGTAGTGGATGTATTATTCGTTGCAAGTGGGATTGCCATTTCTGTCTTTGGTGACCCGAATGTTAGCCTACTTGTATGGTCTTACTACGAACCTCTTCACTCTCATCACCTTGATATTTCCCTTGTACTTAAATGTGACTTACACTCGACGAAAGTTGTACTTCATAAAATACATGAGGTCGAATACCTCTAAATGGGCTTCATCAGATTTGTTTGCATCATCCTTATTATATTTGATTGATTCAGGTTAATAATGTTCAATTTGGAGTGACTATTGTGCAGATTTTGTTTAAAATAGGAATATTTTGTTGCTTTTGGGCTTTTTACACTTCTTTACCTTAGGCTATTAGAATTTTTAGATAAACACTTCTTTGATTTCAGACTATTCCAAGGTAGCAGTTGGATCGGACTCAACTGTACCTTCCTAAGCAGTATTCGCGATGAAAATCACTTATTTGACTTCAGGCCTCGATTCTGTATAGAAGGGAGGATCTTATTGATCGATGCCTGGCTCTTGGCCCATTTAGCACTAGTCAACTGAAGTGAAATTATCGGTATTTTTATGACTGTTGTGACAATCAATCGAACTTTTGCCCGCTTCCTACACTTTAGATGAGCTTCTTTCTTGTTTCTCTTCGCTATTTTTCTACTCTTATACAGTTTCCTCAGCTTTTTGTTCCATTTCCTCCTTCGGTCGATACCTAACCTTCTCACGATACTCTTTCTTTTTCTATTGATATTTTGTGGGAGCTCTTTCGTTTATGTAGGATTCGTTTCTGTTATTAAACCTCCTGTGGGATGAGTTCTGATAGTAGGGATACTTATTGTTTAGCCATTGGTAGTGTGTGGATGCCTTTCTTTGAGACTCAACGCTTTTTCGTTATTTTTCGAGGTGGATATAGTGCATTTTAGGCTCCTAGCTGACAAGGATGCTCAGATCAGTTTACTATTCTCCCATATAGTATTACTCCTCAAGCTGCAAATCACTACTCATTTATATATGCCGCCTTTGCACACAAACTTCAATTATATATTTTGGAACTCACTACAACCACCTAATACATTATTAACATTCTGGTAAATCATTTTATCATGCAAGCCTTTGTATGATATGTGAAATCATTATATAATTGTTTGAATATCAATATGCAAGCCAGCCCTCGAGCTAACAGTTCCGATGAGTCTTTTTACTCCATTGACAACAGCAGAACAGATTTCACCGTCATCGAAACACCTTCACCCGAAATCAAAAAGACCATGTCTTCTAAATTAGTCAACTTGTACGGAATCAAAGAGTCCTCGGTAGTCATGGAGATGTCTTCAGAGAAAGATGCCAACGACTCGATGCACACAATCTACAATGCCTTGGCAAATGAATTTCTAAACATGAATATACACTAGATCTCAGGTATCAATCAAACGGACACCAATCGCAATGAGTCTTCAGATTACCTGTAAAAATAAATAAACGTAAGTGTTACTTGACTCAGTGTTTGACAGTTAAGAATGAGCCTTCTGTTGAGGAAATTCAGGAGCTATAGGAGAAAATTTAGTATGTGAAAAATGATCAGACGATGATTAAACAGCAAATTGAGGCCTTTCAGGGAATGATGAACCCTGGTGGAATTCCCAACGAGCAAAATATGCAATAATACATTGAGGAAAATGGACTCATGAAGAAAAAATCAGAAAAAAATACAACTGTCGTGGCTCCCTTTGACTTCCAATGGCCAGATCCCCAGCAATTAACCATCAAAGCTTAATCAAGCCCCTCACCCATTAGATCTCCAAATCGATAACCTACTCACAAGCACTATGATATTCGACCGAACCAAAGTAGAAGCCAGGAAGAGCAACGCCTCAACAGCATATACAAAAGAGCCTCCTTCAATAGTCATGTAACTATTCTAGACGACCCTGATAACTAATATCGAGTGGAGGTGACCTATGCCGAGGAAGAGCTGATGATCGATGTGATTAACTACTCCAAAGGTGAGACCAATTTCGTTTATGCTGTCAAAATCAACTAGGACCTGGATGAAGGTAACCAGCGTATAAGTGAAAAATTGACCTACCCGATGAGCCAGTATGTCAAGAAAAAATTCACACTTTCCCTCAATATATTGCTCCTTCTCTTCGAATAGCACAAACCTAAAGAAGAAGCCTATTTGCTGAAAATAGATTAAATTAGAACAATTTCCGCTCCTTTCCCTCTGACCTATCTCATTGATCGCAGATTTATTCATACTCCTGCCAAAGAACAGCTCATGGCTAAACTCAAGACCAAACTCCACATTTATGATATCACCATCGCCTATGGAATTGATCTATAGGTCTACGAAAAGCTCTCTACCCTACCGTGGGTTATCAATAGATGGATTTCGCTTAAAGGGTCATCAAAAATGCTTTCCGTCTAGTTAGGACAACTGACTAAAGGCAAATAGGGCCAAGCCAGCGTGACATTCAAGATTGGCGCTCGTGAGCCCTAGTGTCAGGAGGCAATCGATCTCATTGAATACCTCTGCTTCATGCTGGTCATGTGATGACATTAAAGAGCAACTAGAATGTGTGAACTAGATATACTATGATATTATGGAATTTTATAGAATATCTTTATGAATCGAAGAGATTCAAGGAGAGGCTGCTAGTCTGGAAGGGAAAGAGTGGATGCTAGAGGAGGAAGACTTGGGAAGCAGGAATTGTGGAGGGAAGAGGTGTTGGTTATTCCGCTGAATTATTTTTACTTTAATGCGCTGACTGGACTGGAACATTATAATTACAATGAAAACGACATTCGTAGCCCTAGCCTTACTCTTATTCACCGCCAACTCCATCATCAACGACGGCTCTTTCGCCAACTGCCCAGCTGGTGGAGTTCCCGCAGTTGCTGGCCGCCTGACCATCAGCTCCAGCGACCAAATAACTCTCTCCAACAGCAGTGATGTCCAATGCTATAACCACACCCTTGCCAAAGCATTCGACTGCCCTCCTAGCGTAGCCATCGGTACAATTCTATTTATTCAGGCGTCAACCATCTTGAAAGTGCTCCCAGTAACAACTTATTCTTTTCGATCAAGGCTCTCCAATCCGACAGCAATGGAGTAATTCCCTTTGTCGTCAGAACCCAGTGGGCATACACCCGGTGGACCAAAATAAGCTTCTACTATCTTGCTGAAGCTTCCGATCTGATCAACGCTGGATACTACCAAATTGATACTGCCACTCTGTCAGCCTGCTCATCTGGCAAGCAAATCATTGCTTATATTCCCACTCAACCCAGGAGCAACAACTGGAAAGCTCTCACTTTCCTCAACGGATTCTAAATCACTTCTGTTAACCCTAATGGCAACTTCTACACTCCTTATGATGTGCAATTGACAGTCAAAAACATCTCCACCACCTGTGTTACTTTGCTCATCTCCACCACCTCAGCAACTCAGGTTCACGCTCTTTTTGTTTCCTACATTGTCTATGACCCCTCCATCAGCGGTGTCTGGGGTGACAACGTACTTTATGATTAATATGTTGGCACTCTCAGCAATCAGTACACCACCTCAGCTGCATCAGATGCCTCAATCCACCTTCTCTTCTGGGGTGTCAACAGCTTCATCATTTCCAACACTGGATCAACTTTCAGCCTGTCCATTGCCACAAACAACCAAGGATTCCAAGTGAACACAGCCTCCAACTTCTTCTACCTCAGTTATGGCATTTTCGCCCTTACTGGAGGAAAATGTGGACAATGCAGCTCATACAGCATCTATTACAATGGATAATGCGTTGCCAGCTGCCCTCCTTCCTCCTACTACAATGGAAGTACCTGTGTTACATGCACCTCTAGTCAGGTCTGGAATGGAACTGCATGTGTTACTAGACCCACCATTCCTACAACCCCCACTACTCCTACCACTCCCACTATCACCTGCCCAACTGGTACCTGGTGGGATAACCAGCAATTGAGATGTCTACCCTGCCCAGCTGGATGCTCTAGTTGCCCCGATTGCTACTATTGCGATTCCTGCAGTCTTGGCTTCTACAAACCTACAGGCAGTGATCTCTGCTCCTAGGTGTGTGGTGATGGCATGAAATTCATTCTCGGTTGTGATGATGGAAACACTATCAGTGGTGACGGATGTAGCAGGACCTGTGAGGTTGAATCTGGCTTCACTTGTGCTGGAGGATCACCCTCATCTAAGGATACTTGTAGTAGAGGCATTCCTTCAGCTTTGGAAATCAGCTCAACCGGACAATCTAGAGTATGGGGTAAGGTGATTGTCAATGTCAGACTTAATTACCTGCCTCAAGCTTTGATCGACAGCGCCACCGACTGCGCAAACGGATGCAACAACGTTCTTGCAGTCAACATTATCAGCGGTGATCGTTCAGCCGTCTCTATCGTTGCCAAATACATTCCCACCACCAGATATTCCTTCTCAATTGAGGTCGACTTCTCCAAGGAGCCTGTTGGCATGTTTGTCCTCAATGTCGGCCTGAGGCAGTCGATTGCCAGCAAGTACTTCACAAACATGGACACCTCCAAACAGCTCACTGTCAATGTCAACCCCGCCTACTTCGCAGTTCAGGGTACCAACGACATCCTCTGAGGTGATTTTAGATTTATCTTTATAATTTTCAATCGTTTTCACTCAAAAAGGCATCATTCTCTCGCAAGCTTAGAACTGTCTAATTAATTTTTGAAATCCATTATTAACCAAGAATGTCGATCAGCCCCGAAATCCACAATGATCCACCTTTGTACACCATAAAAATTCTGTTGCTGGGAGAGTCCTCAGTCGGTAAGAGCAGCATAGTCAACCGCTACACTAACCATACCTTCCAGTCCAATGGCCTCCTCACCATCGGCATCGAAGTCAAAAAAATTATCAAGAACATTCAAGGAAAAAAGGTACGACTCGAATGTATACTACTCTTTATTTAGTATGGGACACCGCTGGCCAGGAAAAATACCGTACCCTCCCCTCACAATACTACAGAGGCATTCAGGGTATCCTCCTGGTCTACGATATCACCAATGGAGACTCCTTTGCCCGAATCTAGGAGTGGTTCAGGAAGATAGACGAGAATTGCAAAGTATAACAGTTGGTCTTGACGCTAGTTGGCAATAAAGTAGACCTCTAAGATCACCGACAAGTCTAGCAGGAAGATGCTAGCTAGTTCGCAAGGCTACACCATGTACCTTTGGTTTGATGAGAGATGCAATTCGGGGAGACCAGTGCCAAGACTGCAGCAAATATTGAGGAAACTGTTGAAGTCATGATGGGAAATATCATATAGAAGGGACTTGTTGAGGTAAAGGACGACAAAATGAAGATAAAACCTGTGATTGATCGAAAGAAGGAAAATGACAGCTGCTGTGGGTGAGCTCCAGATAGCCAATTTCACATCATTTATTCGCTTTATATCTATTAGCAATACTCTCTATCACTCATACCTTAAATCACCTCCGGAAAGATTGAAAATAGCAGATTGTAATGTATTGATTGTTGACCAATTTATTGACAATATATCGAGGTTATGGTTGTTATGTTGTAAAGAAGCGCACATCACTCTGCAGGCCTCTCCATAAAATCCTCCTTGGTGTAGTAGTCGTCATCTACGACATTCTCGTTGAAGTCAGCGTATTTCCACTCGTTGATATTGAAATACTCGAACTTGCTGTCCTTTCTTCTCACCCAAATCTTGTACCGCTTGTGGTAGTTGAGGCCTTTACTCATCCTAAATAACATATTATTTACAAGTTTCGGCCTGCTTGCAGCTGCAATCGCTCGTCAATGACATTGTAAAAAATGTATATAAAGGACTCCTCCATCAGCCGATTGTTGACTTTGTCTAGCTGAAAGTCGAAGGTCGTAAAACCTTCGGGGATCTCAGTGATCAGAGGATGTGGTCTTTGCTGGTCCTCTTAATAGGGTGAGATAAAGTTGTGGTAGAGACTACCTAGCTCAAGCAGTACGGTTTTTCAGAGGAGAGGTCGAACCCCAATTTAGAGATATCCGTCTTGTTGAGCTCAAACTTGGCCCCGCTTTATTTTTATTTCTCCTTGCCAGCCTGCTACATTAAAATATATGCAAATCATAACAAAGCACTCAACTTTATCGGATATACCTGCCCTTTCCTCAGCAGCCATAGTTCCTTTCGAACAGAGTTGCATATCTTCAAACAACTCTCCACTTAGCTGAAAGATTCGTCAGTTATTTTTTTAATGAGAGCTATTGAATGGGTGTGGTAGTCAGGACTGCCCTTGTTGTAGACTGCGTAGTCAAAGCCATAGATTGAGTCTGGTTGAATTGTGTAGCCTTACATATTTAGTTTCTCCTGCTCCATGTAATTAGGTTTATTGCAACAAAAAATGATATAAGGCACAACAATAAGCTATGGAAATGTAAATTATTGCACTTAAACTTCTGAATGATGATATGTAATTAATTAATTGGTATTGTTCGCTATCGTTCTCCGGCACTGTGGAAAGAGTATTCTTCAAGGCATTTAGGAACCTTCAATCTGTAAGCATTGGCTCCCGAGATGATACTTTAATGGTTAACAGGTTCATTATCTTTTCAGGATGATTTTTAGTTCATAAACCTCCCACTGACTGGTGTATAATATAAAAGAAATTCTCGGAAGGTCTGTTGATTTCTGATGCCTGCTGCCCCCTTAAGTCGCTATTCTTTTATATTTTATTTGAACCTTTTAACATTAACAATGACGAACTACAGCAATGACACACAATACAGCAGCACCCAAAACCAATCTTTCAACTTCTTCAGGCTTAAATACTGTCGGTAATGTCTTCTGCATGACTGTTGATAGCCATCACAGTCATGAGAATAGCAGTGCCTAATCATCAGTTTCCACACTCTCCACCTTCATCGACTAAATTACCCTAGAGGATAAAGTTCACAAGAAAAAGGAAAAAAAAATCGTGAAGAACAAGAAAACTATGGCCTACTGGTGCAAAACAGAAATCCACACTTTGGTTGCCCTCTTGAGAAAATACGGCAGCGACTTCACCATGATTGCTACTCAGATGAACAAAACAAGGGACCAGATCAAAAGGAAGTTCAAGGTTTTGGAGAAGAAAAATCCTGCCTTGACTAATGCCATTTTCGAGACTTCCACTGCTCCCTAGGCCTTGAACGGACTTTCTGAGGAAATTTAAGTTGAGGAGAACGAGTTCTTTGCTGAGTGACTGATGATTAGAATCTGATGTTTATATTCTCGAACATTATACCCGGTCAATAAAATAGATATTAAAACAATCGATAGTGCTTATCAGTGAACCCTCATATAGGTGAGATCCCTAATGTAGTCTTAGTTGTGTTCGTTCAGCTCAGCAATTCTTCTGCAGACACCTAAATCCACAGCTTTGGCCTGACTGAGGTAGTTGTCCCTTCTTACTCCGGGGGCCTATCTGTAGGCAAATTCTTCCAGTCTCTTTTTTTCCTTTTTCTTTCCCTCACATTTTTTCTCCAGTTCCATCAGATACTACCGGTCGATAATCATTTCTGACTATTTTTTGAACCTGGGGTCTTTGATGTCTTAGAAGTATTGCTGTGAAGCGTAAAAGTCAACGTTGAGAATGGGTGTTTTCTGCTTGTATTTGTGCTCAGAAGTGGGAAGGCTTGAAAAGCTAGGTCCTGCTTTGAAGACAGAGCCGAAGAACATGGAACCTAGCACCACAAGAATGATGATGTTGATGATACTCAAGCCGCCTTGCTGTTGCTGATTTTGAGCCTGACCTTGATTGGCACCTCCGAAAGTATAGTGAAAGCTAGGTAATTGTATTCTTACGTGCGGAAATTTCCATTTCCTCTTCTCATATTCTGCATCGGAACGCCTCCAAAGAAGGCCCTGAAAATTTCATCATACTAATTGTACTCGTAATCATCCTGAGAATTTTGTCTTCTTCGAGGACTGGGCCGATCTTCTTAGGGACCGAAACGATCATAGTGATATCTTTTTTCAGCATCGATCAAGACCGAATAGGCATGTGATACTTTTTTGAACACTTCCTTTGCGCCTAAACTAGCTAATGGTTTACCTTAGACCTGATTTTTGTCAGGATGAAACCTAAGTGCCAGCATACGATAGGCCTTCTTGATGTCTCCATCGGTGGCAGTCTTCTGGATGCCCAGTACATCATAATAATCCTTTCTGGTCAGGAAGGATGCGATTTACTATTGCATTTCTTGCTATTTCTTGTCTGCCATCAATGACGTATGAAAAATACCTCAATATTCAATTATAAGGGCAGTGTTGAAAATTCTTGTTGAGGAATGATTGAATAGCTTTATACTCATGTTTGCTCAATATTTGAAACAGAGTTGATGAAATAGATGGTTGATTTTCAAAGAAACTATCGATGGTGGGAGAAAAAACTTCAAAAAAATGTTTAATGCTCTTATGACCATCAGCACGTAGGTAGCATGTTAGCAAATCTGTTCATACCTGCAAAAATATCTGGTTTGTTAATTTTACTTGAGTTTTGGATAAAATCAGTTAATTGTTTTCCTTGTATATGGATTTCACCAAATAATCACTGTCCTCCTCTAATACAGATTTCTTCCCACGCCTAGTCTCTCTACTGATAAATTGTCATCCAAGCTTGTTCCCTCATAGGCCAGCTTTATCCAACGTTTTAATGACCTTTTTTCTATTGACTTCGAATGATGTTTGGATAGTTTGCAGAGTAAATCGAATCTGATGTGATGGACTTCAACTGTTGGTTTTGTGCTCCAGCCAAATGGAACTTCAGCTCTTTCTACCCTCCACAAAGGTACTTTTACTGATGGACTTCTTTAGCAAGAATAAAGGGTGCAATCAAGAGTAGAGGGCAGAATGGTTGCCCTAGTTAGTCTATCTACTGGGGAAAAGCCAAATCCAATACCGCTGCGGACATGTGATGAGTTTTTGAGATATAATATTAACTTAAATCTATAGAACAACCAATGCCTTCAACCGACTACGCAATCTATAACTCTTATCGCAGGTACTCTGATACCAACTACCAAAAAATAACCATATAGGTAATTATTCCCATCATTCAGACCAGAAAAGAGCTTATCAAACTTGTCATCGAATAAGAGATAAGCGTCTACAGAGCTGCAAAAATCCTCAACATCAACAACTCTACAGCCAAAGCCATCATTCGCAAATACAGGGCTACTGGGCATATTTTCATGCGCAAGGCTGAGAAACCGACCACTTAAGTGGAAATTGAAGGTTTCAACGAAGTTGAATCGAATAAATCTGAGGAGGGGAGTATGAGACAATCCAGTGGGATACCTCTATGCCCATAAGCCTCTATTCCACTAGTGAACCCTTACTGGATATACTGGTGCCCTTAGACTCCCTACATCCAGGTTCCTCAGTGTTATTTAATTCCGTTTTAGTGATTGTGTTAACAAATGTTGGTGTATCATAATTCAGTAAGGACAAAAAAAGATTGGACTAGATTGCTTTTTTAAAGATAACCTCCTTCATGGTTGAGTATTATGAAAAAATAGTTTTGCCTTTAGACTTACTTGCTTTGATGATTTTGCCAATAAAACTTTATTACTTCTTTCGTAGTTTTTAAAAAATAATCAATCAAAAATATGTCTTTGTCAGACCACCATTGATCCTAATTCCTTCAACAAAAACTATTTGGCAACTTTTGATATAATTGGATGTATTGACGGTATATTTAACCTAATAAAATAAAGAGCAAAGAACATCAAATGCCAAAAATATCTAGAGAATCGGAGCCTAAAAATATGAACGAAGAGATCGCCTGGATCAACTAAAAAACAAACTACGAGAAAATCAGCAATCAGGAACTTCAAGATTAAAACAAAAGGATAGTCCATGCCCTTAAAATGATGGAAAACAAACTCGACTATGAGCTGGACCAGCAACAAAAAAATATCAATTTGCAATAAACTCAGTAAAGCAACACTAATCACTAGAAAATCATGAGTTAACAGATGAAGATCAATGACACTGTGATAAAGAATCTCGAGAAGGAGGTCAAAAAACTCAAAGAGAGACGAGAGGAGCTCAAAAATGGTCACTAATCCAAGTTAAATGCCAAAAAATACTAGCTGGAAAAGAAAAGTTCATAACTGAAGAGCGAGCTCAAAAGAATGAAACTTGAGGAAAAATAGCTGAATAAAAAATTAGAGAAACATTAAAACGCGAATGAGCCTTAATCATTCTCTGATCATATCAAGCTAGAAGAGTAGCTAAGGGTCTATTCGATAAAGTACATGAAAATGCTGGATAAGTACAATAAAGTGACTGAACAACTGGCAATAGCAAGCAACAGTTCCGAACCTGAGTTTCACATCCCCTAGTAATTCTACAATCATTAGCTATAGTAACGCTAGGAAGCCCAGTACAAGGAGTATCAGGAAATCGTCAAGTTATGCTCCATTCTGTCCAAAAGAAATGACTCTGAAAGCAATAAATTCAATAGGATCTACACAGAAAAACTTAAAGATTTGGAGAAGACGATTGTCAACCTGGGTCAAATAGACCGAATGATAGCTTTAAGAGAAGGCTAGACCATTGAGGGCAAAAAAAATATCGAACTGGTTAAATTTAAAATAGGCAACAACTAGAGAGTCTAAGACCAATACTTGTCCCTCAGTCATTCCTCCCTCAAAAGAAAGACCTACTCCCTGACCAGACTGAGCCAGCTCAGCAAAGAAAGGGCTATCAATGACCACATCAATCGCAAACTGTCAAAGAGATGATTGTTCTATTCTATTAATAGTTACCACTATAATAAACATGTGGATATTTGTAAGGAAAATAGAGGGGTTGGGGTTGGGGTTGGGGTTGGGGTTGGGGTTGGGGTTGGGGTTGGGGTTGGGG
>Ga0100385_1001157_pt1 | contig 27862 bp, 21 predicted proteins | sample CryGeymeta201509_FD_81543 | JGI IMG/M metagenome (GOLD analysis project Ga0100385, IMG submission 81543) | Groundwater microbial communities from Crystal Geyser aquifers in Utah, USA - Crystal Geyser metaG 2015-09 | ecosystem: Environmental > Aquatic > Deep subsurface > Groundwater | place: USA... | reverse complement strand
TATACCGCTGTGGCACCAATTGATACACGGGTAGTTTTTGTTAGTATCGAGACGTTTCGGGTAAGCCAAATATCCTTTAACTTTTAATCCATCAGAATTGTAAGTAATCTTCTCAACGATGGAATTTTCATAAGCTTCGATTCCCCAGCCGGAAGTTAAAAGTTTTATTTGGGCGGCTTTTATTTTAATTTCTTCACGCCGGATAAAATTTGATGACATTGAATTGCTTTGATATAGTTATTGTGAAATAGTTTACAATTAAAATAAACATTTATTTTTCTGAAAAAACATAAACCAGGATCTACAAACAGATCGCTCCTACGGAGCTTGGATTTTGTTCTTCTTTTTTTATTACAATCAGATCGTCCCTACGGGGCTGAAACAATTTGAAGCAATTAACATTCTATTAATGATTACTAATTCATGATTCACAAAATAGATGCAATCGCTCCTACGGAGTGAACTGTTTGTAACAATTAATAAAACCACAATACGTTTAGCTCCATAGGAGCGACCCGATTTATGTTATTATCGAATTAAAATTATTTTAAATAAATTTTTAGTGTTTTTATTTTAAACGGCAAAAATGTTAAGGCAATTTTATTCCCCCTATAATCAATAGCGCCTTTATCTTCTTCTAAAAAATTACATTCGACTGCTTTTGAAATTTCTGTAGGCAGAGTAATTTCAATATTATTTTCTCTCCCTTCACTTTCATAAAGCTGAATTATCATCGCCTCATCTTCCATCGCTCTTTTAATCGAAGTAATTATAACACTTCCATCGCTAATTTCGACAAATGCTTTTTCGCGAGGCAGGTCACCTTTTTCTGGTTCTGTTAATGAAACAAGAAGCGGAAAGTTATATTCGAATCCTTTTTTAATCGTCCCGCCGCTATTTGCCTCACCTGTATGAGGGTAGATGGAATATTCAATTGAATGATTACCCCGGTCTGCTGTAGGGTCTGGCCACTTAGGCGAACGAAGTAATGATAAACGAATTACATTGCCTTTAATATCATAACCGTATTTGTTCTTATTTAATAAACTAACACCGTAACCATCAGCGGAAAGATCTGCCCAACGCAATGCAGGCACTTCCCATTTACCCTTGTCCCATTGTTTTTCGAGAGTAGTAGAACGTTTTATAAACGCATAAGGAATTTCATACGATGCTTCATCGCTTTTTACAGAAACAGGGAAGGCAACTTTAAGCATTGTTTTTTCTTCCCACCATTCGATGTTTGTTACAAAATCTACGCGGTTAATTCCATCATAAAGTACAACGTCCTGTTCTGCGAAACTCGACGGAAAATATTCTGTGGGATATTCTTTCTTCGCACCGGGCTTTAAGTAATCGCGATATGCTTTTAATTTTATCATAACGTTGCCTGCATCAGCAATTTCAATTTTTCGGAAAGTTGATGCATATTCAACCCCCGTTAGTCCGATATTCCACGCATCCCAAGCGGTTGGTTTATCTTCTAAAAGTTGAAGTTTATTTCCTTCCTCCGATAAAATATTTTTATCATTCTTTTTATCATAAATCTGTTTAACCCAGCCTGTGGAGGCGTCAAGTTCGACTTTGAAGAATTCATTTTCAACAAATGAATCGCTGTAAGTTAAAAAAGATTTATTTTGCGAGGATTTTTGATTCCTAAGTTCATAAACTTTATATCCGAGTGAAGGAACATCTTTAGCAAGAAAGATTATTTGATTTGAATATCTTTCTGTATGCAAATACTGAATTGGCAGTTCATCTCCTTCGCTATTAAAAACCGCATAGTCGTTTTCATCTCCTTCCGGCAGTTGAATTGCAGCAATATCAGTTCTCTTCCATGAAAGCGGATTGTAAACCGTAATTTGTTTTCCATTATTAATGAACGAAGTGTTGATCTGCCGGGAAATAAAACTTAATGCATTGTTCAAGTTAACCGATCCGATTTTTTTTACTTCGGCATAGTTTTGTTCCGCATCAAAATAAACTTCACGAATACTTGAGCCGGGGAGTATATCGTGGAACTGGTTGAACATCACGATCTTCCATGCATCGTCAATATCTTCACTCACGTATTTTTTACCGAGAGTAGAAGCTATAGAAGAAAACTTTTCTGTGTTTGTTAAAAGCACTTCGCTTTCACGATTATTTTTTTTTGTATTTGCTTGTGTCGTGAATGTGCCGCGGTGATATTCGAGATAAAGCTCGCTGTTCCAAACGGGTAGATCGGTAAGATCCTGCTGTTTTAAATATTCGAGATAATTAGCTGCTGTGTTAAATTCTATGTTTGGATAGATGCCAATTTCTTTAAGTTTATCGATCTTCTTCATCATTTCGATAGAGGGTCCGCCTCCGTGATCGCCAACTCCAAAAAGCACACATAACTTTTTAAAGCTTGTGTTTGCTTCAAACTGGCGAAGCTGATCAACAAGTCCGTAAGGATTATCAATCGTGTTTACATAACCGAACGGAAAGTAAGTTAGTATGCGCGAACCGTCGGGACCTTCCCACCAAAAAACACGGTGTGGAAAAACGTTCGTATCGTTCCATCCGATCTTTTGTGTTATAAAAGCATCAATGCCGGCGTTAAGATAAAACTGCGGCATGTTCCAATTATAACCGAATGAATCAGGGTTCCAACCAATCGGCGCTTTTTTGCCAAAAGTTTTTTCGAAATATTTTTGAGCGTACAGCAGCTGCCGCGACCATGATTCTCCCGAAGGTAGATTGCAATCCGGTTCAACCCATAAACCACCGGCAATTTCCCAGCGTCCTTCATCATACTTTTGTTTTATCTTTATAAAAAGATCGGGGTAATATTTTTGCATCCACTCGTACATTGCCGCCTGACTTTGCACATAAGTAAAATCGGGGCGCGCTTCAAACATATTAATCACAGATGAAAAAGTTTTATTACAAACTTCAACGGTTTCTTTCTTGCGCCACAGCCAGGCGGCATCAATATGAGCGTTTGCCGTGAATTGAAGAGTAAACTGCTTAGCATAATCTGCAATAGGTTTGAATTGTTTACGCACCTTTTCAACAGATGCAGAGAACTTATCAATATTTCCTTTTTCAAGAGCCGTCAAATCGACATCAAGCGCAAGTTTTTGAAGAAGAGCATTGAGCCGTTTCTTTTCATCTTTATTCATCCTCGATTTGTCTATGCCAGGATCAACTTTAACTCTATCGTTGTGTTGATATGTATCGAAGCCCAATAATTTTTGTCCGGTACGTAAACTCAAAACAAGGTTCTTTACACTTTCGCGGACTGGAAATTCTTCACCGAAATCAAGTTCAGCGCGTATTAATCTTAACGGACCGCCCGTGTTATGCGCTTTTATAAGCACAACAAATTCATCACCCGGTTTTGAATTTTCGGCAATTAAAAACTCACCGCTCCAGGGTATGTTTCCGATGAACTTACCGTTAACGTACAATTCGCCATAGTCATCTACTTCAAAAAGCATTTTCATTTTTCCGCGTACCGGCAGCCCGCCGATGTATTCGGGCAGTGTGATTACTTTACGCAGCCAGCATGAATCGGGATAAATATTTTCATCTAATTTAACAATGGAAAATTCAGAATCATCAAAAGCAGGTTTACTAAGTTCTGCAATGCCAAGGGAATGATTTTCTGTGTAATGCCAGTTATCGTAAGAAGCGGCGCTAAGCTGAACAAGTTTATCGGTTACTTTGTCAATGTTTGATTGCGCCGTAATTACAAATGCTAAAATTACTACAAAGATTGAAGTTGATTTTTTCATAAAATTCATCTCAATTTAAATTAAGAATATCCGGTCGGATCAATTTGTTTTTATCATCAATATCGAATCATTGTTTAGAAAAATGTTTATACAACATCCACGTAAGTATAATTGATATCAACAGCACCACTCCCGGGATTATAATACCAAGACTCGGATCGCCAATCGACTGCCGCTCTGCCTGAAGTAATGTTAATAATTTCATTTCACTCTCTTTCTTTATGATGTTTACGGTAAGAATGCCATGCAAGTAGCAATCCTAAAAACGAAGCTATATAGGCAATTGACATGCCTATCACCATTGCAAATCCTTTATCCATTTTTTTTCTCCCAGCGTACTTTTCGTTCAAGTTCTTCTAAATATTCGCGTTGACGTTTTTCATATTCACTTGAAATCATTTTTAATTTTGGGTCAATAACGTAGTGCATCAAAATAGTTAATACTATTCCAATTGAAAAAGTTATAAAGCCAATTGGTAAAAGTAAAATACTTAAGCCTGTGCCGATGCTTAAAAAGATATAAGCAAGCGGCGACAGCACGATTGCAATCCAATCTTCTTTTGTCCATTCATCCGCATGAACGGGATCCCAATCTCTTCTTATAAAAGCCATCGTCAAACTCCTTTCAAAGATATTTTTTCAAGTTCATGAAGCAGTCCGAGGCGCTCGGCTTCTTTGCGCACTGGTTTCCACCAGCCAATGGGACGCGACATAACATAATATTTGACAAGATGATTCATATCCTCCGGTTTCGTAAAAAATGTTACCGGTAGATAAATTAATGCACCGAGAAGCATAAGCAGCCAGAACTGCTGATAATCGGGCAAAGACGGAATGATACCGAAATGAGGCAGTATCCAGACAACAAGCCAGCTTAATCCAAGGTTGGCAATCCACGATGATAAATATCCCCATGCATTAAAACGCCACCATACAACCTGAAGTATATTTGGCAGCCAAATGCCGGCAGCCATTAACCACAGAGCAAAAATAAGCCAGCTTGTAATTTCTTCCATCATCAATCCATAAAAAAATGAACCGATAAGAAGCACAAATGTGGCAACTCTTCCAACCCAAACCAATTCCTTTTCGGTAGCTTTTGGTTTGAAGTAATGAAGATACAAATCGTGCGTAAAGTACATAGCGCCAAGATTTAAATGCGTTGATATAGTTGAAATATGAATTGCAATTATTGCAGCGAAGAAAAACCCAACCATTCCTGCGGGAAGATAATCGAAACCGAGACGGAACCAGCCAAGTTCATATTCAGAAGCGTTTGAAATATTTGGGAAGAGAACAAAAAAAGCAAGCACGGCAATTGCCCAAACGGAATTGCGAATAAGCACGAGCGCAGTCCCCCACCAAATACTATAACTTGCATCGCGTACCGTTTTAGCCGATTGAATACGCTGTGCTTCGGCGTACCAATCAATGCTTGTTCCCATTCCGAAGCCGCCAAGTATGGCAATGAACATCATCGTTATAAACCAGGCAATAGGGAAGTCACCCGTAAACCATCCTGAAAAAGCAAAAGGATTTAATTTTTCGGAAAGACCCATGTCGCCAAGTTTGCTAACAATTTCGCCCTGACCGCCGGCAGCCGCAATACCCCAGCCGGAAACAATTATGATTACGGCAAACGCAATTATTCCCTGCTGAAAATCTGCCATAATCACTCCCCAATAACCTGCGGCGAGCACATAGATAGCACAAACAGATGAGAATAAAATTAAACCAACCCACAAATCCCAGCCGAAAATGTAATTACAAACTTTTCCCATTGCCATGCCCACCCAGCCAAGAATGAACATATTCATAAACACCTGCCAGCCGGAAATCCACCCTCGAAGCATTTCTGCGCCAAGCCCGCCAAAGCGGAGAGTATTCCATTCAGCTTGAGTGTATGCAAGCGAGCGTCTAAAAATTCGTGTTGATACAAAGGCGCTAATTGCGCACCACGCAGAAAAAAAAGTGTACCAGATACCTGCAAATCCATAACGGTAAATCACGCCTGTAACCCACATGGGAGTATCTGTAGCGGTGTGTGTTGCATAAACTGAAGAAGCGGGTAACCACCACGGAAGTCCGCGTCCCGCAAGGAAAAAATCGGATTCGGAACGTTTGCCAAGCCGGTAAAACAAAATTCCGGAGCCAACCATAACAAGAACGAATAGAACTATCCAGAGCCAATCGAGGAATTCAAATGTTACCATTAGCGCTCCAAAAAAAGTGAAAATAATTTGCCATTAAAGCAAAGGAAGGATACAGAAATGATATTAAGAAAAAGTAATTCAAATTAAACTAAATCTTTTGTTACAATTTATTTGTTGGAAAAATATGTATCGGTAGTTTTGTAATCAAGTTAGGAGAAGTTTAATTTTTTTGTGATTGGAAAAATAATTTGATTAATGCGTTTATCTAAATCTTCGATACACCCCGCCCCAAATTGATTTCAAGATTATAATTAAACTCCCGGCGGGATTAGTCAGCCAGCGGAAAGATTACGAAGCGGAATATATGCTTTGAAGCAATTTTTACGTTGAAATTTAAAATATATTATAAAATGTAAGGCGATTGATGCATTGTTTTTATTTAAAGTTTAAATTGAAGATGAAGAAAAAATATTAAAGATGAGCGAGATAAAACAAAAATTAAAAACAGTCTTCGGGTATGATTCATTTAGACCTCTGCAGGAAGAAATAATTTCAAACATTCTTTCGAAGCGTGATTCACTTATAATAATGCCCACCGGCGGGGGAAAATCTTTGTGTTATCAAATTCCCGCATTATTATTCAAGGGATTAACAGTTGTGATATCGCCTCTTATTTCATTGATGAAAGACCAGGTAGAACAATTAAAACAGCTCGGGGTAGATGCGGTTGTGTTAAACAGCTCATTAACGCCGGAAGAATATTCTTACAATTTTAATTGTGTAAAATCGAAAAAGGCAAAGATGCTATATCTGGCACCCGAATCCCTATTCAAGGACGATATTCAATGGCTGTTGAATGAAGCGGGACTCGAGAGTATTACTGTAGACGAAGCGCATTGCATTTCGGAATGGGGACATGATTTTAGAAAAGAATACCGGCAGCTTGGAATATTGAGAACTAAATATCCCGATGCTGTTTGTGCTGCGCTAACCGCAACAGCAACGCCGCGTGTGCAGGATGATATTGTTAAAAATTTAAATCTTGTTAACTCCCAAAAGTTTGTGGCAAGTTTTGACAGGAAAAATTTGTTCCTTCAGGTTGTTCCGAAGTTAGATCCATTTTTACAAACAGTAGAATTTCTGAATGAACACAAAAATCAATCCGGGATTATTTACTGCTTTTCCCGCCGTCAGGTAGATGAACTTCATGAAGATCTGTCCGGAATTGGATTTTCAACAAAACCATATCACGCCGGTCTTTCCGATGCTGAGAGAGTAACAAACCAGGATTTATTTACTAACGATAAAGTAGATATAATAATTGCAACCATTGCTTTCGGAATGGGAATAAATAAATCAAATGTTCGTTTTGTTATTCATTATGACCTGCCTAAAAATTTAGAGTCGTATTACCAGGAAATCGGTCGGTCGGGGCGCGACGGTGTGCGTGCGGATTGTCTTTTGCTTTTTAGCGGTTCTGATACGGCAAAGATAAATTATTTTATCAACCAGAAGGAAGATGCTGTGGAACGGATCTCAGCTAAAGCTCATCTTGATGCTATGGTGAGATATGCGGAGTACGATGGCTGCAGGAGGCAGCCGTTAATTACTTATTTCGGCGAGCATTATTCAAAGGTGAACTGCGGTATGTGCGATAACTGTATAGCTGAAGCAAAAGTGAGTGAAGATATTACTATAGCCGCGCAAAAGTTTTTATCTGCCGTTAAAAGAACCGGCGAAATTTTTGGCGCGGGATATATTATAGATGTTTTAACCGGCTCCGAACAGGAGAAGATTTTGCGGAACGGTCATCATAATTTAACTGTATACGGAATTGGCAAGGAATACACCAAAGTACAATGGAAACAAATTCCCATACAATTATTAAACAAGAATTATTTAACGCGGGATGTAGAGTTTGGAGGTTTGAAACTAACTCCATCGGCTATCGGTGTTCTATTCAAAAAAGAAAAAGTATTTGGCAGGGTAGAAGCGAAAGTCCGTTCATCAACAAAGCGATTAATACTTAAGGAAGAATACGATGAAGAGCTATTCGAAATTTTAAGACAGAAGCGGCGACAAATAGCCGAAGCGAGAAATGTTCCGCCGTATGTTATTTTTTCAGACCGCACTCTTATAGAAATGGCAAAGGAGCTTCCTCAGAATGAATTTCAACTATCTAAAATAAGCGGCATTGGCGAGAAGAAAATTAAAAGTTACGGATCTATATTTCTTATACTAATAAAAAGTTATTGCGCTCAAAAGAACATACCTGCGAAAAAATCAGTCGTAATAATTAAGAAAACGGAAAGAAAAAGATATATCGAAGTGGGGCAGGAATTTAATAAAAACATATCAGTAGAAAGTATTGCAGAAACAATGGGTGTTAAGCGGGGAACAATTATAAAGCATCTCTTCGATTATGTTTTGAACGGCAATAAACTAAACCCTGATTATCTTCAAAGTGAAGTTAATTCGGGAAAAGAATTGCAAAAAAATATTTTAAATGAATTTAAGCTTGAAGGAACGTCGGCATTAAGTCCGTTAAAAGAAAAATTTGGTGATGCGGTAACATATGATGATCTGCATCTTTTGAGAATAATTTTTTTAAATAAAAGCAAATAGACTAAAGAGTATCCCTAATCCGTTAGTTAAAGGACAAAATCAATCTGATGCATTTTTTGAGATTGCTTCGTGCTGCTGCCCCCGCAATGACTTTTCTCTTGTGTCATTGCGAACGAGTCTTCGAGTGAAGCAATCTTTTGTTTTTAATTCAGAATTGAGATCCTGCTAAGGCGTGAAGACAAAAAAAATAATTTGCGTAACGTGAGTTAATAAGTCACCTTACGCAGAATTCTGAAATTGTCCTGTAAATCGAAGCGAAGTTTCGATAAAATGTTTATTTTTTATCCGTTAACTAATCCGTTGGTTAACGGATACTACAATTTTTGCGTAACGTGAGTTTATAAGTAAAAAATTTATGCAAGCAAATACCATAATTGTGCAACTGTAAAACAAACTACTAAGCCCATTGCTATCGGGAGGAAGGTAGAGATCAGCGTCCATTTTACACTTCCGGTTTCTTTATAGATTGTATAAATTGTAGTAGAGCAAGGATTGTGCAGCAGACTAAACAACATCAAACATATTCCGGTTAATAAAGTCCATCCTCCTGCGTGAAGAATACTTGACGTGGCTTCAATTGAATCGAGTTCAAACATAACGCCGCTGCCCCCGCCAACGCCGCTGATGCTGGAAACTAAAACAGTGAGCATTAAGACGGTGGGAATAACAATTTCATTTGCCGGTATTGCAATAATATATGCGAGAAGAATGACGCCGTTAAGACCAATTAATATTCCGAAAGGATTCGTCCAGTCAATAAAAATTTCTGCAACTGCTGCTCCGCCAATATGAATGTTAGCAACAAGCCAGATTACAATGCCTGCAGGAAAAGCAAAAACGATAGCGCGCCACAGCACAAATAAAGTTCTATCAATTAACGAAGTATAAAGTGTCTGTAAAATTCTTGGTGGTCTGTATGGAGGTAATTCCAGGCTAAATGCCGATGCTTCACCTTTAAGTACTGTGCGGGATAAAAACCAGGAAACGACAAGACTTGAAAATATTCCAAGCACCGCAACGCCAACCACAGCGCCTGCCGAAACAATTCCAGCAAGATGAGCGGGAGCTGTTGCGCCTATAAAAATTGTTGCAATTAAAATTTGAGTAGGCCACCTTCCGTTGCACAAAGAAAAATTATTTGTGATTATAGCAATTAATCTTTCTCTCGGACTGTCGATAATTCGTGCCGCCACAACGCCTGCGGCATTACATCCAAATCCCATACTCATCGTTAAAGCCTGCTTGCCATGAGCGCCAACTCTTCTGTAAAGATTATCCATATTGAATGCAACTCTTGGCAGGTAACCAAAATCTTCGAGCAAAGAAAATATCGGAAAAAAAATTGCCATTGGTGGAAGCATTACAGCAATAACCCATGCCATTGCAAGATAAGCGCCGTCAATTAAAACGCCGCTAAGCCAGAAGGGTGTGTTGATGGAATCTGCAAAAGCTTTTAATGCCGGATGAACGGTATCTACAAGAATTGAGGCTAAATATCCTGAGGGAATATTCGAGCCTTCTATTGTAACCCAAAATACACCAGCAAGGAGTAAAAACATTATTGGGAAACCGAGCCATGGACTCGTAACAATTCTATCGATTGTTCTGTCCATATCAAATTGTGGTTTTTTATCATCATAAGAAACTGCAACCGCAGCTATCTGGGCAGCATCAGCATGAATTGATTCGGCGAGCGCATCGTGAAAGTCGTTTCCTATTTCCCAGCGTAATTCATCCGCCAGTTTTAATATTTCATTCGTGTTTTTTTTGTCATTCATATATTCGGAACGGACATTAAATTTTGGTTTCCATCATCCGGTTTAAATAACTCTTCAAGTTCACCGTTGCGCACTGCATCAATCATTCTCTGATCGCCGTCAAGCAAACGCAATGCTACCCATCTTGCATTAGGAAGATGAGGTAATTGTTTTAAAATTCTCGTTGAAAGTTTTTCAACCGCACTTTTCAATTCCCTTGTTTCGCTGCTTATACGATGTGGTTTGCATTTATAATTACCTGATGCCACTGCATGAATATAATTAAGCAGCTCGGGCATACCTTTTTTTTGGCGTGCGGCAGCAAGAACAACAGGAATGCCAAGTTCACGAGAAAGACTTCGATCATCAATAGTAATTTTATTCCGTTCTGCCTCATCAATTAGGTTGACACACAAAACAGCTTTTTCTGTAATTTCAAGAACTTGCAAAACAAGATTCAAATTTCTCTCAAGCCGGGTTGCGTCTACAACTACAACGGTAACGTCGGGTCTTCCGAACAAAATAAAATCGCGCGCTATCTCTTCATCCTGACTTGTTGAAAGAAGAGAATAAGTTCCTGGTAAATCAACAATCTTAAATTTTTTTTCGTTGAAAGAAAACGCTCCTTCCGCCCGCGAAACTGTTTTGCCGGGCCAATTGCCCGTATGCTGTCTAAGTCCGGTTAAATTATTAAACACCGTACTCTTGCCGGTATTCGGATTTCCAGCAAGCGCAATCACAAAATCGAAATCCGTCATATTAATTCCATGCCTAATTAAATTGCCTGGTTTATATACGGGGCAGGTTTCACATCCTTTATCGTTCATGCTTTTGCCGATTCTGTTTTGCCGGGTTTAATAAAAATCTGTTTTGCTTGTTTTCTTCTCAAGCCGATTGTTGCGCCACAAATTTTGTAAGCAATCGGATCGCCCCAGGTACTAATAAATTCGTTTGAAATTTTAGAACCGGGAACCACTCCAAGGTCCATCAATCTTCTCCGTTGAGTTCCCCTGCATGCTTTTGAAAGCCCTATTACTTCAGCTTCTTCGCCCCGTTTTAGTTCGAGCAGTGTTTTATATTTTTCGGGGATGGTTTCAAATTCGGCAAGAGGCGCTATTGAAATGTTACCCGCAAATAATGGCGCTATAATTACCTCTTCGCCGTTTGCTTCAAATTTTATTCTTTCGGAAGAAGTTTCAATTACCTTCACATGCATTCCGGGATACAAACCTTCAGCCACTAACTGCGCGTAAACAGTATTCGGTTCATCTTCTATATGAACAATACGCGCAACGTCACCGCTCTGTAATGAGGAAAGTGGTTTCCAGTTTTTTTCGGGCAGTTCGCCGTTTACTGTGGGGATCGGATCACCGTGCGGGTCATAAACAGGATTACCAAGTTGCACCGAAAGCGCTTCAGCTTCAATTGCAGAAATATCATGTTCTTTTAACTCTGCGTTGAGATGCCATTCTTTTTCTGGTATACTTGTTTCATCTGCCAAATATCTTTCCCATAAGCGGTGCACCCTTATAACCCTTAAAGCATAAGAACGCCCTTCTGCGGTTAACCTTAACACATCTCCGGTTATTATCATTCCGAGTGATTCGAGCCGCTCGGCAAGTTTAGCTGCTCTGTCGTACGAAATATTTAAATTACCTGCAATGCTTTGAACTGTGCCGTTTATATTTTTATACTCACAGTCGTAAATATGTTTGAGGGCATCTTCAACATAAATTCTTTCGTTTGATGCATTCATACTTTTTCTTGCCGCCAATGATCCAATTTTCGGATACAAAATTACAAGTAAAAGTACTATCACAATCGCTATTAAAATTAATTCCATTTTTACTTCCGTTATATCGTAACAATTTCTACAAAAACATTATCAGCCAATTTTTGGCTCACATCGAAACTGCTTCCATTAACATTTATTCTAAGAGATTTATCGAAGTTTCTTACCTCTTCAACTACAATTTTTTCGTTTAATTTAATTCCAATGCCGCTGATGTAATTTAAAAATTCTTTATGAAAATCATTCACCCGAACTACTGAACAAACACTATCGGGCTTCATACACGAAAGGGGAACATGTTTGCGCAATTTTGGTATCATACCATTTTTTGCAGGTATCGGATCACCATGCGGGTCATACTCCGGAAAATTTAACATCTCTTCCATCCTGTCAATTAGCTCATCGGAAGCGGAATGCTCAAGCCGATGCGCTTCGTCGTGAACTTTTTCCCAGGGCACTCCAATTATGTCGTGTAAAAAAACTTCCCATATTCGATGCCGCCTAACCATATTGCGCGCATAGTTTTCTCCCTTTTTTGTGAGTTTTATTCCTTTGTACTTCTCATATTTTACATCTCCCTCCTTAGATAATTTTTTAAGCATATCCGTTACCGCCGCTCCGGAGATATTCATCATTTCGGCAATAACAGTCGCCTTTATCTCTTCATTTTGGTCTTTATGTTTGAAGATTACACTTAAATAATCTTCCTTTGAAATATTTGTCATTGGTTATTTGTGAATTTTATGGGGCTAAAGTTAAGCGTGCTTAAATATAATGTCAAGTCTGGTTAACTTCTATCAAACGAATTTTTAATAAAAAACTTACGTTTTGGTTGAAAAATAAGATTAAAGGTCTTATCTTTTCAATGTAAAACAATATTTAATAATTATTTATGGAGAGTGGAAAAATGAAAAAAATATTAACCTTAGCCGTTCTTTTTATGTTATTCGGTTTCTTTACTGCAAACGCACAGCAGATGATCCAGAGTGGTAAATTTTCAGTCAACGGGGATACACCCGGTTATACTCTTGACAAAAATACCGGCGATAGATCTCTTACTATAGAAGTAACCTTCTTAACACCTTTTGAAACAAAACCTGAAATCGTTCTATCTATTATTGGTTTTGATTCGGATAAAACTGAAAACTTACGCTACTCTATTGAAGCAAAATCTATTTCACGAGATGGTTTTACTATTAAAATCAACACATGGGGCGCAAGTAAAATATACGGTTTAACAGGGAATTGGTTAGCTCATACGAAGTAAAAATTAAGGCTGCTCCGGCAGCCTTTTTTATTTTAAAGCAATACTAACTTATGAAAAGAGAAAATACAATATTACTATTAATCGGGGCGGTATATAAAAACGAAACTATTATTGTTTGGTTGGGAACATGCGGAAGAGGAATAATTTAATTCGATCCCGAATAGAAAAAATTTACTCCCTTTGAACCATCAAAAGTGGGGATGGGTTTTATTAACAAATATATCCTGTCAGAGGAAGTAAATGTTATTTCCATTATGTAATTGAATGATATATTTATGGAAGATGAAAAGGGAGCAACAAAGTTTTGCGCAAAGTCACGATATTATTACACACAATATTATATCAGTGTAAAAATATTTACATTGATAGTATAATTGCTTACTTTTAAAGCAAAATTTAAAGAACATACGTGCCTTGAAAAATTATTTTCGCATACTGTGCTAAAACAGAATTGAGGTCAACATGAACAGGAAAATTCGAATCGTAATCCTTCCCATACTCATTTATTTGTTTTCTTTGGGGGTAACTTTTGCAGACACTGTTATCCCGCAGGATACCACTTACCATGGCCTTCTCTATGGCCATACCAACGTTTGGTTTGCTGTACCGGTGAACGCTGACGGGAACCTCTCCGTTACTCTTACTCCTTCAGATGGTGTGAACATGCAACTCATGCTCTGCACGCCAGAGAAAAATGAAATCATCAGGGGTGACTGCTGGGGCAATCCACTTACTCTGAGTGTCAATGGTGTCAAACCCGATTCTTTCTACATCCGCCTTTGGGGATACTATGGTAGTTCGGAAAATCACGGATTCACATTAACCACAGAGTTTGCAGTAGCTGTACTTCAAAATGATAATGAACCCAATAACATTTTTGCTGACGCTAATTTACTTCCCCTGAACAACACACTCACAGGCCATATCGGTTACGATGGTCATTGGGCGTCCAATCCGGCAGATGTGATTGATTGGTGGAAAATCACCACAACCGGTGATGGTATTTTAACCGTTACCATCACGCAGGTTGAACCGGTCAATCTGCAACTCGCGATTTATCGCCCTAACGGCGAAACGCATGTCGTGTATGCAGACACCTGGGGTGATACGACAAGTCTTACTATTAATAATCTCCGGGATGGTACATATTTCATACGGGTATATAGATACGCCTGGAATTTTACACCATATACATTGGGTAACGTCTTCACGCCAGCCCCGGGAGGCAATGATCCGGAACCGAATGATTCAAAAGAGAATGCCTCCGAGCTTATAAATGGTATTCTTTCAGAAGGTCATCTTGGTTACAATGGATTCCGGGATAACTTTGGCTTAGATGGGGTGGATTGGTGGCACTTTACACTCCAGGATACAAGTAATTTACAACTCACACTTACACAGACTGCTTCAGCTAATCTTAGACCACAGCTTTTTAAGGAAGACGGTGTTACTGTTGTTCATAATGGTGGTGATACATGGGGAGGCGGTTACGTTATGAATGTTTCAGATGTTTTGCCTGGCAGCTATTATCTAAAGGTTATTACTTATGGAGTGTTTGATTCCTATTCGTTACTTCTTTTGATTTCAAGCGTAAGTGGAATAGATGATGGAAAAACTTCAGAAGTTCCGATTCGCTTCGAATTGGCGCAAAACTTTCCCAATCCTTTTAACCCGGCAACAACAATTACATTTGACTTACCTAATGAGGAATTAGTAATTCTGAAAATCTATAATATCCTTGGACAGGAAGTTGCAGCACTGGTTAATGAAGTAAGAGCAGCAGGAAGATATAGCGAAACCTTTCATGCTTCTGATCTGCCAAGCGGAATATACATATATATGCTAACAGCAGGTGAATTTACAAGCTCAAAGAATATGATGTTTATTAAATAAAATCATGATACATACGGGAAATATTAACTTAGTAAATGAAAATAAAACCGCCGGCGTTTATACAGAAAATTTTAATGATGAAATATACCGGCGGATTTTGTTACTTCATCCATTAAGTTTATTTGATCTACTTTTGGGATTTACAATTTGTCCTTTCCTGAAATAGGTTGCCCTAGTTTATTAATCATTAAACAAAAAAGATAGTTGATTTTCATTTATGAGTTCTATCTAAAAAGTAAATTCGTGTCATTGTGCATCAGTCAGCCAATAAACATTTTCATTCATCCACGCTTTATAATTCTAATTCTTACAAATTCATATTGCGTTAAGTGACTTGATAACCAAATCGTTGTTATCCGTAAATTACCTTTCCCGGCATCTCACCGGTATGTTCGCCTTTATCAATTACCATTTTTCCGTTTACGATAACGTAAGGTATTCCTTCCGGGTACTGATGCGATTCCGTGAATGTAGCCATATCCCGAATTGTATTAAAATCAAAAACTACTAAATCTGCATTCATTCCTTCGTTTATTTTCCCTCTATCTTTTAAGTTCAATTTTTCTGCCGGCATTGAGGTCATCTTTTTTATCATCTCTTCGAGAGAACAAATTTTCCTTTCGCGCACGTATTTGGCTATGGCTCGTGGGAATGTTCCATAAGCGCGCGGGTGGGCAATGCTTCTATTCATCGGCGGGTATGGAGCGTGCGAACCGGCATCCGAGGCAATCATTACACGGGGGTGAGCAAGTATTTTTTCGGTTGACTTTTCCTCCATCCCGAACCCCATCATCATCACACTGTTTTCCGATTGAAGAATAACATTGACGGCTGCATCAAATTCATCAATCCCTTCTTCTCCGGCAATTTGACGAATTGTTTTTCCCTGATAAAATTTATACTCTTTTTTCCCGACGCTGGAAATTAAAACTCCTTTCCATTCGCCGTCAAGATTGCTGACCTTTTTCTCAGCATATTCTTTAATGTCTTTTTTTAGCGAGTTATCTTTTAAGCGGTCTAAAAATTTTATGTCGCCTCCCTCGCGCGACCATAATGGAAACAGAGAAGACAAATTAGTATGGTATGCTACGTAAGTATAACGGTCTGCGTGAACCTCAAGTCCTTCAGCAGCGGCTTTATCAATTAGTTCGAGTACCCGGTCCGCCTTGTGCCAGTTTGATTTACCCGACACTTTTAAATGTGCAATCAATAATTTGCCTTCAGATTTTTTTGCAATTCGTATTGCTTCTTCAACCGCTTCCACTACCGTATTGTCTTCGTTGCGCATGTGTGTAGAATATAATCTTCCTTTTAATGGGGCGGCTTTGCATAACTCAATCAATTCTTCGGTTGAAGCAAAACTTCCCGGTGTATACTCTAATCCGCTTGAAACACCAATAGCTCCTTCCTCAATTGACTGTCTTACAAGTTCAATCATTCTTTTCATTTCAACGGCTGTTGCCGGGCGATTATCGTAGCCAACGGTCATTTCTCTTATTGTTCCCAGCCCGAGCATACTTGCTAAATTTATCGAGAATTTTTTAGATGACATATAATTTAAAAATCCTCCGAGGGTAAAGAAGTTTAATTCGTCACCCGTTTCTTCTTTAAAACTTTTTATAGCCGATTCAAGTCCGGGACCTTCGCTGGGTCCATAACTCGAACCATCCTGTCCTGTAATTTCTGTAGTTACACCCTGTCTAATTTTACTTTCTGCTTTCGGATTGAAGATCAGGTCGGTATCGGTATGAGAATGAATATCAATAAAACCCGGAGCCGTATATAAACCTTTGCCGTCAATAACAGATAAAGCATCAGTCTCATTTAAATTTCCAAGCGCAATAATTTTTCCTTCCTTGACGCCGATACTTCCGGTAAAAGCAGGTTTGCCTGTACCATCAATTATTCCGGTATTCTTAATTAATATATCGAATTCGCGTGAACTCATATTAAAAGGATTAATTGATGATGAACCAAACGTTAGGATTGATGCCCCGATCAAAGACGAGCTTTGAATAAACCTTCGGCGGTTAAGTTTTTTCATGAAATAACTCCGTTGTTTTTAAGATTAAAACTACATTGCGAATTTAAGATTTTACAGATTAATAAGCTCGATTAAGGATAAGTTCCAAATTAAAAATTAAAAATTAAAAATTAAAAAGTAGAAATTAAAAACTAAAAAGTTTGAAATGCATCAGTTAATTAACCAACAAAATTCAAAACTTAAAATTCACATATTAGCTAAAGGATAAAACCACTTCCGGGCAGCCAGGTTGTGGTTATTCCGATTAATAATTTCCCTTTGTCCTGAAGAACTATCCATAAGCCGGGAGTGAAACTTCCTATCTTTAAAATGCCGGGATAAATATTCAAATTCATTTTGTAACTTGTCAACCCACTGAAAAAAATTGAAGTCATCAACGAATTATTAATATCATAAAAAACACCTGCGTTCCAGGTCATTTTAATTGTGTTTTTAAAATAATTTTCATCTAATGTTTCAATATTTTTTGCGCGAAGCCCCGCGCCAATCGATATATACGAACTATCATTGAATTTATATGAAATTCCTCCAAGTCCGTTCATCCCAAAGTAATAAAACAAATGGACTTTTTCGGAAAACGGCAGTTTCCATTTTATTGAGAAATACTGCCCGTTGTTTTGAAGCCGAACAGGATTAAAAGTGAAAGAAGGCTGAAGCGACCAATCCGCCAGGTTTAACTCTTCACTAAAAAAGCGGCATACGTTATCATAACTAAACAGAATATTTCCGCCGAGATCGAAAAAATAGATGTCTGCAACCGGGTCTGCATTGTAACCGGCGAAACTTCCATTTTCAACAGCTTCATTAAGCAGATGATAAAAAGCCATCGTAGCAAATGAAAAAAGCTTCGGCTGCGGAACCCCATGCGCTTCGTACCATTCTGCGGTTGCGCGGTAGGTCATACCGCCGCCAATTAAATGAAGTTGATAATTAGGCCACCACTGCGCTCCCTTTTTTGTAAGAGTAATTGGAAAAAGTTCATTCGATACAAAATCTTTCCAACCGGTTTCTTTAATTACACGAAATGGAGAAGATAAATTTTTTAATACATTATTAAATCCATCTTTGCAGGGGAGACTAAATATTTCGCGCGATTTTTTATCAAGCTGAATTATATCGTAGCTGCCATTTAAAATTAAATTAAGTGGATTGTAGACAGCATCACTGCCATAATCCCGTTCCTTGTAAAAATATTTTTGCTGAGCCAACGGAGTCGGCGCAATTAGTGAAATATTAATTAATAAAAATAACAGAGCACGCCGGTTCGTTTTCAATAAACTCTCTAAAAATTTGACTGATTAAAAATAATATTATTCAACTACACAATCTTATTTTGTTAAAAATAAGTTGCTGATTTTATCAATATTTATTTCTATCTTTTGCGTCAAAAGTATAAATATATTCAGAGGTTTTCCAATGTTTCAGCTAACGAGAAACGTATTTGCTCTTTTCATAATCATATCACTCACTTCAGTTGTTTTTGCCGCGGATAATTTTACCTTCGCTCCCGAAAAACCAAACCCGGGTGAAGAAATCATTGTTACTTTTGATGCTTCGGATACTGACCTTTCGGAAGCAGATAAAATTACAATGTATATATATTTATTTGCGGCTGATTTGCAGTCAACAGAATCTTTTGAAATGAAAAATAAAAATGGCAAATGGGAGGCGTCTTTTAAAACTAATGAAGACAATCTCGGCGCTGCAATTAAGTTTGTTTATGATGAAATATTTGAAAATAATAAAGGCAAAGGATTTTTTATTCACCTATATAATGCCAATGGCGGTTTGCTGCCGGGCAGCAAAGCAGGAATGGCAAACGCTTTAAACAGTTGGGGCGTTTATTATCTCGATCTTGAGAGCGATTTAGAAACTTCATTGAATCTATACGAAGAAGATTTTAAAACTAATCACGCAATTAAAAAAGATTTTCTTAGTGGATATTTTGCAATTATCAGCAGAGCGCGTCCAATGCTGAAGGATTCAATAATCACAGCGGCTCTTGAAGAGTTCGAATTAAACAATCCGCAAGAAGAATCAGAATTAACATTATTAACAAACTGGTACGGGGCTGTAAAACATCAAACGAAGGCAGAAAGTTACAAAGCTAAACTTGAAGAAAAATTTCCAGAGGCGGATTATTTGGCAAATATTAAATTGGGTGAAATCTATAATGAAAAGGATTTAGTGCAAAAAGAAACTTTGATAAAAGCATTCGTCGAAAAATATTCATCAAGCAAACTCCTGCCTTCAGCATATTCAATTTACATAAATGCTCTCCGAACCGAAGGCGAGTTTGTGAAAGCTGATGAATTTATAAAACCGCGTAAAGATAAAATTTCACCTTATACATACTATTCGCTCGTAAGCAAAATGTTTGAAGCAGAAAATCTTGACTTAAAGACGGCTAAAGAAATTTCAAAAATGGGCGCAGATAAAGCAAAAAATGAGTTGGAAAATTCCACGGAGGGAAAGGCAAATTATCAAAGCAAAAGTGATTGGGAAAAAGATAGAAAATATTTGCTGGGGTTAAATCTTTATAATTACGGCAAAGTTCTTTACAAAGAAGAGAACAAAGAGGAAGCAAAAGAAATTCTTAAAGATGCCTTTGAGTATACCGGAGGCGATGAAACAGATGTGAATGAATTATTTGCGCAATGTCTTCTTGAAACCGGTGAAGCCGGCGAAGCGCTGGAAATTCTTTCCTCTTCCATTAAAAATGGAAAAGGAAACGAAACGATGAAAGAACTTCTTAAAAACGCTTATACTAAGGAGAAAGGGGAAGATGGCGGCGAGGAGTTCTTAAAAAACCTTGAAGATGCAGCAGGCGAAAAAATGAAAGCCGCGCTGAAGAAGAAAATGAAAAATGATCCTGCCCCCGAATTTACATTGACCGATATGGAAGGGAATAAAGTTTCGCTTGCTGATTTAAAAGGAAAAATTATTATCATAGATTTCTGGGCAACCTGGTGCGGTCCGTGTAAGTCATCATTTCCAGGTATGCAAAAAGCGGTTAATAAATATGCCGAAGATGAAAATGTAAAATTTTTATTCATAAACACCTGGGAGCGTGCGGAGAACAAATTACAAAATGCAAAAGATTTTATTCAGCAGAACAATTATACTTTTAAAGTTTTAATGGATGAAAACAACGAGGTAATCACAAAATATAAAGTGAGCGGCATTCCAACAAAATTTATACTCGGTAAAGATGGCAACATCAAATTCATAAGCATAGGTTTTTCAGGAAGTGTCGATCAACTGGTTGACGAGCTTTCAACAATGATTTCCATGCTGAAATAAAAATGAAAACTAAATTAGATATTGCAAAAAACTGGCTGCCGCGCTATACCGGAACAAACATAGATGATTTTGGCGACTATCTGCTTCTTACTAATTTCCATAATTATGTTAGCAGCTTCTCTGAACAATTTAAGTGCGATATTAAAGGCGTTGGGCGTCCGATGCAAACAGCCACTAATTCAGCCGGGCTTACAATCATCAACTTCGGTATCGGAAGCGCAAACGCCGCTACAATTATGGACTTACTCGTAGCACGAAAACCAAAGGGCGTATTATTTCTCGGTAAGTGCGGGGGGCTAAAACATTCGACCGAACTCGGACATTTTATTTTACCAATTGCTGCGATACGCGGCGAGGGAACGAGTAATGATTATCTTCCCAAAGAAGTGCCGGCTTTGCCGTCTTTCAAATTACACAAATTTGTTTCGCAAATTATAGTGAGCAAATCCTTAGATTATAGAACAGGGGTTATTTACACAACTAACCGGCGTGTTTGGGAATGGGATCAATCCTTTAAAAAATATTTGAAGAGTCTCCATACAATTGGTATTGATATGGAAACGGCAACATTGTTTATCGTTGGGCATGTGAATGAAATTCCACGCGGCGCACTGCTGCTTGTGTCCGATATTCCGATGGTGCCGGAAGGTGTAAAGACTGAAAAATCAGATTTGATGATCACTCAGAAATTTGCACGGCTTCATCTTCAAATCGGTATTGAAGCGATGACCGGAATAGGCAAAAAGGGGGAACAGATAAAACATTTTAAATATTAGAGTTTCGGCAAAATAAATTTTTCAGGTTAATGTCATTTCAACCGAAGGGAGAAATCTCATATTCTTAAGAGATTTCTCAGTCGAAGACTCCTTCGAAATGACAGATAAGCTATTTTGCAGAAACTCTATTGAAAGAAGTATTTGCATAAGAGCTTTTGCTTCTGCCGTTAATCAGGGGAATATATCTCTCATAATCATAATTATAATTTCAAGTAAAAAATTGTTTGTGTTAGTTGTGTGTTGTTAAATTTGAAGCGTCAAATTTGAAAAATATTTTTTACATAATGGGTTTATAATGAAAAAACTTTTATTGGTATTCTTTCTTCTATTCACATCTTCAACGGTGTTTCAAACGTTAGCGCAATCAGGCGGAGTAAACTTAACGCTCGGCTTCCCGATGGGAGAATTTAAAGAAAGTGTGTCGAGAACCGGCGTAGGAATAAGCGGGCATTTTATGTTCATCTCTCCACGTCCACAGGCGCCGTTCGGTTTCGGCGTAAGTGTCGGCTACATAAATTATGGAAGTGAATCGCGGCGGGAAGCTTTTAGCTATACAATTCCCGATGTTTTTGTCGATGTTGATAGAACAAATAATATTCTCAATTTTCATGTTTTGTTTCAGTTGATGTTTCCGCGAGGCGATGTCCGCCCCTATATTGAGGGCTTATTTGGCGGCTCATATATCTATACAACCACATCAATTAAAAGCCGCGATTACGAAGAAGTTGCAAGCAGCACAAACTTTGATGACTTTGCGTGGAGCTATGGCGGCGGTGGCGGTTTCTTAATTAAAGTTCATGCCGGCGGTGAAGATGGCGATATTGGAGATGTGTTTCTTGATTTGAAGACGCGGTATCTTTTGGGAAGTGAAGCCGAATACTTAAAGGAAGGTTCCGTAAAGTTTATCAATAATAAAGTTTATTATGATGTCTCGCGTTCTAAGACAGATCTTTTAACAGCTCAAATCGGCGTAACGGCATTTTTTAATTCAATCTGGCATTGATTAATAATCGAACCTCCGGAATAAATTTATACCGGAGGTTTAATTTCAATTCTTATTTTTCGTTATTATCCACAAGAAGATTTACAAGCTTTGAACTAACACCCGGCAGCAATGCTATTTTGCGCGCAAGTTCATTGTGCTGTTCTTTTGTACCAACAAGCTCGCAGATCACAAGCCCTTCATCCGAGCAGTTTTCGAGAACGCCGTCATGTATGCCGAGTCTGGTTTTTATTATACAGCCCCAGGCGGTTAAAATCTGCTGCACTTTTACGGCAGCCTCTTTTCTTTCACCGATAAGAATTAGAAGTATAGTCTTTCCCATAACACACCAAAGTTATTAAAATTGTTCTAACAAAGGGATGACATCTTTATTTCTAAAAAGAGTTATTAAATTTATATGATTATCCGGTAATCAACAAGAATTTATTAAGTCACCTTACGTATAATTTGATTTTGCTTTCACACATGCGGGATTGGCTCGTGGAATAGATCGGTCACCGAATTTCTGGTATTAGCCCAAAAACAGCCTGGTTTAATGGCTGAAGCCAATATTTGTGGTATTGATAAGTCCAAGTGATTATGGACGCAGCTGTTTATGATAAATTCTGCGCAAAGTGAGTTATTAAATCGATTTACGTAGAATTTGTTATACGAAACGGCACTCGATAACTAACGGAAATTTAATCAGCAGATTGAACTCATCTATTAGTTGTTTTTATTGTCCTGATTAACTTGACGTTACAAAAACGTATTACATCCCAATTTAATTACATGTAAATTATTAGGTATTGACGTTCAATAGCCGTATGTTTGTGTCTTCGGTAATAGACCGAAAATTTGTTAATTTATTTAAAAGGTCCTTTTTTGAGCACTAAATTATTTGTAGGTTCCCTACCCTGGTCAGTTGATGACACAACTTTAAAAACAGCATTTGAAAAACACGGAAGCGTTGTCTCCGCCAAAGTTATTATGGACAGAGATACCGGAAAATCACGCGGTTTCGGATTTGTTGAAATGGGGAATCAGGCGGATGCCATTAATGCTATAAGAGCATTAAACGAAACAGAATTAAAAGGAAGAAATATTGTAGTTAATCAAGCTAAAGAACGCAACTAAGATATTTATAACTGCTGCAAAGCAGAGGCTTTAATTTCTGAAGGCGCCCGTAATAGGCGCCTTTTCCTTTTTCTACCGCTCTCAACCCACACATATAAATTCCGTCATTTCTTCATTAGCCGGATGTCCTTTTGGGATTGAAAAAATTGCACTTTCGTTTTTAATGTGCTACTACATTTTCTTCCGGAGTTGCGTTAGTTAGAAAAGTGGGCATTAAAAATCTTCAGCTAAAAGTAATATTCTGCCTGAAAATATACCGAGTGAGGATAGTACCAGTACTCTGTGAATATATCACCGTAAGTAGACAGCACCCCGACGTTAATATAAAAATTATCTCCCGCACTATAAGATGCATTAATTCCTGCAAAACCGCTTCCATCATTTAAATTTCTATTGTGTGAAGCACTCGCAGTGACGATTGGCGAAAACATATAGCTTGTGTTAATCATTAAATAATTCCGACTGAGATTTAATATTTCTCCGTTAATTAATCTCATAAACTCATAGTTAAATTTATCCACTTTGCCTTCGCCGTTAAAGTGATATTCGATCATAACGTAAAGTTTCGGGGTAAATTGATAATCGGCTCCGAGAATAAATTTCAAGAACTTTGTTGATGCATCATCTTTATTAATAGAAATAATTCCCTCACCTCGAACACCGGCATCAAACAAATTGCCTGCGAAGTCTAATCCACCGACGATATTACTATCAAAGTAACCGCCAATTGCCGATAAATCAAATTCATTAAAATTTGTTCTGAATCTAAAACCAGCATTGGTTTTCCCTCCTTTAATTGGATTATAAACAAGTTCTGCATTAGTAAAACTGCCAAAGAAGTAATTAAGAAGAATAGCATCGACGCCGTCCTTTTCAATCTTGCTATAATTAGCGGGATTAATCGGATTAAATAAATCGGTAGGATTCCAAACTCTCCCCGAACCCCATGCAATTCGTTGTCTGCCAATTGTAATATTACCCCAATTAAAACCCTGCCTGAGATAAAGTCTGTCAATATACAGGGTGAGCAAAAAATTATTTTCATTAACAGCCTGCCAGCGTAGGTTAACGATCTGCCGGCTAAAATTTTTGTCATTGAATAAAATTTCGTTGTTCGATTTTGAATATAATATGTCAAATTCATGTTCGTAGTTTAACCGTGCGCCTTCCCAAAGATAAAACTCCGGACACAGTCGTATCCTGGTAAGATTAAAAAACATTTGATTATCTTCGGTAGGAAACATGACGGGTCGTTCTTTATCAAATGCGAAAATTGGCAGCTCAACAACATAACCAGAAAACGAATAATCAAACTGCGAGAAGAGGTTTATATAAGGAATGAGGAGCGCGAGATAAAATAGCCTGTACTTCATTTCAATTTTGAATTTTTCCGTCTTTAAGAATTATAAGTTTTTTTGCGCGTTCAATTACCTGCTGATCGTGTGAAGAAAAAATAAAAGTAATATTTTTATCACTGTTCATTTTTTCCATCAACGAAAGGAGGTTCCCGGCAGTTTCCGAATCGAGATTTGCGGTTGGTTCGTCTGCCAAAACGATTGAAGGATTATTAACGATAGCGCGCGTTACAGCAACACGTTGCTGCTGTCCGCCGCTCATTTCGTTCGGACGTTTATTTGCCAGCTCTTTTATTCCAAGTTCGTCCATTAGGTTTAACGCTTTTTCTTTTCTTTCCTTTTCGGGAATATTTAAGAGCATCATACTAAACTCAATATTTTCTAAAGCCGTTAGAACAGGAATTAAATTATACGCCTGAAAAATAAATCCTAGTTTATTTAGCCTTATTTGAGATAGTTCGCTTTTAGTTTTAGTGGTTATATCTTCATTCTCAAAAAATATTTTTCCGCTTGTGGGTTTATCGAGCGCGCCTAGTAAATTTAACAAGGTTGTTTTACCGGAACCGGAAGGACCTGCAATAACGGTATAGTCTCCTTTATTTATTTTTAAGTCTATGCCTCTCACAGCATGAACCGGGACACCGTTGTCTTCATAAATCTTTTCTAGTTTTTCTGCTCTTAAAATTTCCATAGTGTTTTTTCGATAGAGTTAAACATAATTGATTGCATAAACCGGTTCTAATTTTATTGCACGATAAGCGGGATATAAAGCGCCGGCAACAGAAATAAAAGGGATTAAAAATATCATACTGATTAAATTTCCCAAAGATAAAATTGGATAAATAATAGCGCCAACTCCAAATGATTCCAATCCTTCGGCAAACAGGCTGAAATCAATACCGGAATGGGAAAGAGGAATGTGGATTAATATTCCAACAATTAGTCCCACAATGGTTCCCACAATTCCAATAATAAATGCTTCGAGAACAATCATAAAAAAGAGTCGGCTATTTTTCATCCCCATTGCCATCAATACGCCAAACTCATTAATTCGTTCGAACACAGACATCAGCATCGTGTTTATGATTCCGAAAATAAGTGCCAGTCCGATAATCAAATTAAAAATGAACATTGATTCCTGGTAAATGTCCATAGAAAAGATAATCATCGGAAGTAAATCTTTATAACTCAACACTTCATATTCATCGCCAAGTTTTAACTGCAGATTGGCTTTTACTTCATCTACTTTTTTAAAGTCCTCGATTATCATCGCAAATTCGAGAGTTTCATTATCTATTCCGAGCATGTTTTGTGCTGTTTGTTCGGAGATGTAAATTGTTGATCTATCAAACTCCGAACTAAAAGTTTCAAAAATACCGGTAACTCTAAACACATCGGAGCCTATACTTCCGTCTGGTGTATTTGCCATCGCGACAACTTTATCTCCCAAACCAACGTTAAGTTTTTCAGCAAGTTTTTTCCCGATTAAAATATCTCTTTTAGCATCCGATAAATAATTCCCTTCAACAATTGAAGTTTTAATTTTGGAAATTTTTTCTTCAGCCCCGGGCTTTATCCCGTATAAATAAATCCCCGAAGAACTTGAAGCGCTGCTGAGAAGCCCGAATGTGATTACCCTCTCGCTGAAAAATTTTACTTGAGCATTTTCTTTAAGAATCTGTTCAACCTTTTGTCTGTCCGGCAGAATATTTTTTATGATCTTATTATCATTAAATCCTTTTTTATGAATTTGAATATGCGAGATATTAGAGCTAATCTGATTTGAAAGCATCTGCTGCATCATTCCGTTAGAAAAGCCGTCAAAAAAAATAAGAGCTGCCATACCAATTACGATTGAAACAAGCACTATTAATGACCGCCGCTTGTTTCGCCAAATATTTCGCCACGCTAATTTCCAGAGCATATTATTTCCAGAGAGTGTATTGTCTTTTGTTTTTTACTTCTTGTATCAAAATATTTTTTATGTCTTCAACTTTCAACTTTTTAATTTGTACTTTATACTTGTCCCTATGTATGCCTTATTCCTTTTAAAGGTTCCAGCTTATAAGTTTTGTAAGCCGGATAAAAACATGAAATAATTGAGATAACAATTATTGAAATAGACACGTTCAGAAAAATCATGACGTCGAGTGATGACTCAAGCCGTGGGACAAAATTGTACTCTGCATAAACTTCAGCAAGTCCGCCGCCTAGTATAATTGGATTAAGAACAATGTAGTAGTTTACGAAGTATCCTGCAATATTCCCGATTAATATTCCGAGAAGCGTTATAAAAAATGTCTCGATGTAAACAACTTGAACAAGATTTATCTGCGGCATTCCAATTGCAAGCACAACGCCGAACTCACGAAATCTTTCCGTAACGGACATCAGCACTGTGTTTAATATTCCAAAGGCAACTATTATTATTAATATGCCGAGAAAAAATATACCGCTTACGTTATCAAACTCCATTGACTGTTTCAACTCCAGCATTATTTCTTCCCAGGTTAAAACAACCAATTCGGGATTATTGATTACAGATTTAATTTCATTTCTAACCGGGTTTGTTTTTTCGAGAGAAGAAACTTTTATTGCAATTGTATTTACTTTTGTATCCATTCCGAGAAGCTGATGTGCTGATTTTAATCCTATAAAAACTGCCATCGCATCAAAAACAGTATTCCCAGTTTTTACGGTGCCGGAAATTTTATACTTCATATTTCCGAGGCTGCCATCGTAACCCTGCGAAAGTATTACTATCTCATCGCCAATTTTTGCATCAAGATTTGCGAGCAACTTATAACCCACGACTATTTCATTTGTTGAATCATACCAAAAAAAATTTCCTTCATTAAGTTTTTCAAATATCGTGGACACATTTTTTTCTTTCTCAGGAATAATTCCAAAAACTGCGGCGCCAAGGGAAACATCTCCAAAGCTGACAAGCCCGTCTGCATTGATGCGGGGTGACGAGCCTGTTACGCCATGCATAGATATTAATTTGGTTTCTA
>Ga0100385_1001150_pt1 | contig 27948 bp, 34 predicted proteins | sample CryGeymeta201509_FD_81543 | JGI IMG/M metagenome (GOLD analysis project Ga0100385, IMG submission 81543) | Groundwater microbial communities from Crystal Geyser aquifers in Utah, USA - Crystal Geyser metaG 2015-09 | ecosystem: Environmental > Aquatic > Deep subsurface > Groundwater | place: USA... | reverse complement strand
TTATAAAAATAAAATGTTAAAATATAACTGTTATACAATAATAAACATAATTTGTGTTTATAAGATAATGACTTTAAATAATTTTTGTCTCAGACAGTACATTTATATTGATATTATAAATGTAAATGGTTACTTTTTTGGTTATGTCTATGTTCAGCTACCAGGAACTCACCTCAGAAAACATAGATTATTACTAAATATATCAGATTCCATTTATAGAATGAGTTTCAATAATGAGAAAGATTTAAAAATTAAGTTAAATGAAATAATAGATACTTATCTCAATGATATATTTCAAAATAGCACTTAAAATTTATCTCTTAATTCAAAATTTTTTTAAATACAATTTTAAAATACAAGTCTCTATAAATTTATAGAGGCTTTCTTTATGTTTTCATATTGACATTTGATATAGATGTTCTATAATCAATAATGTACCTTAGTTTATAGAAAAAATGATTGAAGAGTTAAAATTATTGAATTTGAATAATTTAGAAAGTTTAGAATCAACTTTTGTGGAAAAGGTAAAAATTTTTAGAGAAGATTGTAAAGACTTTCTAATACTATGTGAGGAGCTAGATGTTCATTACACGAGTATTTTTGATCAAATCAAAGTACTTGAAGAACATATTACTCAAATGATTAACATGTCTCAGGAACTATTTATTTTCTGTATAGAAGAAAATATTTATACAAAAAGTAATATCAATTATCTTTTGTATAAATTTACACAACTAAAAAATCAAAAAATTGGAGGTATATCTTATAACGAAGACTTCATAGGATATGAAATCTCTTTTGATACAGTGAATAATTGGGAAAAATTAATTGCTCACTATTCTGAAACAGAGTTTTCGTTAAAAATACTTAATAAATTAAACCATTATCTTGAAGAAAGAATAAGATTATCTTTTACATGTGTTAATGAAATTAATCTCTGTCTAAATAAATTATCTTAAAATATCTTTCTGATAGATTTAATTCCTATATCTGCAATGCTCTACTATATTTAAATAGTGGAGATTTTTTTACTTAAAAACTACCAATTTTTATGTAGATATTTATTGACATTTACACATATTTACTGTACTATATATTAGTTATATAGTTAGGTACATTATGTCCATCAGTCATAAAAACTCAAAAAATATGATAAAAGTTGATTCAGAAATACATTGTTATATAACTAGCTTAAAGAATATACTTAATATTTACAAAAATTTAAACTATTCTACTTTTATATTTGATATAGTTAAAAAGATAAATTCAATAGATAAGTTTTTACTAGTTGAAATTGAAAGTCTATTTAATTATCTTATAAGAAATAATATTTTTACTAAAGAAAATTTAAATCTTAAATTATTAAATATAATATCCGATTTAAGAAGTCAAGATAATTATATATTGTATAAGCACAATAATATACCCCTAACATTGAATGAGTTAATAGAAGATGAATCTCGTTGGCAAGCTTTGATTAAAGCAAAAAATAAAGATTCCGATTTAAATAAAATAATCTTAAAAAACTTGACATCTTATATAAAGTTAAGAAAAACCTTTATCAATTCACATCTTCCTGATATAATGAATATATTAGAAAATCTAATATAACCATCACAGGAAATCTTTCCTACTTCGATTTGAAGTAGGATTTTATTTTATCGAACTTGACAAAACTCTAGTTTGTCTTTAAATTTCAAAATTAAATTTTCTAACTCTAATTTGGAATAAGAACTAAATTTATTAAATTCAGAATTATTTGGATCAGTATTTCTAAACATTTGTAAATAATATTTTTTTGCTCCTATGATTTGATCAACTATTTCAAATATATCGTTTTCTGTTAACATAGACTTTTCTATTGTAGTTCTAAATTCATAATCTATTCCTGAATTCATAATTATATCAATACTTTTTTTTATATTATCTGTATTTAGACTATAATTAACAACATCTCTATATTTAGAAAAAGGAGCCTTTATATCCATCGCAAAATAATCTACCAAGTTTTCTTGTATCAAATTCTCCAAAACTTCTGGTCTAGTTCCATTACTATCTAATTTCACCAAAAAACCCATTTTCTTTATATTACGAATAAATTCTGTCAAATCATTATGTAAGGTTGGCTCACCTCCTGTAATACAAATAGCATCTAATTTACCTTTCCTACTTTCTAAAAAATCATATATTTCATCTATGGGGATATCTTTTCTAAATTTACTAGGAATCACCAAATCTTGATTATAACAATAACTACAACGAAAATTACAACCTATTGTAAATATAATAGCAGATATTTTCCCAGGATAATCTATCAAAGAGAATTTTTGCAAACCTCCTATCATCATATATTTTTATACATTTTTCTAATACCAAACTCTGCTTGCTTTCCATCATTCCACTGACTCACTGGTCGCAAATATCCTACCGTTCTAGAATAAATTTCACACCTATTGTGACATACACTACATTCTTCCACTTCTCCGTCAATATATCCATGCTCCGGGCAAACACTGAAAGTTGGAGCCAAAGTAAAATATGGTAATTTATAATTTTCACAAATTTTCTTAACCAAATTTTTTATACTACTAGCATCTGTTATTTGCTCACCTAAAAAGAAATGTAAGACCGTTCCTCCAGTATATTTGGTCTGAAGTTCATCTTGTAAATCCAAAGCCTCAAAGATATCTTCTGTATAATTAACCGGTAAATGACTAGAATTAGTATAAAAAGGAGATTTAACTTCCATTCCAACACCATTAGCAAAAATTGCTTTTGGATATTTTTTTTGATCTAGCAATGCCAATCTATAAGTTGTACCTTCTGCTGGAGTCGCTTCTAGATTATACAGATTACCAGTTTCAATTTGAAATTCTGTAATTCTTTTTTTCATATAATCCATAATTTCCAAAGCAAATTTCTGACCTTTTTTAGTTGTAACATTTTCTTCTTGATATAAATTAGCAATAGCTTCATTCATTCCAATAAGACCAATTGTAGAAAAATGATTTTTCCAATAAGATCCATATTCATCTTTAATTTTCCTTAAATAAAAACTAGTATAAGGATATAATCCAGTTTCTGTAAGATTTTCTAATAATTTTCTTTTAATCTCTAGACTATCTTTAGCTTTCTGTATCAAATCTTCTAATCTTTTGATAAAATCTTTTTTATTCTTAGATTCAAGACCAATTCTTGGCAAATTAATTGTAACCACCCCAACCGAACCAGTAAGAGGATTTGCCCCAAAAAGACCTCCTCCTCTTCTTTCTAATTGTTTATTATCTATTCTAAGACGACAACACATAGAGCGAGCATCTTCTGGATTCATATCTGAATTAATAAAATTAGAGAAATAAGGCAACCCATATCTACCCGTAGCTGTCCATAAATTAGCGATTACAGGGTTATTCCAATCAAAGTCTTTAGTTATATTGTAAGTTGGAATCGGAAAGGTAAAAACTCTACCTCTAGCATCTCCTTCTGACATGACTTCCAAAAATGCTTTATTCAAAATATTAAGCTCTTCTTGAAAATCTCCATAAACCTTATCTTGCGGTTTCCCTCCAACAATAACTGATTGCTTACTATAATATTTTGGAACTGTCAAATCTAGGGTAATATTGGTAAAAGGAGTTTGAAATCCTACTCTAGTCGGAACATTAACATTAAAAACAAATTCTTGCATAGCTTGTTTTACCTCAGCATAAGATAATTTATCATAATAGATAAAAGGAGCTAGCAATGTATCAAAATTACTAAAAGCTTGAGCTCCAGCTGCTTCACCCTGCAAAGTATAAAAGAAATTCACAATTTGTCCTAAAGCCGAACGAAAATGTTTAGCTGGTTTACTCTCTATCTTACCTTCAACTCCAGTAAATCCCTGCATCAATAAATCCATCAAATCCCAACCAACACAATATACAGAAAGTAAATTCATATCATGAATATGAAAATCTCCTTCAATATGAGCTTCTCTTATCTTTCCTGAATAAATTTTATTTAACCAATAACTTTTACTCACTTCACTTGCAATATAATTATTCAATCCTTGCAAAGAATATGCCATATTACTATTTTCTTTGACTTGCCAATCTTTTTTGTGAAGATATTGTTCAATTAATCCATTATGAATAGATTTTGTTATTTCTCTTAATTGTTTATGTTGATCTCTATAAAGTATATATGCTTTGGCTGTTTTTTTAAATTTTGAGTCAAGAAATACATTTTCTACTATATCCTGAATTTCTTCTACTTTGGGAATATCTGATTTTATTTCTAATTCTGCTCTTTTGATAACTTGTTCAGCTAATTTTTCTGCTTGTCTCTTATTTAATTCTTTAGTTTCTTTTCCTGCTTTATATATAGCATTTGTAATTTTATTTAGATCAAAAGCTACTATCTGATTATTTCTTTTAATGATTTTATTATACATAAATATATAAATTATTATTACAAGGTATATTATCACATACAAAGATATTATAGCACCAATCTAGATTTTATACTATATATAGTATGTTGATAACTATTTTCACCACAAGAAAATCTTTTATATATGCTAAGTTTATCAAAATCTAAATATAGTTTTTGATAAATATTGATTTTTATGACAATTAATACTGACATAATAGATTTTTTATATTATCCTAATTATTGTCTTTCATTAGTGATTAAATCACAATATAAATATGAGCATAAGTACCTTATCGTCAATAAAATCATATAAAACTTATATTATTAGGGGGTATGGATCTAACGAGAAATGTTTATTATGTAAAATTAACTCAGAAAAAGTAGTTTTTCTTGATCCATGGGAACCAATTTGTGAAAAATGTTTATCTGATAATTTTAAAAAATTAACCTATAATATTTTACATTTAAAAGACTAAATCTTAATATCATTAAAAGCTAGCTATAAATTAAGCTAGCTTTTTAATTTTTAAAATTAAAATCCAAAGGTTGTACTTATCCACAACAAAAATACAAGTTATTTTATATTTTGGCTTAAAGAAAAGAAAAACAAAGAAAAACTTGACAAAATATCGTCTAAATAGTATATTATTATTGTAATTTAAAAATGTTTAGGATATTTGTTTATGATATAAGATAATGATTGTTTATGTCCTTCTTATATCCTATGAGTATTTATCTTTTAATTAAAAATTTTATTAACAACCATATAAATCCCTTTAAAAATTTTCATATAAATACTAAATGGATTATAAAAAAATTAATATACCCTGCAAAATCTAAAGTCAGTTGGATATATCTAACAATACTAGTTCTAACAGTTTTGTTTAGTAATATAGTCTATGCTGGAAAATACCCTTTTAATCCATCTTTAGTATATGAAAAAAGTCTAGGTGGACCTATAGAGGCATCCCTAGAGTCCATAGGTATGATACAAGGAGTTCTTGGGAACCCATCCGATGAAAGTTCTTTTGATAATTTACAAGAGAATAACTTAAGTGAAAATTACAATTTTATACAAACTGCAAATTCACCACAAGTGAGTAATAGTGATTCTAAAAAAGTTGTGAGAACTTATATAGTTCAACAAGGAGATACTCTTCAATCTATTTCAGAAAGATTTGGTATATCTAAAGAAACAATTGCTCTTAATAATAATCTTAAAAATTTAGATACAGTTGAGGTTAAAACTTCTTTAACTATACTTCCAGTAAATGGATTGCAAATCACTATAAATAGTAATGAAGATCTAAATAGTTCTGCTCAAAAATATTCTGTGAAAACTGAAGATATTATAACATTCAATAATATCAATACAGAAACAATAAATAATAATACTAAAATTATTATACCTGAAGCAAAAATTCCTGATAATGAAAATCCATTTTATAAAGCTCCCCCAAAAGTTAATATTGCATCAAAACAGATTTCTCCTAAAATAGTATCTGTTCCAGAGACTGATGGATACTTTGGTTATCCTACAACTGGTAGAAATTATGGGGTTATTCACTCTACTAATGGAGTAGATATTTCTAACTCTTGTGGTACAGCAATATATGCATCTGCAAGTGGAGTAGTAGAATCATCTCAAGACGGATGGAACGGTGGATATGGTAGCTATATAAAAGTTAAACATCCAAATGGTGTTGTAACATTATATGCTCATTTAAGCAGTAGAATTTCTCAGACAGGAGATTCAGTTGAAAAAGGTCAGTTAATTGGACTTATGGGAACTACAGGAAGATCTACAGGTTGTCACCTTCACTTTGAAGTAAGAGGAGCAAAAAATCCTTTAGCAAGATAAATTTTAAGTAAAAACAGGGTATAAAAAGTATACTCTGTTTTTATTTTATGATATGATATATAATAATAACTAATTTAAAGAAATATTTTTATGAAAACTTATACTTATAAAATCATTGCCACTTTATTAATTTTTATGCTTGGAATTAATATAACTTATGCTTCTTTTTTCAAAGCTGACGAAGAATTTAAGATAAATGATGATATAGAAGGAAATACTTATTTGGCAGGAGAAAAAATAGATTTTGATACAAAAGTTAATGGAGATTTATTTATAGCTGGACAATATATTGATGTCAAGGGAGAAATTACAAAAGACATAAATTTAGCTGGACAATTTATAGAGACCAATGCCAATATTGGTGAAGATTTAAGAATTGCAGGGCAAGATATAAAAATCTCAAGTAAAATCAATGGAGAAACCATAATATTTGGAGAAACAATCACAATAGAAAATGATGCAGAAATTACTGGAGATACATTAATCTATGCTAAAAATATAAATATAGATGGGACAATTTTAGGGAATACAAATCTAAAAGCTGAGAATATAATTGTAAATGGAAATTTAAATGGAGAAAACAACCAACTTGTATCAGCTAACTTGGAAATATCTGATAATGCTAATATAAATAAAGGAACAAAATATTGGGCAGAAAATTCTCAAATACCTACTAATTTAGAATCTAACTTAACACTAGATAATAGTTTAAAAATAAAAGAACTTGAACCTGAAAAAAATAATTTACTAAATATCTCAGGATTGTTAGTATTAAGAATTATTTGGGCTTCTACAATAATAATAGTATTACACTTATTGTTTACTAAAAAAATTGAAAAGAATCTAGAATCTCTAAATTCAAATACAAAATATATAGAAAATTTCTTTTTAGGATTCTTTTTGATAATATTAATTCCTGTTGTTTCTATATCTTTGATGGTAACAATTTTAGGATTCCCTCTAGGAGCAATAATTTTAGCTTTATATCTAATAATCTTATTTATATCTCAGAGTATAACCTCACTATATTTATCTAACTTATTAAATATAAAACTAAAGCTAGGAGTAGCTAAGATCCAAATCTATTTGATGGCACTTGGAATATATACTTTATTCTTATTAATGGAAACAGTCCCTTACCTAGATATTATAGGTGGTATTTTATCTGGAATGTTCTTCTTTATTTTTATGGGTAATTTAGTGACAAATTTGAGAATAAAAAAATAAAGGAGATATTATTACCTCCTTATTGAAATTTGTTATCTTAGCACCATGTAGTAAATTTCATAAAATTTCCCTCAAATGTTTACTTTTATATTATATTTAAGAATATATTGATTGTCAACTTTGTTCTAGATGTTTCTCATCTTTTTCAGGTTATTTCTAACTATTTTTTTAAAAACAAAATAACTTCCTTTTATACCAGATTTATTATAACTGAGTGAGATAATTCAGGTCACCATTTAGAACAATTGGTTTTAACCCTTCAATCTCAACTGTATTGGATTGCTCAGGAATATTATTCAGAATAAAAATTGGTTTTCTTAATATATAAGCAAATGCCATTTCTAAAAAAGTATTTGCTCCTATATAATTTTGCACATTGTTCTTTGGATAATTAGCTAACAAAATAGCATCTGACTTTTTAATTTTATCAATATGTTGATCAATAAAATTTTGTTTTAGATCTGATTGCTCTGCTTTAGTTAGCTTTGTATAATCAATTTCAGTACCTTCTTCGGAGGGAATTAGTACTTCAAATCCTAAACTTTCCAAATGCATCTTTAGTTATTTGATTTCATTGAAAAACTTCATTGAACCACAGATTGTAATTGTTTTTAGCATATACTTAGTCTCTTTATTCCATTATAAATATTATTTTTTCCATCGCTCAAGTTTTGGAATGGAACGGGTTAATACCCATGCCAAAATACCGTTCATACCATCTTTTTTCATCTCTTGTATACAAAATTTCTGCATCTTCTCAGCAGTATCAACTTCTGATGGACTTAAGAACTCTCCATTTAGATAACACATAGAACAGTATTTTTTACTTTTAGAACCATCTTTTTCTGTTCCTCCCCCCTTTTTATCTTGATCTAGAGGGTAGCCACAACTTTGGCAAAATTTATATTCTTTCATAGTGATAAATTTTATTATTGCTTATAATTAGAATTAACACTATAAGATGTGATATTCCAATATCTTTCACAAGTTATATATATAATGTTATCACCTTTAAATAAAAAGTTCTATTGCAAGATTTAATAGTTTGATATTAAGAGATTAATATATTTTTGTAGAATAGGGGTTATTGGTGATTAAAAAAGCATCTAAAACCCTTATTCTTTTGTTATTAGTTCATATTCTTTCTTAAAGTATCTGTTGTTGTTTTTATTGAAGAATGGTAAACCCTTTTGTAATATACTCTTTTAGAATTTGGATTGCCTATTTACGGAGTTTTGTACCTTTTAGAGAACTTATTCTATATCCAACAGAAATAAGCATATCAAGATTATAATAATCTACTTGTCTTTTTATGATTCTTCCTGATTCATTTTGAACTAGTTCCATTTTGGAATAAGTTCTAATACTCCGTTTTTTACCTGGAAAATTGCTAATTGTTGAGTATTTTTTCATAGGTTCTTGTTCCATAAGTTGGGTTTTCATAATATTTGATAGTTGATATAATTACTCATTCTTAAATATTTCTAAAATAGATTCAATCCTTTTGAAAAGTTCGTCAAAAGTAATAATATCAATATTCTTTTGATTTTTTCTAAATAATTCAAAACATGAATTTTGATCTTCATTCATTTCTTCTTTATTTCCTATAATTAAAATACATTTTGGATCAAGTACTATATAATCTTTTCCATTATTATCATATTTAAAATCCTTCTGTATTTGGTCTTTTTGATTTAATACCTGAGAAATTGCACCTATTAAATCCTTATGCATTGAATAAATACCTTTTCTTTTATCATATTCAATCTTTGATACCAATTGCTTTTTAGGAGTTTTTATTTCAATAATAGAAATGTTTTTTGATATTATATCTCTTACTACAAAATCAACAAATTTACCACCTTTTCTATTCCCTTGAGATAACCCACCAACATAAAACTCATTATCGTATAAATTTACAGGAGAAGAAAAAATCTGTTGAATTATCCAAAAATATTTTTTTAAAAATGGTTGCCAAAATTCAATTTCTTGATTGTTTTCTTTATTTTATATGAACTCATTAAGTACATTTTTTAGTTTTGTTATATTTACTAAATTATCAATATTATCTAAATTTTCTTTAGTCAATTTTTTAAGATTAGTTAAAACAAGCTCTTTATTACTTAAACTTGATATTTGGGGCAAAATATCAGCTAAACTTTTTTCTGTTATAGCAAAAAAATCGTCGAATTCACCTAAATCAATCGTTTCTTTCCATTTGTAAAGAAAGGAGATCATCTTCCAAAATTCTCTATATCCATTTTGTCCTATATCAAAGGGTATTCTTACAAAATCACTACCTTTACTAACATTTCTATCTTTAAAGTTTTTATCAGTTTTGCGAAAAACTAATCTTGCCTGATACTTTTGATCTGTTGTTGATTGTTTAAAGCTTATATCACAAACTGTAAAATTATTCCCTTGTTCGCTTTTAGCTAATTTAAACCCTTCGTAAACTAAACCTTGTTTATCAATTATATTGCAATCAAAATTATCTTTTTGTCTTATTAAAAGATCAAGAATATTGTTTTCTGGATTAGTTAAATCAAAATATGTTTTATTTATCATATATTTACTCTTTCAATCAGTTGTTTTATAATTTTATTATCCATATTTCCCTTCTTTAAAAACTAACTTTACATTATATCCATCATACCACTTTTAATAAGGTTTTTCTAGTATTTATCAAGTATCCAAAAACATCTAGTCCTTTTCCAACCACCCTCTTTTTTTTACAAAAAACTAAAATTATGATAAAATACTTATAAAATTAAGTTTAAATATATGTTATCAGTCGTACAGTCTGCAACAATTTATGGACTAGAAGGGCAACTAATTCAGATAGAAGTAGATACTAGTCAGGGTCTTCCTGGAATAACTATTGTTGGACTGCCTGATACTGCTGTTAATGAATCCAAAGAAAGAATCCGTATTGGGCTTAAGAATTCTGGTATATCTCTTCCCCAAAAAAGGTTTATTCTAAATCTAGCACCAGCCGAAGTAAAAAAAATTGGAACAGGTTATGATTTACCGATGGCAATGGCTATTATGAAAGCTCTTAATGAGATTGAATTTGATCATCAGGACTATATCATCTTAGGTGAAATTGGACTAAATGGTGATATTAGAGCTATACAAGGTGTATTACCTATCACAATTTATGCTAAAAATATAGGCATACCCAAAATAATTATCCCTATTGATAATGATAATGAAGCTTCATTGGTAGATGGGATAGAAATTTTAGGAGTAAGAAATATTCAAGAAATTATTGATCATTTTAATCCAAATAAAAAATTTATTATATCTCCTACCAAACCTTTTGAAATAAAATCATCATATCTTCCAAATGATATAGATATGTCAAATATCAAAGGCCAGAAATTAGCAAAAAGAGCTCTAGAGATAGCTGCATCCGGTGGACATAATGTTTTGATGACAGGGCCACCTGGAGCAGGGAAAACTCTTTTATCAAGAACTCTCACAACTATTTTACCTGCAATGGACAGAGAAGAAATTCTTGATGTTTCTAAAATCTACAGTATTTCAGGCAAATTGAATGCTGAAAATCCACTTATTACCACTCGCCCATTCCGCTCACCTCATCATACAGCCTCTTCAACTTCTCTTATTGGTGGAGGTTCTTACCCCAAACCAGGAGAAATTAGTTTGGCTCATAGAGGTGTTTTATTTTTGGATGAATTCCCAGAATTCCCTAGATTTGTTTTAGAAAGTTTAAGACAACCATTAGAAGACCGGATTGTAACTGTGTCAAGAGCTCAAGGTTCTATCACATTCCCAGCTGACTTTATGCTTATTGCAAGCCAAAATCCTTGCCCATGTGGATATGCAACAGACCCAGACAAAGAGTGTACTTGTTCCCAAAATCAGATAATCAAATATCAGCAAAAAATTTCTGGTCCTCTACTTGATAGAATTGATATGATTATTCAAATAGAAAAGGTTAAAACAGAAGAATTAATGTCTAAAGAAATAAATGAAGAACCTTCAATTCAAATCAGAAATCGTGTAGAAAAAGCCAGAGAAATTCAGAGAGAAAGATTCAAAAATTATAAAATCAAGACCAACAGTGAAATGAATGTAAAACAAATTCAAAAGATTTGTATCCTAGACGAACCTTCTGAGAAATTAATCAAAAATGCTATTACTAAAATGAATTTATCTGCAAGAGCCTATAATAGAATTCTAAAATTAGCTCGTACAATAGCAGATTTAGAAGAAAATCCTGATATCAAAGTAAATCATATAGCTGAAGCTTTGCAATATAGAGAAAAGAGTTAAAAACAGTATATTTAATTAAGGTAATATTATATTTCCTTTAATTTTATCTCTATAGCTACAACACCAAATTTATTTTCTTGCTCGGGAGTATAAAACTTATAATAAACTTGTGTGGCTTCTTCTAAATCATTCTTGTCTGGAATAATATTTTTTATATTTTCTTTAATTAACATTTCTGAAAAAGAGGAATATGACCTTTTACCTATAACAATAAATTCCATTTTAGAACCATCTGAAAGAATTAGTATATCTCCTATTTGTATGTCCTTGAATTTTCCTTTATTTAATCTCCCTTCAATTGTCTTCTTTCCTAATTTAATGAAATTTAAATATGGTTCCTTTACATTAAATTCAATTTTTTTCATATATTATTTAATATTTAAATAAAAATAGAGATTTGATTCAATCTCTACAGCTATTATAACAAATTTTTAAATCCTAAACAAGTTCAAATACAATCATTCCTCCATTTTTCTTAACTTTCATTTCTGAATATATTGAACTATAAATTTTTAAAGCATCTATAAGGGAGTTAACACCTGGTAAAAGACTTGTTATATTCTCTTTATTTAACATATCTTCAATTGAATGATAGATACGGATATCTTTTATAATTTTTACACAAACTTCTTGTTGGTATTGAAATTCAATTTCATCACCAACATTAAGCCTGGATAAACTAGAATAATTACATCTTGCCTCTAATTTCTTTAGATTGTTCTTTATATCAAAGAAGTATTTCTTTTTAATACCTAATATCTTTTTCATTAATAATCTCCTTATATAAGATAAATTCAGTTTTATTATGTTTATACTTACCATCTATTTTGTCCGTTAAAACAAAATTATTTTTCTGAAAAAATGCTAATGATTCAGGGTTATCTTCCGATATAGTAACTTTTAGATATTTATATTTACCTAAATCTACTACATATTTAAAGACAAACTCAAGTAATCTCTTACCTATACCATTTCCTCGAAAATTTGGTAGGACAAAGAAGGTTGAAATTTTAACATAATCTTTTAAAGGATTAATTTTTAGACTTATAAATCCTTGATATTCTCCCTCTCCAGATTTAGAAAGAAAAGCATATTTAAAACCTTCACCAGAAACCCATTCATACAGAGATTTAGATTGATCACCATATAAAGGTTCTAGTATATCAAAAGCAATGTGTTCAAGTATAGCCAAATCTTTATCAGATACAGACTTTATTAACATTCAACATAGTCTCCATAATATTTAAAGAACAAATTGTACAAAATTAATATATATTAATAAACTAGTTTTGTCAATAGTTATTTTATAGAAACGGTTCAAACATAAGAAGTATTATATAAAAAAACACTTCTTATAATTAATATATAGAAGTGTTTTTAGTAAAAGAATAATATAAATTTAGTTATACTACAGATACTGTCTTAACAGTTTTTTGTTTACCTGTAAATAAAGTAACTTTTTTCTTACCAAATTCAATTATTCCATCAGATAGAGCAAATATTGTGTCATCTTTTCCAAGAGCTACATTTTTTCCTAATCTGAATTTTAGACCTCTTTGTCTAATAATAATATTTCCTTTTTTAACTACTTGTCCTCCGTAGAGTTTCACTCCAAGGTATTGTGGATTTGAATCTCTACCTAATCTGGTAGAACCACCTGCTTTTCTATGTGCCATAATTTTATATAATCTTATTATCAAATAAAGTATAATATGTTATTATATTATCAATGAAACACTTTTTTGTCAATAACACATCTGGTATTCTTTATCTAATCTCGTTTCTACTAATTGGGATCATTTCTTATAGAATTGGATTAAATCAACAAACAAGTAATTTAGCGTCTAATATTTCAATTGTCTATCCTAATGAGTCTGCTATAATAAACGAAGAAAAAGAATCTAGTGAAAAGCCTCCAGCTAATGAACCAACAATTCCTTCAAAATCAATAATTGCAAGTAAATCTGGAAAAGTGTATTATACAGCTGGTTGTTCTGGTTCAAATAGAATAAAAGATGAAAATAAAGTTTATTTCCAAACTGAAGAAGAAGCTCAATCTCTAGGACTAACTTTATCTAAAACCTGTCAATAATTATGAATCAATATAGAAGAAGACTTTATAGACCTACAATCAAAGTAGATAAAAAGGTTATAAAAAAAAATAATAAGATAAAATTTTTAAGAAGAGTATTAAACTTTTTGTTAATATTACTATTATCATTAATTATTTTAGCGTTTTATCTCATAAATAAAGAACCTTCCCTAACTATTAAGGAATTTGTATTTGAACAAACACCAGTTTATAAACAAAATTTTGATATCAATTCTTTTAATCTAATCTTAAGAGAAAGTTTAAAAAAAGATTCTAAGATTTTGAATCAAGAAAATATTTTATTTTTATCAGAAAAAAAACTTGCGGACTTAATTTATAAAAACTTACCTTCGGTATCTAATGTCGAAATCTCAAAAAACATTTTAGATAAAACCATTTCCATCAATATTCAAGAAAAAAATCCAACACTTTATCTTTGCAACAATGATAATCTATGTGGAATTATAGCTGATGATGGTTCTGTGATTCAAAATATTGATCCTTCAGAATTAGCAGAATTACCTTTAATCAAAGAAAATCGGGTAATCAACCCAAGAGAAGCTATATTTAGTCAAAAAGAAATGTTATGGATAAAAAGTTTATATAAAATTTATAAAGATAATTTATCACTAAAAATAAAATATTTAGAAATAAAAAATAGATATTCAAACCAAATATTTAATGTGAATTTATACTTAGAACCCGATTATTATTTGAAAATTGACTCAGAAACTGATATTATATATCAAGCAGAGTCTTTGAAGATAGCTTTTGCTCAAATTATTAAGCCTGAGATTATAAATTCTTTAGAGTATATAGATATTAGGATAAAAAATAGAGTTTATTATAAATTAAAAGAGATTCAAAATGAACAACCTAGCACAGAACCTGTACAATAAATTAAAAAAAATCAATTTATTCATCTACTATTTAGCTATAATTTTACTAATCACTCCTTTAATGATCTGGAGTATGTTAGGAGATTCAGTAACAGTTGACGAAGTTTCTCATATTGCATCTGGATACTCTTATGTAGAAACTCAAGATTATAGATTAAATCCAGAACATCCCCCACTCTTAAAAGTTCTGTCAGGTTTATCTATGAAGGCTCTTGATTCTAAAATAAACTTGAATTTTGATACTAATTCTCCAAATTGGGAAGTAAATCCTAATCAACAGTGGTTTATGGGGCAAGAATTTCTGTTTAAATCAGGTAATCCAACTGACTTAATGGTTTTCTTTGCGAGAATCCCTAATGTAATTATCTTTTTGATTTTGGTATGGTATGTGATCTATTCAGTCTATCACCACACAAAAAGCAAGAAGATCGCCCTATTATCAGGAATATTTACAGCTTTTTCACCCAATATTATTGCTCATAGTAGATTAGTTACAACAGATACAATTTCTACTTTATCATTCATTATGATTGCCGATTGGTTTTCTAGGTATTTAAAAAATTCATCAACCAAAAATATACTTATACTATCTTTAGTTTTAGTATTTGGAATGCTATCCAAATTTTCTATTGTTATGCTATTTCCTTTATTCATACTAATCTGGCTAATTTATAACTATCTTTATTATAAAAAAATGTTTTTACAAAGATTTATTTTAGCCATAAAACATAGTTTAATCTTTGTAGTAATTATGTTTTTTGGAATAAGTTTGGTATATCAACCTATAAATTATAAAATAACAACTGAAACTCAAATATCTTTAATAGAAAAATCTTTTGTATCAGATAATCAAATTTCTGATATAACAAAATCCATACTGACTACTGCTGTTTCAAATCCATTAACCAAACAATTTGGACACTATTTATTAGGTCAATTTATGGTTATACAAAGAGTAAGTGGAGGAAACAATACATTTCTTTTAGGACAATTTACTAATCAAAGCTTTCTTTGGTATTTTCCACTCACTTATATTTTTAAAGAGCCTTTATCTATTTTAATTCTTTTAGGAACAACTATAATGACCTTCGTATTTGTTATTTTATCTCTTGGTAAGAAATCTCTAAACTATTTTCAAAATATTTATGATAATAAAAGTATTTACCCAATTATATTATTACTAATAATTATTTTCTACTGGGGTATTAGTATTTCTGGTAATTTAAATCTAGGAATTAGACACATATTACCTGTACTACCTCTAACATATATCTTAATTTCTTACTTCATAATAAATTATCTGGTTTATTTAAAATTTTCTAACCAAATTATAGCTATTTTAATTGTTTGGTACTCAGTAACCCCTTTTATAACTTTCCCCCATTATATATCTCATTTTAACCTTCTTATAGGAAATTCTGATCTTGGTTATCAAGTATTTACAGATTCTAATATAGATTGGGGACAAGATTTAAAAAGATTAGAGATTTGGATGGACGAAAAAAATTTAGACTCAATTTATTTAGATTTTTTTGGATCATATAATGCAGAAGTTTATCTTGGAGATAAATATAAACCTTTTTATCCTGAGAAAGGAGAAGTAAAAGGAGAATATATAGCAATCAGTGCTTCTAAATTTCAAGATTCTTTTTATAAAAAACAAATTGGAGAATCAGAAGCTGACTATGAATGGTTGAAATGGAAAACCCCAACAGAAATAATAGGAAATTCAATTTTGATCTATAAAATTGACAATTAATTAATTTTATGATAGAATTATTATAATTTATTGACTAAATTTAAATAATATGTCCGAATTTAATTTTGGTAAAACTATTGAAACAACTTCTGATTCCAACGAGAAAGAATCTCCCAATTTAGAATTACAATCTAAGAAAAAAATTATATCTAATGAACAGATGTCTATAAATTCAGAAAATGTTCAAAAAGAAATAGAGCAAGCTAGACAAGATGCCTTAGAGATTCTAAACAATGATCAAGTAATAACTGAAGCCAAACCTAATTTAGAAAAAAAGAAACATAATTCAGATTGGTTTCTAGATATGGATCCAGAGAAAAGAGTAGACACAGCATTTACTTTGATTGATACTAAACAAAAAAAATTACCTGATGTTGTATTTGCTTTTTTAAAGCATAAGGATTATGCGGGTCTTGACGACTTAGAAAAAATTCTTTCCAAAAATTACGATGATTTAGTTAGCAAAGAAGTTTTGAAAAAAATATAAATCAATGAAATTATAAAAAGTCTCAGTTTATTATTGGGATTTTTTATTTTTCTGTCATTAAAACTTGACAAAAATATAAGATTATTATATAATAAATTCGCACTTTACCAAAGTCAAAGATTATGAAATCTGAGTTTTGTCTAAATTACAAAGAAGAATCTTCTGATATTAAATTATTGACTGAGATTTATTTTAGATTGAGAACTAACTTTTCTTTTGAAAGAAATAAAGAATTAATTTTAATGTATGAGAAAAAAATTAAAGGTTTTGGATATATAAAAGATCTAACAATAAATGAAATTTTAAATTCTAAAGATGAGGATGTTAAAAGAACAGGTTTGAGTTACATTTTTGGATGTAATCCAAACCAGATTAGCTTGACTAACGATGAAGCTATCTCTGGTGAGATTGTTTATCATTGGGGAGATTTAGTTTTACGTGAGCTGGAATTATTCGAAGGTAATTTACCCAAATATGTTTGTGGAGAGGTATATCTAAATTATCTTGAATCATTCAAAGGTAACTTACCTGAATATGTTGGCTTGCATTTAAGTTTGCCAGCCCTTCGATTTATGAAAGGTAATTTACCTAAGTATGTTGGGTATGATTTAGATTTAGATTTAGATTTAGGATGTTTTGATTTTGACTTTTTCGAAAGTAATTTCCCTGAATACATTGGAAGTGATTTAGATTTAAGATCTCTTCAATATTTCGAAGGCAATTTACCTAAGTATGTTGGGTCAAGTTTAATTTTAGACTCTATTTCATTCCTCAAAAGTGATCTTCCTAAGCATATTGGTGATTGTTTATATTTACGAAATCTAATGTCATTTCAAGGTAATCTTCCTGATTATGTCTATAATTTTATTTTTCTCAACTCAAAACTTTCCGAGGAAACTAAAAATTTATTCATTCAAAAATTTGGTGATAAAGTAGTCTTCAATTAAAATATATTCCGAGTATTAAATTACTCGGTTTTTTGTTTGGGAATATATTTCTTTTTGTCATTAAAACTTGACAAAAACATAAGATTATTATATAATGAACTCGCACTTTATCAGGTAAAACTATGAGTTTCGCTAAATTTTTATATGACTGGAATAAATCTATTGCAGAAGAAGAGTTAATTATTCGTTTTAGTGATCACAAAGATCCTATTATCCGAATTAGTAATTTTGTAGAAAAAATTTCTTCTATCTGGAATCAAGAAGATTTTCAAAAAGAATTTATCCAAACTTATATTATCAAATCAGAGAATATCCCCTATTCAACTTATAAATTGGAACAAGATATTTTATTTGAGCAAGGTCATGGTAAGATCCCAATAACTAAAGAGTTTATCACCAAGAAAAATTCTCAGATTATTGAGGATCAATTTAATAGCCTTCAGGCTTGGTTAGACTATCTAACTTGTCTTGATGCGAATTATCCTATTTGAGTTAAGGTTTGGATTTTATTCTCCATTATCAAAATGGGGCAATTATAAAAAGAAATGAGTGAAGATGGTACAGTAAATTCTTGTGTTTTCAAAACAAGAACGAAAAGTACTGTATCACCATTTCCAATATGTAATCCAAGAGGTATTGCTCCTAAGCAAAACCTTGATCCTTATATTCTTCCTGTACTGGAAGAAAAATTTAAGGAATTTGGCTCTGTTGCGGATGAATACCAAAAACAAGCCTCGGATATGAAACTTCTAACTCAAATTTATGAAAAATGGGAGAATAAAATTTCTCTTAATAAAGATGAATTGAGATTTCTTTATGAGATTGATAATAAGATTCAAGGCTTTGGTTATGGGAGAGATCCTAGACTACAGGAGATTTTAGATTCTAAAGATGAAAATACTAAAAGAACAGATCTTGTTTTCATTTTTGGATGTAACCCAAACCAGATTAGCTTTACTAAAGAAGAAGCTTTATCTGGAGATATTGTTTATCATTTGGGGGATTTAGATTTAAGATCTCTTAAATCATATGAGGGAGATTTTCCTAAACATGTTAGGGCGAGTTTAAATTTAGAATCTCTTGAATCATATGAGGGAGATTTTCCTAAACATGTTGGAGGGTATTTAAATTTAAGGTCTCTTGAATCATATGAGGGAGATTTTCCTAAACATGTTGGGGGGGATTTAGATTTAAGGTCTCTTGAATCATTCAAAGGGAATTTACCTGATTATGTTGGGTTTACAATTTACCTCGACTCAAAACTTTCTGAGGAAACTAAAAATTTGTTCATCCAAAAATTTGGGGAAGATAAAATAGAATAAAATTCTAGTAAAATATTATACCGAGTATTAATTTACTCGGTTTTTTGTTTGAGATATTTCTTTAATTTAGTCAACAAATATTGATACATTTGAAATAATACTGTATTCTTTGCTTATATCTTATTTCTTAATAATTTCTACCTATCTTTATGAATTTTTGTTTTTACTTGACTTATTTGAATATTAATATTAAAATAAATTTGAACCTTTTATTTTAGAAAAAGTAATGATCAAAAATTGGGAACCTTTATCAAGGGAGATGATATTTAAAAAATATTATCGTGGGATAGAAAAAGTTGACTTCTTACTACCAAATGGTGCTATTAGTGACTTTTATATCAAAAAAGAAAGTAATGCAGTCTGCATCTTAGCAATCACAAATAATTTAGAAATCGTATTGGTAAAACAATTCCGTCCTGGACCTGAAAAAACACTCTCAGAATTACCTGGTGGTTTTTTGGAAGAAGGACAAGAATCTGTAGAATCAGCGAAAAGAGAATTGTTGGAAGAAACTGGATTTACTGGTGAATTCACAAAAGTAACTGATTATTGGGAAAATTCTTATTCCCAAGCCAAAAACTCTGTATTTGTATGTCAAAAAGCAATCCAAGTACAGAAACAAAGACTTGATCCTAATGAATTTATCGAGATTGAAACTGTTTCTTTAGATAGTTTTCGTCTAATTCTTAGATCTGGACAAATGACTAATATTCAAGGTGGGTATCTTGCATTAGATTATTTAAACTTGCTATGAATAAATTCCATTTCCATAAAATAGTTCTTCTGTGTAATTATATCTATCATGTTAATCGAATAAAAGGCTTATACTTAACTGTATAAGTCTATTTTACTTGCGGGAAAACATCTTTTCAAACCAATTTTGCTCAAGTTGGAACATAGTTGGTCTGCCATGGCAACAAGTAAAACTTGAATTTGTATTTTGTGCTTGTGAAATAAGCTCTATTATCTCTTCTTTCGTGATTTTATATCCAGCTTTGATAGCTGATTTACAGGCTATTGTTTTATAAAGATCGTTTTTTAAATTTTGAATATCTACAGCTCCTTTTGACTCAATAATTTTATCTATAATATCTTGTAAAACTATTTCTAACTTGGAATATTTATTTAAAAAAATTGGTACACTTCTAATGACAATACTCCCTGAACCAAAATCTTCTGCTTCAATTCCTACTAAATTATTTAAATTAGTAAGAACTAAATCTTTATCCTGATCCATAATTTGAATTTCTATTGGTAAAAATAGATTTTGAGATTTAATTTCATCAGGATTACTTAACATTTTTTCTAACAAAATTTTCTCATGTACAGCATGCTGATCAAGAACTATTAATCCATCTTGATTTTTGTACACAATATAAGTATCAAAAATATGAATATAATTTATATCATAATTTTCATTACTAGGAGTCAATTTATCTTTAAATGAAGTCTGCTCGTACTCTACAATATTTGTATTCTGTGATATTTGTTTTCTAAATGGATTTTGATAAATATCTTTAGTTTCTTTAACAATATTAGACTTATCAGGTTTTGTAATAGAATTATTAATAAAATTATTTTTTTTATCTTTATAAGAAATTGTATTAAAATATATTTCATCTGGTATTTTGTTATTTGAATTACCAGTATCAATTAATTCTTTTTTGTTATGAAAATGCTCATCTGGAGTAATTTTAGGTCTAAAAGCCTGCTTGGATAATGACTCTTTGATTGCAAATTTAACTTGTGAAAAAATAGCTTTTTCGTCAATAAACTTAACTTCTGTTTTACGAGGATGAACATTTATGTCTACTTGATCTGCAGGTAGTTTAATATTTACCATAAATAATGGGTAATGTCCGACTTCTAACATAGTGTCATAACCTGTTTGAACTGCTTTTTGGATTAATGAGCTATTTATAGGTCTATCATTTACAAAAACCTTAGAATTGTTAGATTTTTTAGCTAAAATAGGGTGTGTAATAACTCCTTCTACCTGAATATCTTTACCTAAATATTCCAAGTCAAATATATATTCATTTTTTGCAATATTAAAGATTTTAGCAAACTTTTCTTTTTTTGATAATGGTTCATAATTATAAAGAATCTTATTATCTGAATAAAACTGAATATGTTTTGCTGGATTAATTAAAGCAATATTCTGAATAACATTAATTATATGGGAAAGTTCAGTTGATCTACCTTTCAAGAATTTTCGTCTTGCTGGAACATTAAAAAATATTTTGCTAATTTTTAACTTTGTTCCATGATTCAAAAGTACTATTTTTTGTATATCTGAAATTTTCTGCCCTTCCTTTATCAATCTGTAAGCATTTTTATCATCTAAATATTTTGTTTCCAAAACAACTTGACATACAGCTGATATACTTGCTAAAGCCTCCCCCCGAAATCCCATAGTATTGATATGATTCAGATCTTCTATATCAACTAATTTACTAGTAGCATTAGGCTCAAACACATTCGGTAAATCATCCAAAGATATTCCTAAACCATCATCTTCTATAATGATTTCTTCTCTTCCACCATCCAGAACTCTAACTATAATTTTATTAGCCTTTGCATCAATAGAATTTTCCATTAACTCTTTTACTACAGAAGCTGGTCTTTCTACGACTTCTCCTGCTGCAATTTGATTTATTACTCTTTGTGATAACTTTTGGATCATAATTTATTTTATACCTAAACTTAATATTATATTAACATAAATTTATAATTTTAAAAAACATAATATAAAAAGAGGATTTTACTCCTCTTTTTATATTTTAAAACATTACTCAGACTTAATTTCTATTGTATATTAAGTAAATTAGATAAAGTTGCTTTATCAAATCCAATCATCAATTCTCCGTCTACATCTATCACAGGAACTCCCATTTGACCTGTTTTTTCTACCATTTCATTTCTTTTTTCTGCATCTACTGCAACATTATATTCTTCAAATTCTACTTTATTTTCTTTGAAAAACTCTTTTGCCATATTACAATATCCACAAGTTGGGGTTGAGTAAATTTTTACATTCATAATTTTAAAATTAAATTAATATAAATCACTCTTTAATTATATCACTTATTCTAATAAAGAATCAATAGTTGATTTAAAATTTGCAAAAGGTAGAGCTCCTGAAATTCTTGTTCCATCTACAATCTTACCATCTTCTAATTTTCCTATAATAAATCCTGGAGTTCCATCTACACCTACTTCTGAAGCTACTTTCATATTATCTTTAACTTTTTCTAAAGTATCTTCATTTGTATAACAATTATTGAAATCATCTTGATTTAAGCCATCAATTTGCTGTGCTAATTCAGCTAATTTTGATTCTTCCATTCCTATATTTGAAGTCGTATTTTCAAAAATTAGATTGCCATATTCAAAGTATTTTTCTTTACCAACTAGTTTATTCACACATTGGGCTGCCACAGCTTGTTTTGTAGCTAAAGGATCATGAAATGGAAGTGGTAAGTCTTTCCAAACAACAATAGCTTTTTCTGTATCTACATATTCAGAGATAATCTGATCTCTTGTCTCAGTATGAAATTTTTTACAAAATGGACACTCATAATCTGAAAATTCAACAATTGCTATTTGTGATTTAGATTTACTCCCAAGATAAGGGTCATCCTCTGCTATATCCATATTTATATTTGTAGCTGGTTGTTCTGCTACTTCTTCGTCAGTATTTTGTGTATCATTTGTACTTATTTTGGAATTTCCACCTGTGTACAAAATTGACAAAGATATCATCATGCCTGTGATCAAAATTGAACCTGCCAGAATAAACATCAAAGATTCATTTGTTTTATTAACACTATTCATATTATAAATTTATTATCTAATATACTTAGTTAGTATATCATTTTATGTTTTTTTTCACAAGAAAACAAGAGTTTTTTATCTAAATTTTATTTTATCAAAGATAAATTCCAAAATTATCTTTCACTTTTCATATCTCATCTAATAATTCATCTATTTCTCCCTTATACTTGAATCCAGAAGCTCTAATATGACCTCCTCCTCCAAATTTTTTAGCGATTACAGATACATCAACATCTTTAAAATTCTCACTCCTTAGGCTAGCTTTATATTGTTTTTCTTTAATCTCGGTCAAGAGTAATGAGCTATTACCTTCATCAATACAACTAAGTAAATTAGATAATTGATCCAAATTCAAATCCTGGTAAGGAACTTTAATCTTACTCAAATCATTTTTATCAATCACAGAATAAACCATTTTATTTTTATCAAGAACAACTAATTTAGATAAAACATCTCCCCATAAATTAAAAACTTGAATATCTTTTATACTATGTAATTTTTGTTTAATAAAATTTATTTTGGCACCAGTTTCTACACATTTACCTATTATTTTTAATGTATTTGGATAAAAATTATGAGTCAAGTTTCCTGTATCAAAAAGAATACCTGTCAATAAGGCTTCCCCTATTTTTTTGGTAAATTTTATTTTTAGCTCTAAAATAAGATCTCCTACCATCTCTGCCGTTGATGAAACTTTAAGATCAATATAATTATAATGAGCAAATCTAGTATTATGAGGATGATGGTCTATACAAATCATTTTGTTTTTGTATTTTTCTTGATATAAATCTAATCTTTCTTCATTACTAACATCAAGACTAATAATACAATCTATTTTATCTAGATTTATTTTTTGTTGGAATGACTTTGCTCCATTCAAAAAATAATAATTTGTAGGGATTCCCCCCGAAGCAACTGCAAAGACATTTTTACCCAATGATTGTAAGGCAAATTTTAGTGCCAAAATGGAGCCTATACCATCTCCGTCAGGTCCGATATGTGATAATAAAGCTATAGACTCAGATTTATTAATAAAATCTATAATTTCACTTAAATGATTTTTATTCTGGTTTTGCATTATCTTCTTCTAAAACTTCATCTAAAAGATTATTTAGATCATAACCTTCTAATAATGAAGAGTCTATTTCAAATTTTAATCTTGGGGATCTTCCTCTTTTTAGAATATCGCTCAAAAAATATTCATAATCTTTATGAGCTTTATTCAATTTTTCTAATATAGTACCTTGTTTTTTATTTGGAAAAATTGTCACAAAAACATTAGCAAAATCAAATTTAGGAGTAACAGAAATTCTACTAATAGTAACCAAAATACCTGGATCATACTCAAGTTCTCTCAGTATAATTTTACTTAGTTCTTCCTTCAGCATTTCTTGATATCTAATTTGATTTCTACTCATATTATTACTAAAGATTAGATTGTTTTTTTATATGCTCATAAACATATAATATTTCTTCTGGATTTGGTACTCTCTTTTTGAGTGAAGTCTGAATCATCATACCACATTCTCTACCATCCAAAACTTCTTGAGTAGCTTGTTTGTCTTGTTGCAACTCTACAATTTTTCCTTGTAAAAAAACTTTTCCTTCAGAATCCCTCATCTCAACCAAAGCATTTCTTAAGATTTTATCTTTCACAACTTTACCCCCTAAAATAACATTTTTCTTATCATCTTTAAATACCTTTAAAACTCTTAATTCACCTATTTCATTTCTAGATATTTTTGGTTCAGCTGTCTTTGATAAAATATCTCTAATCTCATCAATTAGTTCATAAATCAATCTATAATGTTTAATCAAAACATCTTTTTCCTCAGCAATAGCCTTGATCTTTTTGTCTTGTTTTAAACCAAATGCAAGTATAAAAGCTTTTTGTGTTCTAGCTTGTTTTAGATCACTTGCATTGACATCTCCTATTCCTTTACCCAAAATATTGATTTTCATATCAATCTGTACAATTTGATTTAGTGCATATTCAATAGCATCAAGAGATCCCATAGAATCAGCTTTCAATATTAAATTCAGCTCTTTTTCTTTTTCAAGTAAAGATTGAATAACAGGATTATTCTCCAAAACTGCTTTTGATTTTTCAATAATTTCAATGGCCGCATTTTCTGACTCAACAACTTTAAAATTATCTCCTGCATTAGTAACTCCTTTTATTCCAAGAACTCGAACTGGTTGACCTGGCAAAGCTTCTTTTACCAATTCATTTTTATCATTCTGAATTCTTTTTATTTTTCCATAAGTTGTATCTCCCGCCATAAGAATATCTCCTATTCTCAAAGTACCATTCAAAACCACAATATCACTAAGAGGTCCAACCTTAGAGTCCAAAAATGATTCTAAAATAAATCCATCCGCATACTCTTGAGAATAATTAGCTTTAATTTCTGCTATTTCAGTAACCAAAAGAATCATTTCTAATAAATTATCGATTCCTTTTCCTGTAGTAGAAGAAACTTCAGTAAAAATTATGTCTCCTCCCCATTCTTCAGATAATAATCCATATTCTGATAAATCTGTTTTGATTTTTTCTATATTCAAATTAGGTTTGTCAATTTTGGTAATAACAACAATTATAGGTAATTTAGTAGATTTAGCAAGTTCAATTGCTTCTACAGTTTGAGGTTTAACACCCTCATCTCCAGCAACAATAATCAAAATTACATCTGCCGTCTTAACTCCTCTACTCCTAATAGATTTAAAAGCTTCATGACCAGGAGTATCTATGAAAGTAATCGGACTTTTTTTATACAAAATTTGATAAGAACCTAAATGTTGAGTGATTCCACCTGCTTCTCTTTTAGTAATTGAAGAAGATCTAATATAATCAAGTAAAGTTGTTTTACCGTGATCTATATGTCCCATAATTGTAACTATTGGGGATCTTTCTCTAATATCTGATTTTACCATAATTTTCTATAAATAAATTAATAAACTTAATTGGATATGATTTCATTTAGAGCACTTTGCTCGTATTCGCTTAAGGCGAGGACAGAAGTTCCTTTTTCTATTTTTTTTGCATAAATTCTATTTCCATCTCTCATAGTAATATTTGTCACCAAAATACCATTATCCAGGGAATCTAACATTACAAATATAAAACTAGTATCTCCTCCCATATCATTGAAAGGGTTAAATCTTTTTAGACCAACTTTCTTAATAGTTTTGTCAATAATTATATCATGTTTATCTAATTTAGCAAATATTTGTTTTATATCAGAACCTAATGACTCAAATCTTTCAGAATATGCATCAATCAATTGATCAGCATTTTCTATAATACCAGTTTCTGTTTTAAAAATATGATTAAATTTTTGAGTGAAAGCTCTAATTTGTAAAAAAGAATAAGTAGCAAAACCTATTGATATAACAGATATACTAATTAAGACTATTTCAAGAATACTCATAAAATATTGCATTTTTAATTAATATGAATTATATCAGAAATACAAGATAAAATCAAATTTTTGTATTTTAAGTACTATAATTTTAATTCACATAGATAATTCACTCACAAAAATCACCCTAAACTGACTGTTTTTATTGTAATTTATTAGCTTATATATAACAAATTAAATATTTTTATTAGTTTTTTTACATTTTTATGTAAATTATTCTTGACAAAATTAGAGTTATGGTGTATAATATCCATTGTAAATATGATTTCTAAATAAAAATCTTATTTCACAAATGTTCTTTAAAAAAAATTGAATCTATTATGAAAATTTCAAACATTGGCAATTCTGTTGTAGCAATTAAACCTGTTCACCAATACTTTAATGAGATTGGTATAAAAATGATGGATGACATTATCATCCCTGGAACAAACCTGAACCATCAGGATAAAATCACTATTGATACTCGGGATACTATCCCTGGTGTTAATGTCCAGGACTACATTACCCTAGGAGGAAAATCCATGTCGGATTTCCACTTCGGGACAGGTAAACCTAGTTTTAAAACTAAAGATTTAGTAAATGTAGTTTTAGGAAATAATGATTCTATAAAAATAGATACCTTATTTGCCCACAAGGGCACTACTAGTGTGTCTATTGATTGTTCCACAATCGGGAACACAATCCATGTGAATAATATGGATATAACCCCTTGGTATCTTGGAGAAAATGCTAAGCTATCGGATCTACTTGTAATTCAAGTAAAAGGCTTTGGCAAATACGATCATGTTATCTTCAATGATAACAAACAAGACATTCGTTTTGTCCAAGGGGCAAGCGGTGTCCGAGTTGATATTCTCGAACAAGGAGGATCTTTTACTGATCCAAGCGATTGTCTAGGAAGATTGAATTTCATCGGAGCCGATATGACTACCGTGAAAGAATCTTTTCAAAATTATGTTGGCTAATTAAATTTTAAGAGACTAATTAAATTTAGTCTCTTTTTCTTTTTTAGTATACCCTGTTATTTATTTTTTATAAATTTACTCACAAAAATCACTTCAAACTGACTGTTTTTGTTGTAATTTATTAGCTTATATATAGTAAATTAAGTATTTTTATTAACTTTTTTATGTTTTTATGTAAATTACTCTTGACAAATATTCTATATTATGATATACTATTATCGTGAGTGAGGAGAGTGTAAATCAAAATCATTCACTACAAGGATTAAATATATAAATTAATATATCCAAATCCAAACAAAAATAAAATTTATTTCGTCAGAGACCGTTTGTATATAATCTAATTTTATATCTAAACTGTTCTTGGTGAAAAATGTTATCCCAAGAATAAATTAATAGTATGCAAAAACCAATT
>Ga0100385_1001145_pt1 | contig 28013 bp, 23 predicted proteins | sample CryGeymeta201509_FD_81543 | JGI IMG/M metagenome (GOLD analysis project Ga0100385, IMG submission 81543) | Groundwater microbial communities from Crystal Geyser aquifers in Utah, USA - Crystal Geyser metaG 2015-09 | ecosystem: Environmental > Aquatic > Deep subsurface > Groundwater | place: USA... | reverse complement strand
TGATTGTTTTTAACAAGATGATTGTTTTTAACAAGATGATTGTTTTTAACAAGATGATTGTTTTTAACAAGATGATTGTTTTTAACAAGATGATTGTTTTTAACAAGATGATTGTTTTTAACAAGATGATTGTTTTTAAATATATGAAATTTCATATATCACAATAAATTATTTATCATAAATTTCGTTCATTATATTCAAGATATGGAATATTTAGAATTTTAAAAATATCTCTTTCATCATCAACTAAAATTTTATTTCCTGTTTTATTATCTGTCATTTTATTATTTGTTAATGTCATCCCTAATGACATAGCTTTTGATCTCATATCTCTATTAAGTTTTTCATTACCAATAATATATAACATAAAATATGGTATTTCTGTTATATCGGAAATAAACCAAATATCAAGTCTTGTTATTATAGTATTGGAATTTCCTATATTTGCAATTCCTTCAAAATGTTGGTCGTTAAATGATAATGTTTCTAAAATTATACCTTGATTTTTAAGTTCTTCGATAACTTCATTAGCATAATTAAGATCTGTTCCAGGATCTGTTCCAGGATCTGTTCCAGGATAATAAAATAAAATATCAACATCACTACTAGTATTTAAACCACGTGAATAACTACCACCAATAAAAAATGTAATTCCAGTGTTATCAACAAAATTAGTTAACATTTGATTAAAATTATCAATATCTTCACGATTAATTCGTTTATTTATATGTTCGAGATATTGGGCACCGATTTTTTGTCTTGTAGTACCAATTTGCTGTATTTGTTCTATAGTTCTAATTCCATCATTGTACATTCTTTCTGCTGTTTTTATACCAATACCCGAAATATCTATCATATCTACAATTGTAAACAATTTATTATAATCTTCATCAGACAAAGAATCTAATTCATAAATTCCGGTTTTTTGATCATCCGTATTATGAAAAATATTTTGTATTTTAGAAAGAATGTTTGTTCCTACACCTGAAATTTTACTTGCTTCGTTAATTGTTTCAATTTCTTTATCATATTTTATAATGTTTTTAATAACTCTATCATATGCTCTTGCTTTATATATTTGGTCTTCCATTTCTCTAAGTACTTTCATCATTGTTAAAATTTTAACTAACTTTTGATTCATTACAGTTATTTTTAAATAGTAAAATATAAAATAATATTTTTATTGAATATTTTACACCAAAAAGAGTATTATAAAATAGTATATTTGTAATCAGAAGAAATATTCAAAAAATTTCATATTTAAGAATGGAAAGTGGAAGGGGAGATCGACCCATTTTTCTTAAAAATTTGAAAACCAAAAATGCCAAAATCAAAAATTTACGTTTTTCCCGGAATGAAAAACAGTATCTGAGCACGATATTTTCGTACCCGAGAAAGAGCAAAAAATAGGGTTCTACTATTATAGGTCCACCCCCTTTTTCTTTTCATTTTTTGAAGCATTTTTGAGGTGTAATCAAAATTTAAATTTATAATTTTACACATTTTATTTATTTATTGTATGTTAAAATAATCTTTTAATATTAAAGATATAATATAAGTGATTAGTTTAAAACTTTAAACTAAAAATAGTATTATGATATTGTATTTTTGTAATCAGAAGAAATATTCAAAAAATTCATATGTAAGAGTGAAAGGGGAGGACCCATTTTTCTTAAAAATTTGAAAACCAAAAATGTCAAAATCAAAAATTTACGTTTTTCCCGGAACGAAAAACAGTATCTTAACACGATATTTTCGTACCCTCGAAGGATCAAAAAATAGGGCTATACTATTATAGTTTATAGTCCACACACTTTACCCCCTTTTCTTTTTCATTTTTTACTATTTAATATAGGACCATTTGTAACGGAAAACATTTGAAAAAATTAAAAATATTGATTATTCATTTCCAAAAGATGTATATATTGATGATAAATTTAAAGAGTTATTCATGATATTATTTGTTAAAAATGTTGATAATAGAATTACATTATATAAATTAAAAGAATTTATATAATTTTCTATTTTAATAGTTTGAAATTTCAAACTATTCTATATATTTTAATTTACCCCTTTCCCCTTTCCCCTTTCCCCCTTTCCCATCTATCCAAAAATATCATCAAAAAATGTTGTTGGTAAATCTTTCTGTTCTATTTGTGGTTTTACTTCTGTTGTTTCTGTTGGAACTATTGGTTCATGTTTAGAATATTCTAATAGTTCTAAAGCTAACATATCATAAAAATTCTTAATTGATTCAAGTTCGTATATTTTAAATTTTACGGTAAACAATTTATTATTACTTATATAAGTTTTTCTTCGAGTATATTCAAAATTAAGAACAATATCTCCATTTTTATCATCTAATTCTATTTTACATAAATTATCACATATTAAATTTGAATCTAATACACCATTACAAATTTTAATGTGTGAATTATAAAATGGAGTATTGAAATTATTTAATGATTTAAATGCATATTCTATTTTTGTAATAATTTTTCCTAATTCTCTTTTTTTTAATTTAAAATTTAGATAAAAATTACTTTCTCTCATAGTAATTTCTTCTTTAACGTCATCATATTTAAAATTAATTACGTCAATATCAGTTTCTGGATAAATTTTATCAAAATTACGTTTCCTATTGACTTTTTGTTCTTGAATTAATTTATTATCTTCAAACGAAACATTATATTTATTGTATGACATATTTTAAAAAATGCATTCATTTTTTTTCATTTTTCTATACCAAAAAATTTATTTATGTTAAAAAACAAAAATTTGCTATTTTGTAAATTCTTTTTAATTATATTAATATAAGTATTAGTAATATTAAATTCTGTATTCAATTTACCATCTTCATTAATTTTCCCAATTAATGAAGCTGCAATTATTTCACTTGAACGAAAAATATTATGGTCAAATTTTGGTTGTGTACAAATATATGAATAAATTAATATAATTAAACATTTATATTCATAAGAATAATTCGTTAATGCGGATATAATTGTATTTTTTGCTGGACTTATAAAATGATCGTGATTATATTGACATATATACATTTGTTTTGAAATATCAAATTTATTTAATAAGAATTCTTGTTCAATTTCAAAAATAGAAGGTCTAAGTTTTGGATTAGGATTACACATTTTTAGAATTAATAAATTCAATTGATGAAAATCAGGATTTCCCCAATTTGATGGAATTGTTATAGAATTACCATTTTTATTTTCAATATTATATTCCCATGATTCTAAACATGAAATATATTCATTGTCATTATTTTGAATTGGAAATAATGGAATACCATATAACATATAAAAAATTGTACATCCTAATGCCCAAATATCTGAGGAAAATGACCATTCATCAGAATTCCAAACTTCAGGAGCTCTATAATTAGGTTTATACATTTTTGATTTAAATTCTTGTTTAAAATCAGAAAGAATAATTGATGATTTTTTAAAATTACACAATTTAATTGTATCATCAGAATAAAGTAAAATATTAGATGGGTTTATATTACCATGGATGATACGTCTAGAATGTAAAAATTTTACTGATAATATTAACATTATTATATATTCTTTTACTTTTTGTAAATTTTTCCGTTTACAATTCTGTAAATTTGATTCTGATTCTGGAAATAAAAGAATAATATCATTATTTTTAAATATAACTTTTTTTGTAGTACAACAATATTTGTAATCTAAAATAGTTGAAAATATTAATTCTGAAAATATAGGATTAATTTTTGAAAATAACGAATATTTATCTTGTAACGGTAAATATTTTCCAACATATGGTATTGATTCATCTTTAATATATACTCTTTTAAAATTTGATTTAATTATTTCTGTTTTCACTATAATTAATTTATCATTGAACATCAATTTTTTATGAAATAAAAATAAAAAATTTCAAATTTTACGAACAAAGATAAATTAATAATAGCAAATATTTGATAATGATATGCAGTACATCTTTTTTTAAATGTATTGAATTTTTTTTGTATAAAATAATAATAATTAATATACTATTTTTAATATTAAATGTAATATTAAGCATATAATTTCTTCTTTGATATCGGAAATAGTATTTAAAAATAGTATTTTTATGGTCAGAAGATTTGTTCAAAAAATTTTATATATGATAGCGGAAGGGTAGTTCCATCCATTTTTTCTTTATTTTTTGAAAACCAAAAATGCCAAAATCAAAAATTTACGTTTTTCCCGGATCAAAAAACGTTATCTGAGCACGATATTTTCGTGCCCGAGAAGGAGCAAAAAATAGGGTTCTACTATTATAGGTCCACCCCCTTTTTCTTTTCATTTTTTGAAGCATTTTTGACCTTCTTTCAAAATTTTATATTTATAATTTTTAATACTTTATTGAAAATTAGTATTCAGATATTATATTTTTATATAAATCACCATTTAATATTAAAAATGTTTCAGTTTTAATAGAAAATCCAACCATTTCCTATTATAAATCTAATTTTTATATTTTTCTTTTTATATTCTACGTCATTGATTATTACTGACAATGCTTCATTTAAAATTTCAATATAATGTCCATTTTTAATTAATGACGTATGAGGAAGAGCAACTTTTAATGAATTTTTACCACAAGCATATACAAATTCAGTGTCAGCTTTTAATTGTATAATATTATCCAAATCTGTATTTATTTTAATTGCACAATGTAAAAAATCATCAATCTCAATATTATTTATTTTTGGTATTGATGATTGATTTTCGTTTATATTAATTTCACCATCTTTTGTATGAACTATACATTCTTTTCCTGTCCATATACTATCTGTAAAAATACATGATGTATGATGAATATTAACAAATGCATTTTTATTAAATAACATTGATGTGTTAAAATTACATAGTGTTAATTTAATATCAATATTTCCATTTTTAGTATATATAAATGGTATACTACTATTTGAAAATTTACAGTTTTTAAATGTTAAATTATATGATCCATTTTTAATCATTATTTGAAAATTAATTCCAAATTTACAATTATCAAATTCTATATAATTATTGGAATTACATAATGAAGTTAAATATTCAGAACATTCAATTTTATTATTTCCTATGAAATTGACATTTTTAAAATCAAAATGAGAATCTGAACATTTTAATTCAATCATTTGTAATTTAACATTAGAAATATTATTAATAATATACCCATTATAAATTATTTCTCTAATTTGAACATCTGAACCTATTCCTTCTAAATGATATGAAAATAAATTTTCATCAGATTCAATATTAATACCATCATACTTACCAGGATAAACTATTATTTTATTTCCATTTTTTAATATATTAATTGCAGCATCTAATGTTTTAAATATTTTATTGTTATTATCATTATCTTTACCCATTACTGAACTTACAGAAATATCAAAACACTCCATTTTAAATAATAAAAACAAAATGAAAAAAATATATTCATTCTAATTTAAATGGAAAGAAAACATACAAATTATTTGAAAGAATTTATTTTTGGTGGTATATCTGGAAGTATAGCAGTTCTTATTAGTCATCCATTTTTTACTTTAAAAACAGCGATTCAAAATAAAGAAATATTACCGCAAAAATTTTATTTTAATCGTAAATGGATATATTCTGGTATGTTACGTTCAATGATAGGTTATAGTTTAGAAAAAATGCTTGTTTTTGGAGTTTATAACTCTCTTAGAAATAATGACATAAATATAACAGTTTCCGGTGCAATTTCTGGTGTAGCTGCATCTTTTTGTTCGACTCCATGTGAACAATTAACTATTGATAAACAAAAAAGTGTTAAATTATTTAAAATAAATCATTTATATTCTGCATTATTTCCTACTATGGTTAGAGAATCTTTAGGATTTTCTATTCACTTTACAACATATGAATTCTTAACAAATAAAATAAATAAAGAAAAGAATATTTTAAAAACTATGTTATGTGGTGCATGTTCTATAATATGTGCAATTTCAATTATTTATCCTATAGATACATTAAAAACACAGATTCAAACTGGAAATTTTAATCGAAATACATTTAAATTTAGAGATTCTTTTAAAGGAATTCATTATGGTCTTTTACGTGCTGTTCCTTTTCACGTAACATGTTTTGTAGTAATGGAAGAACTAAAAAAAATTATGAAAATGAAAATTTTTAACATTTTAAAAATAAAATGTCAACATTTGAAGATACATTAACTGAATGGGAAAAATCTATAATTAACTGGATCAATAAATCATCTGAAAATATTGATATTTTTCTGTCAATTCCAGACATAAACTTACTTAGTTCTTTAATTAGTAAATTGTATGAATTTAGTCAAATTAATAATAAGATAAATAGAATTATAATATCTGCAAAATTAATAGAACGCATAAAAAATGATAAAAATTTAGACAATAAATATCATTCTTCATCTGATTTTCAGAAAAGTCCACATAAAGCGTATTTTATAGGAGATTTTAATAATGAAGTATTTATTAAATTTGGAAATGATAATCCAATTACTTATTCTAAAGGAATTGAATATAATACAACACTACGAAAATGGTGTAAAAAATTAGCTTTGATTAATTTTGGATTTCCAAAAATAATCAAAGGGTATTGGAAATTTGATTATGAAGAACAAAATGTTAGATATATGACTCTTAGTGATTGGGGTGATATTTGTCAATCATTACCAAATCCAACTGAGTTAGATGTAAATGGAGTTAAAATTATGTTTCAGAATATTTCAACAAAATGGGTTGAAGAATTAAAACAATTTTTAGTTACTTTTTTTACAAAATTATTTAGTCTTGATGGACTTACAGATGATGAACTCAGTGAATATGTTGATGCAATGACAAATGAGAATGCTATAAATATTTGGGTTAGAGGATTTACACATGCAACACAAAATGCTATATATAATTATGAATCATTAGAGCATTATGGTGATCGTATGTTAATAGGACCATTTAGGGATTATATGGGAAAAAGATTTGAAAGAATAACTCATACTGAAGCAAGTGGATTTCAACTACAATATTTATCAGCAGAATATCAATGTTATTGGTCTGATGATTTAAATTTATCAGGAAGAGTAATGAAAAGTCCAATAATTAAAGATTCAAAAAAACTTAAAACTGATATGTTAGAGTCATTTATAGGATGTGCATCTACTGTAGCATTAAAATATTATGATGGATTTCAGTTTTTAATTGTTAGTAAAATTATAACTCTTATTGGCGAGTCTATTCCATTTGATAAAGAAATGGTATTTGGAAAACCAAAACAAAAAGTTATACAAATTAATGAAACACTTGGGTTTACTAATCAAGATATAATTGTTCAAACAACAAATATTAAAGATAAAAATGGAAATGTTAAAGTTAGACTTACACCAATTTTAAGTCAAGAAATATACCTATTTTATGAATCAAAAGATAGAGAACGAATTAAACGTGACGGAGTATCATTAACATCAATAAATAATTTAGAAATTATTTTTGAACCAATTAATATTTCTTCGTCTGAAGCAGAAAATAATTTTTGGACTAAAATTTCTGAAATTTATACTGTTAATAATATAACATTTGATAATTCTAAAAATAAGACAGATAAGATTTTTAAGATTTTGGAAACTGAAAATAAACAGCGTTATGATCAATTAATTAATAAAATAAATGAAAATTTTGCAACAACAAATTTAGAATCAATTCAATTTCTAAATAATAAGGATGAAGGATATGTACTTATGTATAAAATTCCGATTGTAGCAAATGGTGGATTTTTGAATAAAACTTCTTTATCTGCAGTATTACCAAATCAAACATTAGATAATGATTATGAAGCTCCATATGAAGGAAATATACAAATTATGAATTTGGCAGTAGTTCCATTTTCAAATAAGGGTGAAAAATTAGGGAATAAAATATTAACTCCATTTGAATATAGTAAATATAAAGCAATAGAATATTATGTTTCTGTTTAAATTTTCAATTGAAAATTTATTTTTGTGATAGTTAAATAAATTTAAATGCAAGTTGATAATGACGAACGTTATTCTTATATTTTATTATATATTAATATACCAATATTAATAGTAATATATATAATAATAAATTATGCATGATGTTTCAGTTTAGAATCTATTGATTTTATTTCTTTGTGTAACTTTTCTTTTTCTTTTTCTAAAAATTTTACTTCATCATTAATTTTTCTCTTTAACTTTGAATTATCACCTTTAATTTTTTTATGTTCATGATCAATTAATTTGTTATCTTTATCAACTTTTTTATTTAATTTTTTTATTTTATGCTCTACTAACTCTTTTTCATTTTTTAGTTCTTTATTTTGTTTTGAAATGATATTTTTAGCGTTATCTATTAACTTTTTAAAAAATGATTGTCCTTTTTTAATTTCCATTTTCGCATCTGATTTAATTTTTTTCAATGAATGATGTTCATCAGTTATTTCATTATTAACACGTTTTAAAATATGATTAATTTTTTTATTTGAATCAATTAAATTTTTATTTTGTATTTTAATTATTCTTTTAGATCTAATGAGTAATTTATGTTGTTTAATCATTGTGTCCTTTATTTTTTTATTTATTTTATTTTCGGTTTGTTGTAATTGTTTATTTGTTTTATTAACCGTATCTTCTAATTTTTTTGTTATTATATGTTCATTTTGTTGTAATTTTTTATTTGTCGTATTAATTGTATCTTTTAGTTTTGAATTCAATAAATTTATTTTCTTATTTGTTTTAATAAGTTCGTTGTTTTGTTGAATTGTAAACTTCTTTGAATTGTCTAATAATTTTTTCTGTTTATCAAATGTAGTTTCTGTTTTCTTTATTTCTTTCTTAAAATTATTATAAATAACATTTAAATTTTTCCTTTCAGAATTAATAATTTTATTTGAATCATTCTTTTGACTTTTGAATATTTTTTTTATTTTATGTGACATATCATCTTTATATTTATTGAATTTATCTGAAATATTTGTTTTTTTAATGTGTTTTTTATGTGTATCTTTATGTGTATCTTTTTTTGAAACTTCTTTAATTTTATTGTTTAATTTATTATCTAACTTATTTTCTTTTTCTTTTAATTTTAATATTTTACTGCTATTTTTTTTCATTGAATAAATTTCGTAAGAAATAAAAATAACAGCAATAACAACACATATAATACCAATAAAATTTAAAACTTCTAAAGCTGTAAGTGAATTATTACTTACAGTACTGAAATTATTAATAGATTGTTGATTAAAATAATATATTGACAAAACAAGACATACAGTAATAATTATATATGTTATAATAACAAAAAAAGTTATAATCATATTGCCATTTGAACCAGCCATAAGTATTTTTAATAAAAAAGTTTTTTATAATAAAGTTTTTAATTAAAAACTTTGTAACATTAAATTAATTATTTTTAATTCTACTAAAATATTTAAACACTCCATTTTCAGCTAACTGTCCATCACCAACAGCTGCTCCTACTCTACCTAAACTACCATGTTTAATGTCACCACAGGCAAAAACACCTGGAATTAATGTTTCTAAATTAGTATTGACAATAATTTTTCCATCTTTATCGATTAATGTATCTGGTAACCATTTTGTATCTGGATTACCACCTAAAAATGCACCACATACATCACAATCTATTTTCACTCCATTTTTTGTTATAATATGATCATTTTCAAATGTATCTATTTCATCATTTTCATAAATAGTAATTTTGGGATGATTCTGTAAAGCTAATATTTGATATTCACTCATTCCTTTTACAATAGGAGATCTACTTAATATTGATACATGTTTTGCATTTATAGCTGCACCTAATGCAGCTTGAGCAGCACCATTACTTCCACCAATAATTAAAATATTTTTATCAATTCCTTCTAATGCAACTTTTTCTCCATTCCCATATATAATATTATTATCAAATTTATGTAATTTTGTTGCTTTTAAACCACAAGCTAATATAACAGCTCTACTATATATTAATTCACCATTAGATAATTTTATTATTTTTAAATTAGTTTCATGTTCATATAATATTTCTTTAGCATAAATACCTAATTTAAATTGAACTCCAAATCTATATGCTTGTTCATACATAATTGTTGTTAATTCTTTTCCAGATATACCAATTGGAAACCCTGGATAATTTTCAATTCTACTTGAAAATTTGGCTTGTCCTCCAACAGTTTCTTCCTTTTCAACAGTTAATGTGTCTAATCCATCTGCACCAGCCATAACTGCTGCTGCTAATCCACCTGGACCTGCACCTATTATAACTATATCTCGTGGTCCTCCGGGTAAACCAATTCCATCTAAATTTCCACAATCAATATTTATTGCAGAAATTTCATCAATTATATTTTTTAGTTCGTTAATTTTTTCATATACTTCTAAAGTTTTAGGATTATTAATGTTATTTAATAATGAATTGTTTATAACTGACCATTTCGATTTAAGTTCATGATATTTAATTATATCTTTTTGTAAAATTAATGTATCTTTTTGTTTTTCATTTTCGTTAGATTTAATATAAATATAATTACTGTCATCAATTTGAACATTATTATAATCAAATAATGAATCAGTAAAAATATTTGTAGATTTAAATTGTGGATATAACTCATATACATCAGAATATATCTTTAAATCAGAAAAATTGAAATCATTTGGATCTATTTCTGAAATATATTGCCATAAAAAATCATAAATAATTTCATCATTATCTTTTTCCATTACCCATGAATGTGATTTATTGATACATATAATAAAATTTTTATCAGGAAACATAAGTTTACATAATGTAAAAATAAAAATACTTAATAATTGTGCATTATGGTTATAAAAATAATGTTCTAATTTTTCATTATTATCATAATCATTAGATGATATTTTTTTTAATTCTTTTAATTGTAACATTAAAATATCAATATCTTCATATGAACTTATAAATTCTAAATTTTTACATTGAGAAAATTTACCCCATGCATAATTATCAATAGTATTAAGTTTATCATTAATATTGTCAATTTTATTAATTTTTTCTATAAAATTAGATATAAAAATATACTGAAAATTAATATTTTCACATTTTGGTATATGTTTTAAAACATTAAATGATATAAATCTTTTTACAGCTATTATATTTTGGGATGTTAAAAAAGGAACAACTAAATTCCAATTGGATTTAAAATCGTAATATGATTTCATCTTTTTAAATAAAATTTTATTTAAAAAAATAAATAGAAGTACTTATAATGTTTCTAACCATTTTTTAATTTCTTGATTACTTTCATTATATGCGTTGTCATTATTATCATGAATATCAATTGGATGGTCATTTTCAAATCCTATTTGATATAACCATTTTGCGGCTTCTAAATGTCCATTTTTACATGAATATAAAAATAAATTTTTATAGTTTGTAATTTTAATTGGGGAATTTATTTCATTTCCAAGATTATATAACCATTTTACAACTTCTAAATGACCATTTCTACATGCATTTTTAAATGCAAATTCACTTTTAACATGAATATTAATTGAAGGTCTTGTTTTAATTAACCATTTTGCAACTTCTAAATGTCCATTTGTACATGATAATGTAAATGCATATTCACTTTTAGCATGAATGTTAATTGGAGAATTTGTTTCAATTCCAAGATTATATAACCATTTTGCAACTTCTAAATGACCATTTCCACATGATAATGTAAAAGAATATTCACTATTAATATGAATGTTAATTGGAGAATTTGTTTCAATTTGATATAACCATTTTGCAACTTCTAAATGTCCATTTGCACATGCACCTCTAAATGCTTCTTCACTATTAATATGAATGTTAATTGGAGCTCTTGTTTCTTTTCCAATTTGATATAACCATTTTGCAACTTCTAAATGTCCATTTATACATGAATACATAAAATAATTTTTAAAATCAAATGATATATTATGATAGAACCATTTTAAAATATTTAATTGTGAATATTTAATTAAAATATCTTCATTTAATTCAATTTTTTTATTTTTTAAAGTAATTTTATTAAAATATTCTTTTGGAATATTTAAATTAATATTATATTCATATTTTCCTATTTTATATAAAACAACAGATCCAAGTAAATTAATATTATCTAATATATTAAATGCATTAATTAATTGTATAAGTTGATCTTCTTTAAAATCAAATTCATTACTGTAAAATTGTTGCATAATTTTAATTTTGTTATATTGAGATTACTGAAAATTTCATTTGGATCATATTCATCAATATCTTGATTTAATGGCTTTTGAATCTTCTAAAATTTTGCGAGTTAAGTCCATTTTAAGTGGTTTTGATTTTTTTTTTCAATTTCTGAAATCACACAACATCTAAAAAATACCATATATACTCCTATAAAATGAATAATAACGTAACATACCTAAAAATGGTAAAAATAAAAGTCTAGTATAATGACATGGAAATAATATTGTTATACCTAAACCAATAGACATTCCAATACTTGTACTTATTGTATTAATAATAGTCATTTTAGTATAAATTTCTGCAATATTATCTTTATCTAAAGATAATTTATTTATTACTTTAGCATTTATTGCACCAAAATTCATAAATGTTATACTTTTAACTATATTACTAGATGAAGCAATAAAAATAAATGACGAAGATGGAAATAGAGGTGTCATACATTCGGCTATAGTTGCAGTTTGTTGAAAGATCATACTATATTTTAAAAATTTACTAGGTTCATCATCTATCTTTTTACTTATTTTATTCATAATTAATAGACCACCCATTTGCCCTACAATATCTTTAGAAATATAATTTAATGACAAATTACTATTATCGTTAACTCCAAATGAATTTAACATACTATGTGATGCTAATACAGATTCTATACTTATTATAAGATTACTAAAAGAAGACCATTTTAAAAAATTTAAATATTTTGCATGTATTTTCCCATTTGGAAACAAAAACTTCATTTCAAAAAATTTATCATCTGTATTTTCAATTAATAAAAATGAAAATATAAAAAATAATTTTTTGAAATGTCTATTAATAGATTCGAAGATGCATCTGAACCATTGATTTCACACATGGTAAAAATTATTCCAATTCCTATTGAAAATAGATATAAAATGTCAAAAAATATATCAGATAAAATAAAAGAACGAGGGTATAAATTTGGCTTTGGTTTATTTTCAGATGTTGTATTTTATAGGACATATAGTCGTGATGTAAACGGAAGAAAAGAAACATTTCCTGAAGTAGTAATACGTAATATTGAAGGAATTTTAAGTATTAGAAAAAATCATTTTATTAATAACGGAATTGAATGGAATGACGATGAATGGTCAAATTTTGCAATAGAAATGGGTCATATGATGATGGATTTAAAATTTCTTCCTCCAGGAAGAGGGTTATATTGTCTTGGGTCGGAATATAGTTATACTCGAGGTAGTGTATCATTAAATAATTGTGGATTTATATCAACAATTGATGGAATTTTACATTCAGCAGCACAAACAATGGACTATTTGTCATGTGGATGTGGTCTTGGCTTCGATACTAAATTTAAAGATAATAATATATTATCTTTACCTGGTTGTGAAGATTGTAGATTAAATGTAAATAGAAAATGTCAATGTTCTGTTAATTTATATAAAATTCATGATTCTAGAGAAGGTTGGGTTAAAAGTTTATTTTTACTTCTTAAATCTTATCATGGAAATTCAAATTGTATTCATTTTGACTATACAGGATTGAGAGAAAAAGGTGAAAAAATTAAAGGTTTTGGTGGTGTATCATCAGGTCATGTTCCGTTAAAAGTATTACACACAAGTATTAGACATTATATGGAATGTTATTTTGAAGCAAAAATTGATCCTTACAATGCTATCATTAATTTATGTATGAGGGAAAAAATAGAAGATAATATTCAAAAAATTAAAGAGTTAAGAAATAAAAATATTTTGAAAACTTATGGGACTACTAGACTTATTGTTGATATTTGGAATTCAATTGGAATATGTATAGTATCAGGTAATATAAGAAGAAGTAGTGAAATTGCTGTTGGATCTGCAAATGATGATGAATTTATTTCATTGAAAGATTACGAAATAAATCCTGAACGAACATTTATTGGATGGATGTCAAATAATAGTATTTCAATGGAAAAACAAGAAGATTTTTTAAAAATTCCAAACATTACTGAAAGAATTAAAGTTAATGGTGAACCTGGAATTATGAATTTAATTAATGTACAAAAGTTTGGAAGAATTGGAAAAAAACATCCAATTGGTAGAGAATCCGAACTAGATTTAGCTACAGGAGTTAATCCATGTGGAGAACTGTTTTTAGAAGATGGAGAATTATGTAATTTATGTGAAGTATTTATATCAAAATGCTTATCTTTAGAAGAAATGAAAAAAGCTGTTAAGTTTGCAACTTTTTATACAAGTACAGTTGCTCTTTTACCTGGACATTGGTCTAATACAAATAGAATTGTTTCAAGAAATAGAAGAATTGGTGTTTCTCTTTCAGGAATTGCAGAATATTATGATTCTAATAATCCAACAGAATTAACAAAAATACTTAAAATATTATATAAAACAATTAGAGCTGAAAATACAAAACTTGCATTATTAGCTGGTGTTCCAGCTAGTATTAGAGTTACTACTGTAAAACCATCAGGAACTATTAGTTTATTAGCAGGTACATCTGCAGGTTTACATTGGCCAGAATTTCAATATGCAATTCGTACTATTAGAATTGCATCAAATTCAAAAATTGTTCCAATTTTAATTAATGCTGGGGTAAAATGTGAAGATGATTTTTATAGTGGGTCAGGAACTAAAGTTTTTTCATTTCCAATTTTTCATGGAGATAATACTCGTTCTGCTCAATCTGTTTCTGTATGGGAACAAGCTATGTTACAAATTACACTTCAACGTGAATTTGCAGATAATGGTATTAGTGTAACATTAAAATTTAATCCTGAAACAGAAGGATTAATTTTAGAAAATTTATTATCACAGATGATGCCAATAATTAAGGGTGTTAGTTGTTTACCTCATACAGATGTATCATGTTATGTTCAAGCACCATATCAAAAATCTAATAAAGAAGAATATGACACTCTAAATTCTACAATTAAACCTATAGATTGGAATTTACTTTCAAATGAGCAAACTGAAATGCCTCGAGGTTGTGATTCAGATAAATGTATGTTAATACATTAAAAAATATATAATTGAAATTTCAATTATATTAAAGTGAATGTTCTATTTCATTAAAAATTTCATTTAATGTTTTCTGCTTAAATTTATTTTGTCTACGTCTTTTATCAAATTTATTTTCTTTAGTTGATTCTGAAGGATAATTTTGTTTTAAACATGGAGATAAAGATGAATATGGTGATGTTACACTTAATGGTGATGGAACATTCATTGATGTGATTGATGTAAGTGATTGTGTTGAATTCATTGATGTGAGTGATGTGAGTGATTGTGATGAAACAGTTTCTGGAATTGAATTCTTTTTTTCTTCAAAAAATGGTTTTTCTTTTACAAATTCATATTTTTTTGAATTTTCTACATGAGTATCATTGATATTCCCTAAGCATGTATGTTTATTTTCATCATTTCTCATACAATTTAGCATTATATTACCGTTGATAGTAACAAATACAAATGAATTTTGATTATGATGTATACGATTACATACACTACAAAAACTTGGCAATAATCTTTTTAATAATATAGAATTTTTATCTTTAATATCAACTCTAAAACATTTAAAATAATCCATAGATGATATTATCTTTAACACTTTAGACATTTCAGTATCATCAAGCATATATGTCATATATGAAGAAATATGTTCAGTTTCATCTTCATCTTCATCATCATCAAAAGTTAATATATTACAATAATTAGTTTTTGTAATTAAAGATGCATAAAATATAGTTTCATTAGCGTATTCTGTTTCTATATCATTATCTATTTTCCACGGTGATGATGGATCAATTATTTTCATTCTTTCTTTTCCATATTTAGTTGACATATACATTCTAAATTGTTGTATTGATTTATACATACTATTATCAAAATATTGTTTCCATGTTTCCGGAATAAATTTTAATACAGAATCAAAAAATTTTCTATTTTTTCTTGCATTTTCAACGTACCATCTATCTACAATTATATGAAAAGATTTTTTTGTATTAGAATGTGAAGAAAAAATCATAATATCATTTCTAGAAATTATAGGATTTGTTTTAATTATAGAATCAACCATTAATTCTGGAATTTGTTTTGAAATGTTAATTTTTTCAATTTCACTATGATATATTTTATGATTTGATTCATCTAAAGGTATATCAATATCAAAATATATTTTCTGGCATACATTACTTTTAATTATTTCAAATAAACATCTATGTTGATCATCAAGATCAACACAATATTCATATAATGAATAAGCACTTTGAAATACTCCATATTCTTTTTTTCCATTCCCTTCATTACAAACTGGAAACGATCCTTTTTTTACTTTATGTTGGTTAAATAAATTTTCTTCGCCATTGTTAAGATAATAAAACCAACGCATTATTTTTTATTTAAAAATTTTTTTCTTATTTTCATTTTCGAATAATAGTATTTGAAATGTAAATCATAAAAAAATTGAAAAAAAAAATTAAAACCATTTAAAATGGACTTAACTCGCAAAATTATAGAAGACTCAAAAGTTATTAAATTATTATTTGAAGAACAAAATGAAGATATTGATGAATATGAACCAAATGAAATTTTTTATATATTAGATATTTCGATATAAAAGTTGAAATTATGTGTAAATTTTACAGTAATGATTTTGATTTTGACAAAGATCAACTTATACAATTAATTAATTCATTTAATGTATTAGATAATATTAATTTATTTGGAGCTGTTGTTTTATATAAACTAGGAAAATACAAATATGATATTAATTTGGAAATTTCAAAAGAATATTTTTACAAAATTAATTTAAAAGCAAGTGAAGAAAATTTAAATAACGATGTTTTATTTTTAATGCAAAATAATCAAATTAATATTTTAGAATGGTTCTACTATTGTAAAATTCAATTTGATTTTAAACAATATTTTATATATGTGTGGTGAATATGGACATTTAGAAGTTGTAAAATTTTTATATAACCTCGGGAAAAAAACAAATTCTCCAATTGATATTGATGAAAAAGCATTTGGGATATCATGTGAAAATGGCCATTTAGAAGTTGCAAAATGGTTATATCAAATTAAATTAGAAACAAATTCTCCAATTAACATTCATGCTAATAAGGAATATATTTTTAGAATTGCATGTTGGAATAATAAATTTAAAATTGCAAAATGGTTATATGATATTGGAATTGAAACAGATTCTTTAATTGATATTCATGCTAAAAATGAAGAGGCATTTTTCAGAGTATGTTATCATGGTAATTTAGAATTTTTAAAATGGTTATATAATATTGGAATTGAAACAAATTCTTTAATTGATATTGATATTAATGATAAATTAAAAACATGCTGTTTTTTTAATTATTTAGAAGTTGCAAAATGGTTATATCAAATTAAATCAAATTCTTTAATTGACATTCATTCTAATGATGAAGAATTATTTAAAATGGCATGTAAAAATGGACATTTAAAATTTGCAAAATGGTTATATCAAATTGGATTAGAAACAGATTCACCAATTAAAATTCATTCTAATAATGAAGAAGCATTTAGAATTACATGTGAAAATGGATATTTAGAAATTGCAAAATGGTTATATAAAATTGGATTAGAAACAGATTCTCCAATTAATATTCATATTAATTGTGAAAAAGCATTTGTATCTTCATGTTGGAATAATCATTTAGAAGTTGTAAAATGGTTATATCAAATTGGAAAAGAAACAAATTATCCGATTGATGATTATTTTTATAAATATAATATTATACCTTTTCGCCCAAAAATTAAAAATTTGTTGAAAACACTTTAAAGTGAAACATTATGTTATTTTTTCTTAAATTTAAGAAAAAAATTCTACTTATCATATTCAAAAATAAAATTACATATATCAATAAATGAAACATCAGTAAAAAAAGGTTGTTTTAAAGGTTGATGTCCACATTCAAATTTTTTAAGTTGATAATTATCTGATATTTTATGTAAAATTGTTGTAATATCTTGATGGTGACAATAACTATCTTGTGTTAAATAATTAGGACCATAACTTGTTGAACATACACATATAATAGGTGTTGTGATCTTGTTACCTTTAATTATCTGTTGTATATTATTAAGAATAGTTACTATTGTTCCATTTGAAATTGGTTTTCTAAAATGTCCACCAACTTTAAAAATATTAAAATCTTTAATTTTATATTTTTTTAATTTTTCAGATGAGTAAATGTTTTTTAATTCGGGATAATCATATGATTCATATTCCCAAGCATCAGATCTTATATTTATTCTACTTGAAAATGCATATGTTAATCTTGAAACAAATATCCCTAAATATAATGCCCATGTAGATTCAAGATATATATTTAGTAGAGGACTAATAAGTAATAATTTTCTAAATCTAAATAAAGTATTATCTTGTTCAGATTTCCAAACATAATATGTTGCAATATGTCCACCTGTACTAAATCCCATTAAATCTATAGTTTTATATTTACAAAAATGTTTTGTAGTTTCAGAAATATAATAACATATTGTATCCATATTTTGTAAATGATTATCAAAATCATGCCCTTTATTAAATCCAAATCCAGGAATATCTAATGAAATAAAATCAATATTTTGATATTCTTCTACAACATGATGATGATAGAAATAATCATCAAATCCAGGAAGATATATAATACATCTATCATTATTTCTGTTTACACTTGTAATTACAACTTTTTTATCGTTAAATAAAATTGTTTTCTGTTTATATAATTTTTTCACTTGATTAACTTTGGAGAGAATTGGACATTTAATTTCATTATCTGTCTTATCTGTCATTTTATATAAAATGAAAAAAGAAAATTATTTTTTCTATTAAATGAGTTATTTAGAATGTTATAAACAATTTATTTTAGATTCATCATTATTAATAGGATATAGATATCATATGAAAGAAGAATCTGAATTAATAGTTACTAAGTATTTTGATGAGTTCAATCTAAATAAAAATCACATTATATTAATTAATAATTTTTATTACAGGTATTTTGATTTTACTCAAACTCAATTAATTACTATATTAGAAATATTCAATAAATTTTGTAATATTAAGTTTCTAAACGCATATATTTTATACAAATTTATGAATTTTGATATTGAATTAATATCATCTATTAAAAACAATACTATACAATATATAACTTTAACAAAAAATGAAGAAAAAACATCACTTAACAAAAATATATTATTAATGATAAAATTTAATTGTTTTGATTTTATATATTATTTTTACGATACTTTTATGATACAAATGAATGACTATTTTAAATGGGCATGTGAAAATGGATATTTAAAAATGGCAAAGTTTTTATATAAACTTGAAAAAGATTTTAATATATTTAGTGTTATTAATATTAATGAAAATGAACTATTAAAAAATACTATTAAAAATAATCATTTAGAAGTTACACAATGGTTATGTGAAATTAATGGTAATATTGATATAAAAACAATAGAAGAAATATCTAAATCTGCATGTTTAACTGGAAATCTAAATATTATTCAATGGTTATACGATATAAATAATTTTAATATTCATTTTAATGAGGAATATTTATTTAGACATTCGTGTAAAAATGGACATATTAAAATTGCAACATGGTTATTAAAAATAAGTTTGTTCCAAAATTCATTAATTAATTTTAGAATAAAAAATGATGACGCATTTTTAAAAACATGTGTAAGCGGTAATTTAAATACTGCAAAATGGTTATTTAATTTAGGAATTTTTTATGATTCAATAATTAATATAAATGTTAGTGATGATGCACCATTTAGATATGCTTGTTCAGAAGGATATTTTGAATTAGCAAAATGGTTATATAATTGTTCAATAAATCATAATATGAAAATTAATATTAATGTATTATATGAATATCCATTTAGATGGGCATTTATTAATGAACATTATGAAATATTATTTTGGTTGATTAAAGTAGGAATTGAACAGAATTCATTAATAAATATTAATATATTTGATGAAATGTTATTAAAATATGCATGTGAAAACAATAAAATAAAATTAATTGTTCTATTATATAGAATTAGTATTTTATATGATAGACCTATTAATTTTTGTGTTAATGATTATTACCTTTTTAAAAATGCACATAGTATTAAACAATTAAAAATATTAAATGAAATGAAATCTGGAATATTTAATTACCGTTCATATAAATTTTTGTTAGATTTCGAAAAAATAATTGGTGTTTTATCAAATAAAATGCTATAATAAATTTTTCAATTGAAAAATTCGTTTAAAAAATATGAAAAATTTATGAATGAAAGTGTTAAAGTTACAAAAATTCCAGAACTTGTTGGAACTGATTCTTGTATAGATATTGTTACACTATATAACAATATTACTAAAAAATTAGCTAGACAAATTGATAAAATTAAAGAAAAGGACCCTGATCTAAAAATAGAAATTTATTTTTTAAATCCAGATTTATTAAAATCAATTTCAACATATGCTAATGTTGAAATTGGATATTTACATGAACATACATTTGGAAATGTAAAATTTAAAGTTCCATTGAAAATGACAATAAGAGAATTATTTTTTTCACTTATTACAAAATATGATCTTTCATTTCAAGATAAAAGATCATATAATTTTTTAGATTTATTAACATTTTCTTCAAATGAATATTTAGATAAAGATGGGAATATTCATTATGAAGAATTAAAACAAATTAAATTATCAACTATAATGGGACATAGATTTGATGGAAAAGAATATTCTTTTAATGAAGAATGTTCTTCATTTATTCAATTAAAACGAGGAAATCTTTTATTTTTTTCAAAAGTTGTTATTCTTATGAAATATCTTCAACGGAAAGACGATATGCTATATATAGATTATCCACAATTTTTTGAAAAAATTAATGGTGAATATTTAGTCCAATCATTATCTTTAGATAAGATGCATCGTACATATCAAAATGATTGTATTTATTATAATAATCTATGGATTGGAAACGAAACAAAACGTAGTAAACATTCAAATCAAATAATGGCAATCTTATCTTATTTAAAATTCAACTTAGAAAGTTATAGTCCTAATTCTATTTATTCTGATGTATCAGAAATAATAAATGAAAATAATGAAGATAATTCTACTGTTATTTCAGATTTAACTACAATTTAAAAATATCAAATTTGATATTTTAACTTTATATAGAGTATAGTTAAAAAAAACATAGTGTCAATATTTTAATTTTAAACCTATGAATTCAAAATATTAATGTCAATTGGAAAATCTGTTTCAATTCCAAAATTATATAACCATTTTGCTACATCTAAATGTTTATTTTTATATGCAATTTTAAATGCATTATCATAAGCTATTTTTTCAATTGCAGAATTTGTTTCATTCCCAAGATTATGTAACCATTTTGCAACTTCTAAATGTCCATTCATACATGCATATAAAAATGGTTCTTCATTTTCATAATGAATGTCAATTGGTAAATTTGTTTCAATTCCAAGGTTATATAACCATTTTAAAACATCTAAATGACCATTTTCACATGTATATAAAAATGCATATTCATTATCAGCATGAATGTTAATTGGAGAATTTCTTTCAATTCCAAGGTTATATAACCATTTTGCAATTTCTAAATAACCATTTATACACAATGTTATAAATGGAGTTTCATTATCAGCATGAATATTAATTAAAAATCTACCGTTTAAATATTTGTTTTTGTTTTTAATTTTTAGATTACATAACCATTTTAAAACTTCAAAACTTCCACACATACATGAATAAATAAAATATTCTTTAGGTTCAAAATCAAAATATTCTAAAATATTAACTTGATCATATTTAACTAAAAGTAAAACATCTTCATCTTTATCTTTATTTTCGAATTTTTCTTCTTTTGATAACGCAATCGATTTAAAATATTCTTCTGGAATATTCAAATTAATATTATATTCATATTTTCCCAGTTTATATAAAACAACAGCTCCAAGTAAATTAATATTATCTAATATATTAAATGCATTAATTAATTGTATAAGTTGATTTTGACAAAGATCAAAATCATTACTGTAAAATTGATGTATAAGTTTAATTTGATTATTTGATATATTGAGATTACTAAAAATTTCATTTGGTTCATATTCATCAATATCTTCATCTTCAAATATTGATGTAATAACTTTAGAATCTTCTAAAATTTTGCGGTTTAAGTCCATTTTAAATGGTTTAATTTTTTTTTTTCAATTAAATAACAATATTTTCAAATGAAAATATTTAAAAGGATACTCATATAAAATTCATACTGATATTTTAGTATATTACATCTAAATACATATCAATATATTGTATATTAAGTTTAGAATTATTATTAAAATTTTGAGATGCATATAAATTACATTTTTTAACTTGTTCAACACATATTTCATCTACAATAAATAAATTTGGAATATCTGGAATATTTGGAATAGTATAATATATAGATGTAATAATGTTATATATATTAGTTTGATAATTAGTATTTGTTGACAAACACCATAAAATTAATCCTTTTTTAATTTCACGTTCAATTCTAAAACATTCATTTCCATCTACTCCATGTTTTTGAAGTTCTACTATTAAATATGTAATATGTGTTGTAATAGGAACAAATACTGTATATTGATTATAAGTAGTTATAATATTTTTTGTTATTTCTATTAATTTTGAAACGGAAAATCCATTATCTGACAATCTTGCTAAAGTTTCATAATTTTGCACAGAAAATAGTCTATCGCTATTTCCACATTCAAACATATAATTTGTTAAAAGAAAAATACACATAGCATAACCTTGTAATTCAGGACGTTTTATTTCAATAATAGATGTTAATGTAAATAATTTAGGAATAAAATTTATTACTGTATCAATAGATATTTTTAAATTAGTAAATATTTCAAGAAACCATTTAATTAATATATGAAACATTCGATAGTTTAATTGTTTACTTAAATAATTATCCCGATTATTGTTCATATACATCTCCCAAAAAAAATTTGGAACTTTAGGTAATTTAAGGTGACATGTTGCATTATGTATTTCTTCATAATATTTAAGTTCATTATTTATATTAGTATATCTTATTCTGTTATAAGATTTAATTTTTGGTAAGTTAATATTAACTATTTCAGGTTCATAATCCTCTCCAGTAAAAAATTTATGTTTAATGCAATCTTTAGCAAACCATCTTATTTCAGGATAAACTATTAATGTTTTTTTAAATAAATCTATTAATAATGGATCAATTTTATTTAATTTTTCATCTTGTACAATAAAAATATCATTAGGATTATCCGGGTCATAATATTTAAAATTTCCATCTACATAAAAAACTTTTAAAAAAAAATCTTTTCCAAAAACAATGTAATTAAACATTATACATGAAATAGAATATACATCAGAATTTAATGTTTTTCTATTTTTATTATTCTCAAATAATTTAAGATCTAATCCTTTAGGTAATGGATAACATTCTGGTGGTGAAATATAAGCTACCATTAATGAATTTACTATATAATTTTTAGATGGTGAAAGTCCATAATATTCTGAAATTCCAAAGTCAATAATTCTTAATCTTTCATTCGAATCAATCATAATGTTATTGCATTTTAAATCATTGTGAACAACTCCAGCTCCATTAATTATACTTATATTTGTTAATAAATTAAAAAATATGTTCTTATAATAAATCATTTTGTTATTTACAGAATCAATAAGCTTAAAATATTCTACAATTGTATAAAGTAAAGGTTCTTGAACAAGATGAACACATTCATCATCTATATAAAGACCATAAAGTTTAACAGCAACATTTGGATTAACATTATTGATTAGTCTTGTGATAACTATTTCTTTTAAAGATGAATCTGTCAAAAACTCACCATAACATTCATGATATTTCTTAATAATCATATTTAATCCAGTTTCTTTATGAATTACTCGTTCAATACTACCATATGCACCTTTTGAAGTTTTAAGGTCTTCGTTAAATATAAATTCATCTTTTGTAAAAATTTTAAATGGTTCATTATATTCATTTTTATTATCACTCTTTTCAAGTAATTTAAGTTTTAACCGTTCAAATTTTTCGCTCAAGTAAGCCATTGGAAATTTATTATCAAGATCTCTTGTGAATAAAAATGATTTTGTTTGTAATGAAATTAATGAAGAAATTACAGTTTCCATATCAAGATAACAAGCATATGTAAAAGCAATTGTTTTCTTTGGAGAAATAAAATTTAATCCGAATTCTTTTGAAATACAAAACATGGCTATTTCACTAGAACCATATTGACATGCAACTAATAATATATCATCAGAATATTCAGAAAAACATTCTTTAAATTTTTCTAAATTATCTTCAAATACAATTCTTCTTAAAGTATATGAATATTTAGGGCTATAATAAATCTTCTTAAAATACATAAATTTTTTATTGTTTTCTAAAATATTGGTAAACTTAACTTCAACAACATCATAAATAGTTAATCCATATTTATTTTCATGATTCAAATCTGAAAAATTTAAAGATACTAAATATTTAAAAACTTGATAATTATTACCATAAGCAGAATAATATAAACAATTATTTCCTGAAGCATCAAGATTATTAATTTCTGAAAGAACAGTATTTTCTTTTACTATATCAAGACTTGAATTCATACACATCAACATATAAGGTGTACTTAATAGAATATTATCATTTAGTTCTTTTAAAAATATATCTTTATTCATTGTTTTTTAATAATAAATTATTTTATTTTTTTAATTAAAAAAATTATGCTTAAACGAAATACAAAATTATATTATTCGTTAGATGATAATATGAAATTTACCTTCCCAGAACAGGTTTATGTGGATCCTGACAAAATTGCAATTGCGATAACTGGTGGTGGAATTAGAACAATGATATGTATGTTAGGTTATTTTAGATGTTTACTTAGATATGATCCTGATTTTCTTAAAAGAACATCATATATATCAACATCATCTGGTGGTTCATGGTTTAATGCAATTTTAACTTTTTCTAAATGTGAAATTGACGAACTTTTAGGTGAAAGTATTCCAATTGACGAAATTAGTAGTGAAACACTTCACGATTATAATTTTAATAATAAAAATTATATGGGGAATGTTATGGTACATTGTCCTATTATGGAAACATTTTTACATGCAAAAAGAGTAGGAATAGAATCATCCGAAATATGGGAATATGTTTGTTCTAAAAATTTTTTATATCCTTATGGTTTAGATGCTAAATTTGTATGTGATTCTGAAGAAACAGCTCAATTTCATAAAGATATTAATCATATTAATTGTATATACCCTAGAAAAAATTTTCCATTTTGGATTTGTGGTGCATCAATTGTAGATAATTCATTATCACACACTACATCTTGTGAATTTACACCATTATATTCTGGAATTAGAGTTCCAAATAAAAAATATGGTGGTATATTTTTTGAAAATCCAGGGTTTAATGGAAGATTTAAATGTATTCCAAAACATGATTGTAGACAAAATTTATATGTATCTAAATACAGAAATAATTATATCGATAATTTTATTTCTTGTTCTTCATGTGCATACGGTGCATTCTTCAGAAAATGTTATAATGAACGTTTATTTTTTTCTGATCTATTAAAAAATTTAAATCCTAAAGCTAATTGTTGGGGTATTATGTCTAATAGAGGACATGAAACTGATATTTATGATGGTGGTTATATTGATAATACTGGAATCCTCAATTTAGCAGCAAGAGGATGTAAAAAAATATTAGCATTTGTAAATTGTGCAAAATTTAATAATAATTATTGTAATTTAGAAATTACACATCTTTTTGGATTGGAAAAAGAATTAAAATGTTCAATGTGTGAGTTTAGAAAAAATTCAGCTATTTTTTCGATAGATGATTGGATTGAAATGAGGCATGATTTTGAAAAAAGAATTAAAGATGATAAAATTCCATATTTTTATAAAAAACTTAAAGTATATCCAAACTGGAAATCTGGAATTAATGGAAACTATGAAACTGAATTATTAATTATACCACTATTTCCAAATCATGATTTTAATAATAAGTTGAAAATTAATTTAACATCACCTGAATATACAGAATTAAATTGTTTTCCTAATTTTGAACTTTTTTATTTTAAAGAAGGAATAGAAATAAATTTTACAAAAATGCAAGTTAATATGTTAAGCACATATTGTGATTGGATTTTACAAAAAGTAATTGAAGAAAAACCAGATTTTTTTAATTAATTTTTTATTTAAAATGTATCCATTTTTGGATTTTAGAACTACATTATTTATAATTGCTATTTTGTTTTATGTTATAGGTGGTTATATAGAATCACTACAAGGTTTTTTTAATAAAGATCCCGTTTCATTTATAATTGGTTTTTCTTTTTTTATTGGAAGTTTATTACTTTTATATGATGCATTATTTTATGTTAATGAAAATGGAAGTAAAACTTAAAAATGTTTGTGATACTAATTTATTAATAAATGATATTCGAAATATTTCAATCATTCTTTATTTTAGGATGGATATGTGATTTTATTTTTTTATGTATTTCCATCAGAAAATTATTGATATTAGATCCATTATGTTTACTATATCTTATTTTTTATCTATTTATAGAATATATTGAATATTTTCCATTTTTTGATTATATGTCTAAGTTATATATTCAATCATACAAAAATTATTTTAAATATGAAAAGTATAAACCATCTAAAATCAATAAAAATAAAAAAGAGATATTTCTATTGGGACCACATGGTATGTTTATAACTTCTATAATGGCCTTTGGAGTTTTTAATGTAAGTAAAAAATATAGAAAACATCTTAAATTATTTGTTTCACCAACATTAATATATAATCCTATTGTTAATTTATTTTCTAAGATAATACAAGGTGGTAATAAAGTTTTACCATTGGATCACAAAACTGTAGTTAAAAATTTAAAAGAACATAAATATAATTTTAGTGTGAGTATTGGTGGATTTGAAGAGTTAAATTTATTTAGAGATAATAACAATATTGTATATACTGGAAGATGGGAATATTGGGTATATCACGCAATTAAATATAATTATAATATTACTTTTTGTTATTGTTATGGTGGATCACAAGATTATAAATCATTATTAGGTGACAATTTTTTATGGTTTAGAGAATTATGTGCTAAAAATTATATCCCGTGTAATTTAGTTTACGGTAAATGGGGAATTTTACCATTTAATAATGTTAAACTAACAGAAGTTATGTATCAAATTGAATTACCTTATATTCCTAATATAACAAAAGAAGAATCTAAAAAATATTTCGAAGAATTTAGATCAGGTGCTTTAGAAACTTTATTGAAATCAAAACCTGATGATGGGCAAGATCCATTTGTAATTATTTAATTATTTATATATTTTTAATTTAAAATATAAATTGAATAGATGCTTTTATCTTTAAACTAAAAAGAGTATCTGTATATAAAATTTTTGTAATCGGAAAAAACATCAAAAAAATCATATAATGATTATAGAGGGGTAGTTCCACCCATTTTTTCTTCTTTTTTGAAAACGGAAAAAAGCCAAAATCAAAAATTTACGTTTTTCCCGGACAGAAAAACAGTATCTGAGCACGATATTTTCGTACCCG
>Ga0100385_1001136_pt1 | contig 28125 bp, 18 predicted proteins | sample CryGeymeta201509_FD_81543 | JGI IMG/M metagenome (GOLD analysis project Ga0100385, IMG submission 81543) | Groundwater microbial communities from Crystal Geyser aquifers in Utah, USA - Crystal Geyser metaG 2015-09 | ecosystem: Environmental > Aquatic > Deep subsurface > Groundwater | place: USA... | reverse complement strand
TATTTGTTAAGGACATACTGTTAATATAACATCTTCATGATTAATTATTTTCTAATAATTGAACTAAGAACATTTATACAGCAGACCTAACATTATCTAAAATGACTAAACCAAAAGAAAATAAGAATTTCCGATATATATTTTTGAAGGGTGTTATTGAACTAAGGACCGATAATTTTAATATGTCCCGTATATCGTCAATCCCCTAACAAGACAGTCTTCTCTAAATCTCACAAATAAAACTTTTCATCAACACAAACAAAAGAGATTCCCTGCATGTATCAGTCAAAAAGTTAAACGTCGCAGAAGTTCCCACTCACTAGATTCCTGCTTCTTTGGGAATAAAAACATCCAGACAACCATGGCAGTCTCTTCAAAAATCACCCACCAAAAGTTGTTCAACTATGTCTCTGAGAAAGTAGCGCCCGATATTGTTGTCATCTGTCTTAGCCAACCCTGAACCAAATTCTATAAAGTCGTCATCTTTATATAAAAAAAGCTCTTCAGCCACTAACAATTTGCAAAAGCATCCTCAAAATATAGCCAAGGCTATGAAAGCAATCGATATTCAGAAGATTCTCCAAGCTAAGCGACAACATTAAAGCTTGCCCTTTGTCATACGAAGCAAGTCAACAAGCAAAAGTATGAAGCGAAAGAGTTAAGTGGAGATTAAAAGATTTCTTGATAAGAAATATCAGAGATGTAACCCTTTTGTGCCTGACTACCTCTAGTCTTAGTTTTTAGAATGATATTCAGGCACCTTGTGGGTAAACACAATAAGAAATGATATCAACTAGTATCAATTTGACTCTATTTCATAATGAACAAAACAATGAATCTGTATTTATTTTATCACACGTACATAACAACTAGATGAGAATAATCTGGCTCCTCATAATCACCATTGTGTGCCTTTTACCAGAATTAGCAGCCAAGATTCCCAACCCTTACAAAGTCCTCGGCATTCCTCAGGACGCCAATGAGGATCAGATTAGATAGGGCTTCAAAAAAAGATCAAAGAAATATCATCCTGATCGCAATAAAAAAGATCCGAGAGCTAAGGAAAAATTTGAAAAGATTGCCAATGCTTACGAACTACTCAAGGATCCCGAAAGAAAAAGAATGTACGATATGACAGGAGATGATAATCCTCAGGCTCAGCAGTTCCAGCAAGGAGGGTTCGGTGGTGGTGGCTTCCCTGGAGGGTTTGGATTTGGAGGCATCAATATTGAAGATCTAATGAGGCAAGGATTTTTTGGAGGACATCCAGGAGGTCAGCATGGCCACCATGGTCGTCACGGACATCATCATGGCCATCCTGGAGGAGGGCAAAGAAGGCAGCAAGGGGGTCATACCTATACTTTTAGTTTTGGAGGAGGGGATGGAGTAAGGTTTGAATTCTGATCTTGGAAATGACTTATAAATAAGTAATTAGCATTAATAAGTCAACATTATCTCAATAATTTATGTATCATCAGAGTACCCAGTACTCTTTGACCCAAGGAGCAGGGAAGTCCTCAGGTTTCGGTTTGCGGGCAAAACAAACAACAGAGCTATCTTCTGGAAGGGTTTCGCTGGCATCAGCTAAAAAGTCAATAACTGCTCTTGGGTACAACCTCTGGACATAGTCAGCATTGACAACTGTCATCTACAGCCAAAAATCGAATCTTACAATGAACTTGGTTATAACTTCAAAATTTTCCTTGAGTACTTGGTAGACTCGTTTCAACTTATCTCCATTCCAGATCATAACTGAGCTGTTGTACCCTTCTTTATGATTTTTTTCACAGGCAAGATCTCCAGTTCTCAAGGTGGCAAACTATCCTTCATAGGCAAACATTTTGTCGAGACTGCCAGTGATGATCATATCAAGATCGATATAAAACTTGCGTCCAGGAATTTGCACATTGAAGAGAGTAACTTTACCCCACCATCTTTTCCATCCTTCTTCCAGTTTTTCCACCTTGATATCAGGATGAAGCCCTGTTCCGTCATCAGTAAAACAATAAAAAGCTATTTTCCATGTGGTGTTTCTGAGAATACCTGCATATAATTTGTTCACGTATTAGGCGTTATATCGAGTCCCCCACTTGACTGTCAATATTGATATCAGTCTCTACTCTTCAAGAATCTCCTTGCCTTCTTCTACTTTCCATGAGTTGATGACCACCTTCTCTGGAGCTTTGTAGTCGGGTTGACCATGTTTGTTGGAGTACTCAACAATTTGCTTCCATGAATGATCAATAGCCTACTCTTTCTTGCCAAGTTGTCTCAAGATGTCAGTAAAATTGACCTGAGATTCTGATTCTTAAGGTTTCAACTCAAGTGATTTTTTGCAGAATTAAAAGCCTTTCTCAAACTGATCCAACTGAACGTACATGACTGCAAGATTGGTGTGAGCATCGACGTAGGCTGTGAATGAGTTAAGCTGTTTTGAATAGATGCAGGGTTCGTAATCCATGAAAGCTTGAGGATTGTGATGTGGGGAGGTCTAGATGACTTTCTAGTAGTTATCAATGGCTTTCTGATAGTTTTTTCTTTGTGCCCAAAGGTTACCCAAATTCATATAGGCATTACTGAATACTTTGAACCTCTTCTCAATGACCTATTTTCCTTTCAGTAAAGCCTTCTCTGCTCTTTCCAGGTCCCCAGCCTGAAGGCAAAATGCTCCGAATTTAGCAGCTTTAAAAGCAATGATGGTATCTTCTTCATTGATGATGGCATCCTAAAGCATACGATCAGCCTCTTCCTATCTCTTTGCCCTGAGCAGCTTCATAAGAAGGGCTTTGCGTTGGGCCGCTCTTTCAGGATTTGGTTGCGGTTTCACTTATGCCTGCTCTTTCACGTTTTCTGGCTGTTTGGCCTAAGGATCTTTCTCCATAATTTTATATTACTATTATTTCAGCGATAAGAGCAATTAGTATCGGCATCCATTTTATTAGATATCAATATTGCAGAATTGTAAGCGGTAGGAATTATTTTGGAAGCTAATGTGTTAGGAATGGACAAGTATAACTGAACGCCCTTGCGATATATTTATTACTCGTTAAGATGAAAGGAAAGGACTTGTTTAGCAATATCCAATAAGCCAGAGAGCACATTACCCGGCTCAAACGCGAGGCTTCCTTGCTGGAGTCCACGCCACAGGAAGGTAGGTCTTTAAAGATTCAGCTCTGGCTACAAATATCGGTGACTATATGAACGAAGTCATCTACACTCTCAACAAAAATGAACACCACATCGACAAACAGCATAAATAATACGTACTTTTATCATAACCCAGAAAGAGAAGTTACCAAGCATTGGAAAAGAAAGAGATGAGCTCCCTGCGATATTCGCCATCAAAAAACATAAAAACAAAATTCATTCCAACAGCAAGCATTCCAGATAATAATCAACCAAAGTCGAAGATAGCTTTTCTTTTGCGGTCTAAAACAGGCCCATGAAAATGTATAGTCATCATGACCGGATGAAAGCTCATGACTTTACCGCTGAAAGAAGAAGCCGGTTCAACAGTCAAATCGATTCATCAATTTACTAAGCCAAATAGGAGCTACAGGGGAGCATTCCTAGCTCAGGCCACATCAGATCCAGAATATACTAAAAGCGAGCCATAAAACAAAGATAGTTCACATCGACCAAAGGAGGTCTCAACAAATCATATCTCAAGCCCCAATCATCTAAGATTGTAGTTTCCCACGATTTTGAAATTATTATGGGTGAAATAGATACAGAGACAAGATAATTCGCCTCATACGAAAGAGTATACGAGAGCATTTTTCCAAAAATATTCCAACAGATCAAACGTATCAAATAGATCCTTGGAAGATAACTGATCGAGTATGCTAAACTAGACGGAAAGAAACTTGCCTACATCTGTTTAAAGGATAAAATATCCGAGAAATAATTGCTTAGTTGTCTTAGAGATCTACCACTGCTGACAGCTCAAAGCAAATCTCCTCTACCTCAGTACTTCGGCAAGTAGGGAAAAAACAAAGCTGCATCAGTTATAGCCTCCTACTGGAAAATGAGAATTGTTAGGGACAAATATTTACAACTCAGAAACAGTACCATCGTCATTCAAAGATTTTTCAGAAAAAAATTGATGAGGCTTAAGTTGGAACAAGATGTCGAAGAGAGAAATGCCAGAATCATGTCTGACTTCTAGAAGAGACAGCATCGATTTGCCAAGTAGTTTAGGAACATCAAGGATCAAAAAAGAATCTAGGTACATTTGGCATCTGTTGAAGTAGATGAGGAAAAAAGGCTTAGTATGGATTACTTCCCTTAGAGACAAAATGTCCAACTTGCTAGAATTTTCAGACTTAGAGACCCTAACCTCATCATCATTTTTATCAGTTCAGTTGACCTTTCTCCATAACTGCTGACTTACTACAATCGTATGCTTGAGTTGGCAGGAATCGATAACTATCGGGAAAGACTCATCTTCTTGACTCCTGACTTAGCCACTAGGTTTCCTTAACACTATTCAACTGCAAAATTGCTTTATTATAGCGCCAACACTCTCAATCAGCTAAAAATAATCACTTCAGATCTACCTACCATTCTCTACCCTGGACAACCGTGTAATGAACTCTTGAAGATATGCGATATTGTCGATTGCTATCTCTACTCAGGAGAGCCTCAAAGAATGAAGGCATTTACAACCAAGTCGCAAACAAAGAGATTACTGAAAAATTTGTGCATTTAGACCTTACCATATGCAATGGAGATGTACGACTACGGATAGTTTTTGAATACTTTTTCCGTTCTGATCACTAAAAATCCTAGCATTCAAACATGGGTCTTGAAAATTGATGATTAAATACAAGGCAGAGGAATAGCTTATGCTGATTTTTCAGGATCAAAATTCTTGAAAGCTGTCCTTCGTCAACTCTAGTATCGCGATTAATAAACTTTTGCAACTGAAGTGGCCTCCAATCCCCAATAGCAAGAGGCAACTATCAGAATCAGAGATTACTTGCGATAGCATCTTCACGAAAAACTGCATGTAGCTGCCCCTTCTGTCTATAGAGGATTTACTGATTTCATGGGAAGGTTCATCAAGAAAGGTGGCATAATAGAAGCCCATCCTGCTTGCTTGAGTTAAAAATTAGCAACAGCATCTGTGTGTTTTGAACTGACACCCTAAGGGGAGCACCATATAATCACCACCTATGAAAAAATCAATGGTCAACCTTACCGTTCCCTAGCCTGCTCTTTTCCTCAGCAAGTAATGGATCATTCGAAGGCCGTCAGCACTGTTCGACAGCTGTGTGACTCTTTCAAGATTAGAAAGATGTTTGGTGTGTTCACAGTTGATTTTTTGGTTGAGAAAGGATAATCAAGACATTGGGTACTAGGCATCGATCCTTTTCTCAACGACTATGCTGCATCCTTCCATCTTTTTGATATGCTGATGGATGGTGGCTACATGTAAGAGAAAAATGTCTATCTGATAGACAACCAACGTCAGAACACCCAGTAAACAGAAGAGGCGAGTTTATAGGATCGATTAGCCACTCGGTAGTATGTCTTTGTTCCTCACCTTCACCATAAAAATTTATCAAAAGTCAAAGTCAAAGATTTTTTCAAACAAGCTCGACTATAACAGTTCAATTTTGATGTTGGCAATCGTGAAGGTATATGTGTCATGCTTTTGGATCAACTCAGCTCAGGGCTTCTGGGATTGCTGTCGGTCTCTTCCTCTCGAAGATAAAGCACAGAATCTATCAAAAAAATGCTGGATTTTATTTCTAAAATTTCATCTGTCAAGAATGTAGATTACGGCAAAAATTAATTGGCAGGATCCTCAGATGTGATTACGCTAAAGGATGTACTTTCGACTTTTGCGGGTTTTGCAAGAAAAGGAATGCGTAAAAATGCCAAACAAAGGGCTATCAAGCAATATGAGCTCAATAGGCCCTTGGAACTGATTTGATCTTAATTATTTTATATGCTCATGCACAATCATACACAGCTATTATTTTATCATCAGCAAAGATCGATTTCTTCTTCCTCTGAGCTGCTTCCTTATTCGGTGATGGTCTTGTTTTATTTGTCAGGGAAATATTTTCGCTTAAACAGATAGTCACTCAATTAGATGTCAGCTATCCATTCTTCCAGCATTTTGGCAGTTCCAGGGTCAATATCTCCGGAGGCTGTTTTTTTGGTCTTGCTCTTCGCCGCTTCCCTCAATCCATCAAATTATTCTTAATTTTTACAAAATGTATTGATGAGTTTTTATCTCCTCAAAGCTTCCAATTTTTCTGAATGCTAAAATACGTTGCAAGAATCAACTAAGAGTTTCAATTTTGATATTGCTGGTCTTGGTAAATGTTTCCGATACAATTATTCCTCACTAAGTCTCTATTAGCTGTTTCGATTGGGAAAAACAGAGCTATCCTAGGATATCCTATCGATAAGCATCTAGCAATGCCTTCGATTGAGGCCCTCATCGTCAATAGCAACATATGATACTTTCTTATACTTCGTGTATATTTTACTCTTGGCAAGCTCGTATTCTCCTTGAAGGAGTATTCTTTTTTTATCCCGGCTGTGTTTGCTTACTAAAGTAGTCAAAACAATATCCGGGGTAACGTTCCCATCGAGCTAGAGACAAAGCGTCGAGGCATTGTCTTCTAGTTTGTCTATGAATTCCAATATGTCCAAAATCATTGGTTCAATACCTCCTTGGTTTTCCATTGACGCCTTTTCAAATTTCACGTATTTCTAAAGGATCATAGGCAGTGGGAATTCAAAGTATTGAATGCCTCCGTTTATCTCGATTTTGACTGATAGTGGTTCATACTTTGGTTGCTTTCCTCTTCTTGACAAGGATGGATTTTTATTGGAAAACGACCGAATGATGAAGTCTGTCACCAGATCTCTTAGCATTTCCTTGTTTTATATTTTGAGAGGGTTGCTCTTCTGGCAGGCTACTGATCGAAGTTTGGAAACGCATATGTTCGAAGGTCTCATGATAAATTTCTATTACAGAAAGCATCTCAGCTGATATTATTGAGTATCTATATGAGATTAATCAAAATGTATGAAGAAAGTTTTATCATGAATATCAGCAGCTCTCAGCTCTCAGCTCTCAACAGCCTCAGTTTTTACTTCAAGTTCTACTGCTCGGACAGCAAATCCTCTAAGTTTTATACATGTTCATTTTATCTCTTGTAAGCAAGAACGCTCTGCAAAGGAGGAGCTTCTTCATCGTTGTCTTCAGGTTTGGGTTCTCTTGCATCCTATTGATAGGACTACTCGGAACCTTATTCATCATCGTATTGTATATTTTTCTTGTTTGAGAGTTCGTTCTCGTTGATTTATTGATCCTCAAATACTATTATTTGCCCTGAAGCATTGCTTATAGTCTGAGAAAGTCCTTTATTGAGCTCAATCATATGAACTGTCCTACCAGCAATGAGAACAATCAACTTTTCGTCAACAGATATATCAAAACCTGTCGGAATCTACCTCAATAAATCAGTACATGCTTTTGATTATGATTGAAAATAGGTTTCAAACTAGCATTTTCTTCTTGATGTACTACAGCATAAAGGATTCTATTGCTACCCAATAAGACAAGTGAGTTCGAGTAGCTAAAAGACAGTTGTAAAATATACTGGAATGGCAACTCCGTTTGCCTAAGACTGATTATCTATCCTTTTTCATTTAAAGTCAAAAGAAATAGTTAATTTGATTGACCACTGAGTTTAACAATATGTACTAGACGGCGATGGTCTTACCACAGTTGGTGGCAGCAACCTTCATGTTGGGGATGCCATCTGGCAAGGATTTTCTGTTTCTTAACTCCAAAGTGCTGCTTTCTCTGATCTGAAGATCACCGCTTCTCAGCAAAAGACACACAAATCGATTTGCTCCGAGTTGGCAGGCACTTACAAAAAGGTCATTGCCTTCAGCTTTTATCGACTTTATCCTTTTACTGCCATCCACTAACACCAAGGCCTTATGTTCGACTAACAAAACAGCATCAGTTAGGTAGTTTTTCTGATAAGTAACAAGACGATTCAGATAGGCATTGAAGATTCTGCAAACTTGCTTGTTTTCATAGTGAATATGAACCAGTTCTGAGGATGGACTGATAGCTGATAGCGAGAGGGAACTCCAACCTTAGTCAATATAGTCTTACTGTCAGGATGAAAAGCTTGCAATTTACAAGTGTTAAGAGTTGACACTGATTTATCTCTGAAATTTAGGCATGAAAGTCGACCTGCCGAATCGAGTAGATAGAGCCTATCTCTATTGAGAGTCAATTTGCATTGTGTCAGCTATTGAAGGGTATCGAGCTGGACTGTTTTGGATGCTAGATCTTTTTGTGTGGAGTAGAAGCTTCCAAATTTGGAGGCTGAGAGCATGGTGGATCTCATTTAAACGAAACTAACTAACTTAAAGAAAATTGATAACATACCGTTGTAATAAGTGAGTTCATAACGATAGCAATACAATAGTGTAAAACATGAAAGGAAAATTCACGAAAAGACCTAGCATTAACTCCTATTGTTGGTCAGTAAGTTAAAATATGTCATTTTACTTTCTTTCTCGTTATCCTAAATATATATGTTAACAGTCAAACGAAAAATACTATCGCAAAAAAAAATAACTACTTTGATAATCACTGCTCCGGTATGAAGAAGAAACAACTTCTATATATTGTTTACATAGAAGATATTTCGATTTTGAGGAACTAAACTACCCTTTCTAATAGAAATTGAGTTCTATAATTACACCGATTAATGTTGACTCACATTGCCTCTCTCCTCACAGTAAATAGTATAACATGCAGTCACCTGTCTTCGCTTCTCTTGTCACCATTTCGTCTGAAGGGCTCGTTATCCACAATCAATATATATTCCTCTGGAAGGTGCTTCCCTCCATATCAGGGGCTCAAGTAAGTAAATCTAGTTTCATTAGACAAGTATTGATTCTCTTATGTAGATGAGAAAACTGGGCTTTGAACATACTAAAAATACTCCCGACTAAAATAACTTGATCAATCATGATGGCAAAAAAGCAATGATCTTCAAGGGCTCTCCAAACTGTCTCATTAAACTGCAAGAACTTGAATCAATCAAGCAGGAAAAACAAAAACAAATAGCCATGCTTAAAGAGAAGGCACACTTGATTGAAAGCTGTCTTAAAGAAAAGTAAGAGAATTCCTTCGGTGGTGAGAGGAGTTTCACCCTTTTGGAAGCCATTTCTTCACTTCAGTAAATCAATAGAAACACATATGCTCTCAACAGCAAAGCAGAGGAGCTCCAGGAGAGGATAAAATATGAAGTGGAGCTGATGTAAATCGAACCCATGAGAACTGAACGGTAATTGGCTTTTCTGGACCTCAATACAAATATCAAAAAAAGTAAAAATGTTCGGTTCTACTCCCAGGTATAGCTACAGTATGCTTGATATTAATTTCTTATATTCTATTATTTTCCCTTATCAAAGGTATTTCCGAACATGTCGAAGATATGGTCAGGTTCGGTAGCCGTCCATTACTGCTTCTTTTTAAGCGATTTTCATTTTCATCATAGCTAGTTCTCTGGCATAGGACCGGGCTTTCTCTTGTAGCTCATATTACAAAGATTCTATTCTTGTTTCTGCTTGGTGTAACTTGAATTATAGTTCGTAATTGCTATCACCTTCTTTGCCGATACGGGAATTCCCTTTGTTGTTGGTTTGCATCTGAGCTATGATACCCTGTAATCTCTCAATCTAATCCCTCTCCTGAGTCCTGCTCGCTTTCCCTCCTGTGAACCCCTGCCTTTTCTTGAGCTACTCGAACTATATTTTCATATTTCTGGCATTTCTAACCTCCTCCATGCCTTATTTCATGACTTTTTCTAGTTTTACAATCACTTTCTCTTGTTTTTTTATGGTGTCCTTGTAGACATTGATTCGTTCCTGCTCTTTGAGCATTCTGTCATTTTTATCATTCAGAATTTGAATGGTATTCTTTTGGGCTGCTATAACTGAATTCAATTGCATGGTGTTGCTTATTTGAGGTTCCATTGTTTTGATTGTTCTCTAAAGGTCCCTGTTCTTGACCCTTTCCACTTTGTATAGCTGTGATATCTTTACTATCTTCTCTTTCAGATCTCTTACACCCATATTTTCGACCTATCTCTGAACCAAGTTCACCAGCTAATCCTCTTCCCTTAAAGCCTGTTGTCTTAAAATGCCATTTTCGTTTTGCAGCAATTTGACCCTTCCTCTTAAGCTGCTGATCTACGCAGCTGCCTGTCTGAGAGATTCAGATTTATCGTCTAGTTATCTCAGTATTCTGGCAATGATATCATTATTCTGTGCAACATGCTTCAGCATCGATTCATTACTATTGAAGTTTAGCTCTTTCATCAATTTTTCGCTGGCCGTTTATTCTCCTCTCACTATTGAAGCTCTGGAAGATGCCATCGATTGGGCAAGGGAGTCTGGTCCTACTATCTCTAGCTGACAGCTGCCAAATTTGGAAGCAGGAAGACTGCGCACTGGCAAGAATAACTTCCTTTTGTTTTTTTCTACAAGCAAAGCCAAAAGATCTCTTTGGATGTTCTAAGCCAATCCTGCAACTTTATACGATCCTTTTTAGCTTTTACTGACCAAAAACAAATTAACCCTTCTCTTAAGCAAGGTTTCAGATAAGGTAATAACAACGGCTGCTTTATAGTTCCCGCTTTTGATAGGAGGCACTCTCACTATAGCTGACAACATGAAATTGAACTATTCAGTTTGATCGAATTAGAGTACTCGTTATATTGAATCTTGCCTAGGATCGAATTTGTGGAAATTTAGTTTAGGTTCGTTATCATGGTTTGATACGATTGCCAAGGCCATTTGTTTGAAGGGCGTGGTACTGGGCTCAAATATAATATCCTGGACAACGATATCAACTAGTTGGTCTCGACTGTCCATCGCTGTTTCGAGGATCAATGATACAATAAATTCGACCTGAGCTGGTGATTCCTAGCTTTATCGAACCAACTGCAAGTTGTAAGGGACGAATAAACCCATTGATGCTATGGGAACATACAATCGAAAGACATCTTCAAGATTGTTTTCGTCTTTTAAAGAAATCATTATGAAACCTTTCGGTTAGCTGATGTGGGATGGATTCGTGATTATTATGGTTTGATTCCACTAGGGATGTGGACCCGGTAAAATAGCAGAGCTGAAGAGGCGGTTCTGTTCAGGAACCGAAGATTGATACTATGTCCAGCCAGTTTAGACTTTCAGCTGAGCAGGTAATCCATCAGTATAGGGGATGTTTAAAGCTTCTCTGATCTATACTCTTACTCTCCAGTCGAAACTAAACTTTGGATCGAAAGGAGGCAGCTCTGCAAAATGTTAATTTCTCTCCAATTTTTTTGTTTATAGCTCTTCCATATAGTTGGGTAAGGCATCTTCTCTCACAATTTTGATTGATGCGATGAATCGCCCAACAGTTAGTTATTTTCCTTCACTGCTTCTGACAAACTTGAGCTGTTGACGAATTGGCAAATTGTAGGTTTCTACGGGTTGAAGGGCAAAAGGTGATAGATCCAGACTACATTCCCCGATGGTCCTTGTGTTTTGCTTTGAAGGCTACTAGGATGGTAGGACCATTTGTGCTACAAACTGACTATCGAATGAGCTACAATAATGAAGCCTTGGATGGTGTGGGTCGACGGCAAGTCAAATATGAGGGTGTTGCTGGTGAAGATAGGACTTCGGGCCAAAGCTGAAACGTCTGTTTGTTTCTAAATAATCAAGAGTGTACTTTTTGGTGATCGAAGGTAGCCGATATCAAGTATTGATAATCTTTGGAGAACTAGGCGTCGTGGACTGAGATGGAAAGCTTTGATTTTTGAATCATTTATTATAGACTGATTAAGTTCTAAATACATTACTAACAAATCATCTGTTTATATGAGGTGAGGGGTTGTTTTTGCAAGCCGACCTATAACGTCCTCTGTGAGCAGACACTGAATATTTTATACCTGATCTAGCACGATCATGCTTGACTTTGCAGGCGTAGCAGTGCTCGTGGTGAGCTTTTTCTATTTGTTTGAAGTTGATCAAAAAAGATTAACTATTTATGTTTTTGTGCTTAAATTTTCCTTATTTTTTGACAGTTTTTTGCCTACCCTTTCCACATTCGTGCCTGCTTGTAGCTGTCTTCATTGATTTCCCTTAAGCCTTATAGTCCTCCTCATCACATCTCTATCCATTGAGCCAAAATCCACTATAGACCATTTATCCATTAAAATGTAGCTCACCTTCTCCACATCTCTGATCATCGATAAAGTTTCCCTTGTATACATACCCGTTGGCCCAGTCGTATATCCCATATCCATGTTTGCGGTCGAGCATGTAATGGCCTTTGTAGTATTACCCCCCTTCAGCCTGGCACCAGACTCCGTATCCATTTCTGAAACCTTGTTTGAAATCTCCTCTATAAAACGAACCTTCGGTCCAATTATAAGTGCCAAATCCTTAAGGTAGACCATTGACGAAGTCGCCAGTATATTTATCTCCATTTGAGTAGTATTCGACTCCTTCTCCATGTTTAAGGCCATTCTTGAAGTGCCCCATATAGAAATCCCCTGAATAAAGCACACAATACCGTTTGTTTTTTCATGCTGGCCTTCTCCATCAGGCAAACCTCCCCACCATGTACCCTAATATTGCTCGACTTTTTTATTCTCTTCCTTTGTCGAGTTTCCCTAACAGTAGCTAAACCAATAGAAGACCCCTCTTCCATGCTTTTTATTCTCATGAAATGAACCTATATACATATTACCATTGGCATAGATCTAACACCCGTTTCCTTACTTCTAATTATGCCTGTAGTTTCCCTCGTATACATGTCCATCGCGGTAGATGGTAATTCCTGCATTAGAGCAAAGATACCTAGACCATGCTTTTGTTTATTCTAGACCTGCCCCAGATATAATTTTTGCTATGATGGAACCACTCTCGTTTCTTTCAATTGGACCAACTCACGAAAATCAACTAGCTGATAAATTGTTTTAAACTCAGAGAAAAACTAAATGAGTTCATTATGATCCATGTTCCATATTTGTTTGAGCGTTTGTACAGTTTAGTGAGACAAGATTCTCAACAGCTCCGAATTCAACCGTTCTTCCTTGAGTTGATATGAGGAATCACTTTGCTCAGGGTTATTATGTTTTCGATAGAGTTGCCTTGATTATTTTATGAAGACAGAGGAACAACCGGGTGAATTCCTGTTCATAATAATTTTAATATATGGTCTATCATATAAAGCCAGCAAATCGATATTGACTCGTATTCAATAGGAACCACTAACTCTTTGCTTTTTATGAGGCAAACAAAAAAGCAACTTTTTTATGTTATTTTATTTCAACTTTTATCAATATGTGAGAAGGACCTTTGAATGCCTCACTTAGTTTGCTGGTTAAAAATTGCTATTTAGCTATATTTTTCAGTCCAAATTTCAGACATATTCCTTTAATGTTTATTTAACTCAGAATCCCTAAAACTCTCAAATAAAATTATTGTGTTGCTCTATTAGATCGGAGAGAAAATAAAGTAAAAATTATCTGCTGGATCGTCTTTTGTTTAGTGCTTTTCAGCTTTGTTGGGAAGTTTCCGTATAAATATTATGTAAAAAAAACTAAAAAAAGAAAAGTGGACTGAGTAGGTAAGCTTCCCTTAAGCCATAGGAACTGGATCTATTAGCCCATCTATACCCTCTTTACAATTCGAAGAAATGGAAGCAAATAGCAACCGCCTTCCGGCAGCATGGATTCCATAGGTCTGAAATTTAATGCAGGGAAAAGTGGATCAACTATCTGGACCCCGAGCTTAATACCAACGAGTGGGGAGAGGAGTAGTTGGCCAAGATGTATGAAATCCACGAGCAGGTGGGCACTAAATGGTGTGTCATACAGAAATATATCGGCAGGTATTCATCTCACCATTCAGAACTCAAAATAAAATCAAAAATAGGTTCTATGGAACTCTCAGAAATTATGTCCGTTTCGTGGTCAACTATTTGTAATAAGACGAGCGCTCTTACAACTACTAGGTTGGAAAGCTCTCCCCCAAATTCTTAAACGACATGTACAGGGCCTAAAATCGTACAACAATCAGTAACTTAGAATTCATTTTCCTCAAAGAATAAATCAAGGACACCATCTATCAGATGAAGTTTCAAATTGACAGAAATATCTTGTCGCAAAGGGTTTCCTCTAAACGAAGCCTTTACAACAGGCTTAAAATGTTGATTCTTAAGGCATTTGCTGGCTTCAAAGTTGCATAAAAATATCTTGAAAAAGTATAACTGGATGTGAAAATTGAGGGCTCCAATTGTGTCAAAGAGTAACCGGCCATATAATCAATGGTTGAAGTAAATAACTCATAATAATTCGATGGACAAGCTTCTCAAGTTATTCCTGTAAAGTAATAAATTCATTATGCTCCCAACTATTATCCCTTCTGGAATTTCCCCTATCAACAGTACGGCCTCAACTTCCCATGATCCTAATATAAACTAACATAAAAATCCATTTTAACCATTCAAATTAGTGAAGAATCATTGTGCTATACTCTAGACTCAGCCCCTCTTTTCAACCGACCGATCTCAGCATTTTTTTGCTGAATGGTCTAGTTTGTTACCTTCTCATACTATTCGATTATCTCCTCAAATTACTTTTATTTTTCGATCATCTTGGCCTCGAACTCGGCTTCTAGAATTTTGAATTTTTAGTCTGATTATAGAACTTCTAATCTTTCTTGTAGGTATTTCCTTTAGTCTTAGGAATGTTATAGGAGTTCGTAAAGAGTTTATATTTTGTTGTTCTGAGCAGTTATTCTCTACTCGAATACCTGATTTTGTTCCTCTTCCCTATGCTATCTCATTTTTTTTAGTTAGCTCTTTAAATTGTTAAACTATTGTCTGCTTTCAATCTATCTAGCTTCATACTCCTCCAGCTTTATTTACAAACTCTTGACGTAATTTTTTGATTGATTCAACTCCCTTTCTATACTTTCAATATTGCCTGTCAGCTCTTCCTTGTCTGCTAACAGTTTAGTGATCAGTTGTAAATAATCGGCTAGAACTCCTTTGAGCTCACCCTCCTGCTTCCTTAAAGCCTTGTCTAGTTTGGTTTTTAGAATGCTCATCAGCTCAACTACAGCCTCTTTTAGTTGCTGGTTCTGCTCCGATAGCTCGGTATTTTCTGCAGATAGGCGATCTCTTTTGCTCATGAGAGTGTCAAACTGCCTTAGCGAACTATTCATCATTTCTTCCATTGAATTATCAGCCTCAGCAAATATAGCCTTCATCGATTCATCAGGGTTATCCTACGAACCCAACCCCTCTGTCGCAAAACGCATGGGCATTGCCTTGACACTCCTCCTCTGTTCTGGTTGCCTCTTCGGCATATACTCGTATTTAACCATGCTGCTGTCCTATTTGTTATTCCTTTTTGTTGGCTGTCCGCTATACTAGGTTTTGACTCGTTGGCAGTTCATTTTTTTGTTCCTGAGGGCGTTTGTCTGTCCATTATTACTGGACACTCTTCCTTAGGCTTCGTAGTGCCTGAGATGTTTTTGAAAGTAGCTCATATGAATAACGTATAAAAAAAAGAATGAAAATCAAAAATTACAAAACAGCAAATAATCAATCAGTAGGACACAGTAAACAATGAGACACTTCTACTCTTAACCGCTGTCAACTGGGAAACAAATTCCGTATTTGTCATTTTTTGAAGTGTATTCACTCAAACCATTGAAAATATGTTTGATCTAGCCGACCCGTTCCTCCCTCATCATTTCTGTCCCTTCTTAAAATTCAGAGTTGGTGCTTTCTTCCAGGGTGGTTTTGTATATGTCGTAGGTTATGCTGTCGAAGCCCCACCAAGGAAGGATGATCTTATGTCCTCTTTGTGGGTTTTTGCTTACGACTCGATAAATTACCCTTCCATGTTGGTTGTAAATATCTAATTCCTGATAATTTTCAGCAAAACAACAGCAGTTCAGGATTGTTCTTTACACTATTTTCCCAACCACTTTTTCTTGATAGCGGACCTAAACAGTTGGTCTGTCCTCCCCGCTCAGACAAGTATTTAACTCCCGTATTCCCTCGTAAGGTACATGCTGGTAGTAATCCTTACCGACAATCTACCATGGTCGATGGGAAGCAGGCAGCAGGATCCTCAGGAAAAGAGGTACAGACTCTTCGAAGGCTAAGTATATGTCCCCTTGCTATTCATATGTTTCGTCAGTTGAGGAGAGCTCATATTAGTTGGGGAGATCACAAGGCATGAGAGGTAATCCAATAGGTGAAGGGATGGGTATGGCATAGTTGCAATATTTGAGAGGATCGTTGACACTCGTGAGTAAGAAATACCGGTGCTCCTTCAATCCATTCCAGTCGAATATCATCTTTATCCCTTTAGTTTATATAAATAGTATTACTCCAAGTGTAAAACGATAGAACCGTCAAAATCTCTTCTCTTCCTTAAAAACAAATTAAGTTGTATAATAGCCTGAAAATATCGGACCAATGAGCATGCTAACAACCATAAGAAATTTCCATAAAATGGCATACACTAAACTAGTCTTGATTCGACATGGATAAAGCTAAGGTAATCGAGTGAAAAAATGGACAGGATGGTTTGATTCCGAATTGACGCCCAAAGGATAAGCAGATGCTGCCGAGTGCGCTAAGCTATTGATTGAATAAGGTCTGGAGTTTGACCTCACATACTGCTCTTATCTGAGTCGAACCATCAAAACCCTTAATATTATCCTCGATACTATCGATCAGCTGTATCTTCCTGTTAGAAAGCGCTGGCAACTGAACTAAAAATTTTACGGAGCCCTACAGGAACTGGATAAGATGGCCATCGTCCACAAGTACGGAAAAGAAGTTGTAGCTGAGTGGAGAAGAAGCTACAAAATTGCACCACCTGTTGTATTTCCTGACGATCCCAGACACCCAATCAACGATAAAAAATACAAAGATATAGATCCAAAGCTTCTCCCAAATTCCTAGCACCTCGGTCACGTATTGGAGAGAGTCCGAGGACTTTACAACTCATAGATAAGGTAATAGCTTCAACAAGGCAAAAGAATCCTAGTGATATGTCATGGATCTGTGGCAAGAGCCTTCACCAACATCCTGCTAAACTTCAGCCTGAAACAATCCAGCAAGTTCAACTTGCCCAACGCTACTCCCTTGCTTTTTGAGCTAGATAAACAACTAAAGGTAGAGAAATGGAGAATTTTGGGAGATGAAGGAAATATTGAAGAGAAGATGAAGAAGATATAAAATTAGCTGAATGAATGATTATATTTGTTCTTTATTGACAGACAGTAAACAGCCTATAAGATCAGGAGGCCTGGTAGACGTCGAAGTTAATTGAGGAGTTCGTTTTAACGCTTACTCTCAACAGCTTGTTATCCTTTGTCTTGCTTCTCTACAATAGTTTAGCTGTCATTTCGTGGATCACTGCCTGAACATTCCGCATCAAATCCTCTACAACACCGATCCTCATTCTGAATATTCTATGATAGTCTGTGATGTACTGCTCTTTTCCGGATTTAGCTACAGCCAGGTAATGGCCAGTAAGGTGCTCTATGTATTCAGGATAGTCTTGGAGCTATTGTTGAAGACAATAGGGCACTTTTTTGCTATCAATGGGAAACACAGGAACTCCCTTTTTCAACAAGCCCTCATAAAATTTGTTGTTCTTCATCAGCTCGAACCTGACAAAACACTTAATCTGCTGATGGTAGACCTTGGTTGAAAATATTTTGTCGTTGTTCATTTTTTTGATGAAATCAGCGTTACTCCAGACCTTGAGATTCAAGTGCTTGATTTTCTCAAAGGCGTATTCACCTTATTCCTTTTCTTTGACTGAAGGAAGAATGATCAACACCAACTGGTAGGTTTGTGGAAGTGGAAGCTAGCTACAACTAAAAGAATGCGTACATCAAAAAGGGACGAGGTTCGCATTCGATTTACTTGTCAAAATGAAGCGTGAAGTTGAGTACAGGTTACTTGTGGGCTATACCGTATGCGTTGATGGCAGTCAGACCGTTTCTGAGTTTTTCCTTATCAAAAATAACTCTTTGCTGTGTCCTTGCTAATATTTTGTTGAACTGAGCAGTTTTAGTCATAAAGGTGTTAGGATTTACATTGTCCTGAATTTCAATAGGTATTTTTCGAGCCTTCTCAACCACAGTTTCATAGGTCTTCTTGGCGATATATTTATGTTTTTCAATGTGTCCTTTCTTGACTGAAGATTGATCTAAGTTGACCTTCTCTTTCTGCCTTTTCTTTATCTCGGCTTTTATCATTTGCTGCCTTTTGTTTTTGAGCTCCTACTTCTTGGCTTGCTGCTTTATCAGATCACCAACTTACATATTAGAAAATTTATTATGTTCCCGCTTATTAATTATATTTGTCAGAATAGATATGTAGCCCATCAACCTCTTCATGACCTTCGAACAGTTCAAAAAGGAACTGGGGAGCTGGTAGAAACCCCTTGGAAAGTTTGTTGAGAGTAAAGCTTTCCAAGATATCTATAAGTTTGTGAAAGCTGAATATGAATCAGGAAAGAAGGTAAATATTTTCAGTTAGTTAGATCTACCCCAAGCAATAAAACATTTTCAACGCTTTCAAAACCACCCCTATCAACAACATCAAGGTTGTCATTGTTGGGCAAGATCCCTACCATCAACCCAATCAGGCTCATGGACTGTGTTTCAGTGTTCTCAAGCCTGTTCCTCCCCCTCCTTCACTCAAAAATATCTACAAAAATCTGATATCTTTCAAACACATGCAAAAAGCACCTACTCATGGAGACCTGACTCAGTGGGCTGAACAGGGAGTATTCCTCCTAAACGCTAGTTTGACAGTGTAAGACAGTAAACCGAACTCGCATTCTAAGTGTGGATGGCAAAGGTTCACAGACCACGTCATCTAAGTCATCAACTCTCAGTGTGAAAACGTTGTTTTTTTGTTGTGGGGAAAACCTGCTCAGGATAAAGCAAAATCAGTGAACCCTAATAAGCACTGCGTTCTGAAGACTACTCATCCTTCACCTCTTTCAGCCAGTATGGGATTCCTATCTTCTCGTACTTTTATTGTTACTTAGCTTGTTTCGGAGATTGCAATAAGTTCCTGGAAGGCAAAGGAAAAAAAGCCATTGAGTGGAAAATTGAATGATCTATGTGACTTACCTGTTCGTTTGATCCCTACTTTTTAATGATATTAGGACAAAACCTGTCTCATAAAATTGTCCAATGAGAATAGTTAAGCCATCAAGAATGGTCCTATAGTCAGATAAGGATGTGTCCAAAATTTCTAAGCTAAGATACAGCAATTGACAGAAGCTTCACCAAAATTCGTTTGGCCCACAAAAAAGCAGAAACTGAGCTATTTTTTATCAGATACCATCAATCTTCAAGTGTCGTATATAGACCCTCAAACAAGCATCACCACGTCCAACCTGAGCACGATCGACTGGTACTCACACAAGATGTCATTTATGCACTTGTGAACTAATTCAGCTAACCCAACAGAATGGAACATTTGCATTTCGATCTTTGCCATATCAAAGATGCAGGACTACAGACATTAATGCAAGGTGAATGGAACAGTCTTATCGAGTTAGACCTTAGTCAGAATAAACTAACAGCATTATCGATCAAACACCTCATCAGTCCGCATAACCTTAATTGTCTTAAACAGCTTAAACTATGTGCCAACAATTTGGACCACCATGCAGCCGAATTGCTTGTAAAAGGGCAATGGAAAGAGCTTTAGGAATTGAACCTTGACTTCAATGATTTGGGAGACCAAGGAATCAAGAAATTATCAGATCACAAATGGTCCAGACTCAAATAGCTGCATATTCTAGGAAATAGCATTAGTAATGAAGGGCTGACTGGTATAATTGCCATGAAAATGTCGCATTTGCAAGGGCTATATCTAGGTTTCAATATGCTAACAGATGATGGATGTAAAATATTGGCCAGAGGTCGCTGGAGACTGCTCAAAGTTCTCTAGCTTGAATAAAACAACATCCAAGACGACGGAATAGGCTATCTCACCAAGTTGCCATGTTTCAACCTTGTCAATCTTAAGCTAGTCGCCTCAAAAATAAACATAAACGTTGCCAAATAAAGCACCTTTGTTCCTTCGATGAGTGGTCTCACAAAATTACTGAGAGGGTGTTGGAACAGGCTGAAGATAGAAATATCGATGGGAAAGATGGGTCCAGTCAACACGTAGAATTTTATGCTCAATAAGGAGGTCAAGGATATGCTGGAGCTACGTAATGTTGTAATCGCTATCAGTTATAAATGATTCAAGCCATGAAACTTTATTTTGATAACAATAAATAATAATTTAACAATAAATGAACTCTTCTAACGAAGCCTCTAAGGATACCCATATAGTCAGCTAGCTCCCTTTCTTTTAGTTCTTCTACAGCTACAGCTATCAACCTTGCTCAACCTGGAAAACTCTCAAAGAAAAATATCGCTCCTTCAAACAACAATCATATGCCACACCCAAGCATACCTCAGATATCAACTATCTCAAAAGGTTTGGTTAAATTATCCAATACGTGCCATTTTTGCCACAGCAAAGGCCTGAAAAGATTGACATTCCCATGCTTCAGGAAATCATTGAGGTCATTTATGACGAACATGAATAATACTTTGCCAGTGGAGGCTGGAGGGCAGTCAAGAATAAATCGCTGAAGACTCATCTTCAGGAGCATCTATTACTAAAATTGTGGAGAATATCAGCTCACGGCAAAGTAGAGGGATGTCTTGGAGCTTTAATTTTAGGATTTTTCTACACCCTCAACTACTTCAAAACTTGCAATTTTTAGATCAAACTTTTCAACTAATTTCTGATGGGTTCCTAACTAGACTGTCTATTTTTATTTATTTTGATGCGAAAGAAAAGCAGAAGACTAAACAAAGATCTCGTCATAAAAAGTGAAAACATATCTTCATTTGTCTAAATACTCAAAGGATAAAGAAATACTTTCTTGAATAGTTACACATGTGAGCATGATGAATTGAGAGAGGTTAAATTGCTTTTGATATATCCCTAGTTAATAGAATACGTTCAAAACAACGGTGTGGTGCTTCATTAAGTTATGTTGATGTCTTTGATGGAATGCGCAGAACTCAACGAAAAGGAAAAGATCACTTATCGTGAGCCTGGATCCATTGATTGGGGTCACTTCTTGGCCATGTGCTTTAAAGAAGCAGAATAAGAAGAAAGGAGCTATCAGAAGGAGTTGCTTGAAAGAGTGATGAAGATCAACCTTAAAATGGCAGACAGCTTATTCAAATAAGGAGCCAAAAGAGTAAGCACAGCTGAAGGATATAAAACTGACAGCAATAACCTTCTTAAATAGAAATACCTTTAGGAATCCTTCGGATGGCTTATCGGAGTTCTCTCATCAATAATATACACATCAGATGACTGTGACTAAGATTGGCGCAGGATGTACATAGAGCTCAAGGTCCTATACGAGTATAACGTTACTCTTGGGAATAAATTAATTTCTGAGCTTTTAAGATCATCAGAGTACCAAGACATTTACAACAAGTATCAGCAAATGGTGATGTAGCAAATAATAAGCTGATGTTGAGTGCACTTTTATTGTGAATAAATCCGATGATTTACTATAATTACCTTTATGAGCGATCAATACTCGCCGAATTTGTTCCTTTTTCAATCATACGTTGGCTAGGTGCTCAAGGATTGCAAGAAATAAATCAAAACCGGACCCTTCTAAAACCTCAACACTGAGTGTACTTCTAGCCCTAAGCAGAAATATTTCAGACTCACAACAATCAACATATCGACAACTTTCACCAGTACTTTCTGTCGGCTATGAGCCACAATACTAAAACCAGAGAGATCGCCTGTATCAATTATGAAAAACTGATCAGACAGGCCCTAGTCGATAAGGATCACTTGCCGCCATCACTTATCTCTTCAGTGTTGACAGCTTGCGCAAGTGCGGGTCATGCTGCGGGTTCGACTTCCGGCAGCAGCTCGTTAGGTTCTGCCTCTCTTGCCACTAAACCTCAAGGGCAGTCTCTTCATATTGGAAACATGATAAAATCGATGCTGCTTAATACCTATCAGCCAAGCAGCGAACTCAGTCAAGGACTCAACTATCTCCTGGATGGCTGTCGCAAAAAATACGCCTTTGTTTACAATTCAATGCTTGAGGAGATCTACAAAGAGCTTCTGGTTAAGTACAGGTAGCCACCCGTCAAGGTATTCCTGGCGAACTACCTCGATATGCTGCTTGATTAGGTGGAGGTCTACATAGAAGATGATGAGCATATATATGCCTCCAGGAAGCTGGATGAGAAAACGAATAAAGTAGAGATGGCCATCTTTAAGGAAGATGGAAGTTATGGTAAATTTGGAAAATGTTTTTGCTGTAGAAAGGAAGCCAACCACTACTCCAAGGAATAGTGGTTGCCCATATGTGGGTTGAATTGCAGGGAAAAGCTAAAGTCTTTGATGCTGGAATGCAATGGAACAGAACCTTTTCATTTGATGGGATGGCTGCTTGACAGTCTGCATTCAGGAGACGAGATCATCCTCTCCTTCCTACATCGATAGCTATAATTCGCTTAGAATAAGCATAGCATCCAAGTAAATCAAATCCTATCAATACTGAAGATTCTCATTCACCAACTCGGCTCCAGTACAATGTCAACCTCCCTAATTGGCATTCTGACTCTACTGATGGTCAGGTGGAAAAGCTTGGTTCCTGAGGAGGACATAACTTCTGAGTTGGAGGGCAGATTATAAAGATACTACAAGATATACCTTATTGAGGTTTTGAATATTGTTGAATAGCTGCCAATTAGCAAGTAGTACCTGCATTATATCAATTTTTTCAACTAGGTTCTCAGAAATGACGATATTTTGGTCAAATTGTTTGTCAACTACGACAGTAAGTTCTTTGAGACGCCTATTCTTGCTCGGATGTTCAACCTTGTCAGTCAATATGCCAAAAAATTCCACAGTCAGCTCGAAGGGTTGGCTCAGGTTGTCAAAGCTTTATTCAATCGATTTGTTACTCAAGGGAAAAGAAATGACTAATGGGATGGATATGCAGAGTTCATGAAGAAAAGAGAAGTTAGAAGAATTATAACAGCTTTCAATAAAAAACCGAAGAATGGAATAAAAATGCTATTGAGCTTATTTGAAAAGGAGCACCACTTATAGGATTGCTCCCTTTCTCAAAGTAAAATAAGTGATAGATAAGAGGAAAGACCTGACAAAAAGGAAGAGATAAAGAAAGAAGAGCAAGTTGAAGGGTAGGTTCAAGCATAAGGATAGGACAATAGGTCGTAAGAATAATATGAGTGTGAGCTCAAGCAGTCAAGAAGATCACAATTATCGCTCGATGATGAAAGACTAGACTCAGATAATATCATTAACAAAAGAATAGATCAGCTCAGGTAGGAACACCCTAGTATCAATCAGATATAATTGAGTAATAAGTAACTTGAGAAATCATAAAAAATCGAATAAAAATACTAAAATATAGATGCTGATTTTCCACCAATGAAGAAAATTGAGAAGGCCACAACCAGCAGAGAAACTAACTCTGTTGACTTATCTAGAAATGAGTAAGCAACAAATAATTTGAATATGAATAAGCATCACTCCATGTAAAACCTAAGCTCAAGCAGTGCTGTTAACAGGGAGAAAGCCTCCCTTACTCCTGAATAAATAGCTTTGTTTATTCTGCAAAATATCTAGCTTAAAAGCTGGACTTCTTCTGACTCTAAAATTCCTATTCCGATTCCCCTGCTTTCTAAGACAAAAGTTGGTGAGTATTTTGGCACTGAAGACTCCTTAGTTAGATTAATTTCTATGGCTCTTCTCAAAATATATGACCTTCAAAACCTCGAAATAGATGATGTGATGCGAATAGTAATGAACATATACAATCTGCCAAAATAAACCCAACAAATTTAAAGAATCCTTGGTGACCTTTCACTGCGACTCATGGGTATTCACGACCTTGAAGATGATACTTCAGTTTATCAGTATATTTATCTTCTGTTGATGGTTCAAACAACAGGCCACAATCCTCAAGTCAGAGAGAGCTAAAAATTGTCCTTGGAAGCATACCTCTCCATGTGTAAGACCATCAAAGGAGGGATCGATATGAAACTTGCAGAATCCCACTATCGTAGGATCGCATCCAATTCCCTCAACAACAAAATGAAATATCCCGAATAAAGCATTTTTTACTCGAAATATGCCTAGAGCATTCCAGTTCGAGAAGAACTTCTTGATAGTGAGAAGGGTAATCTTTCCAGATCAATTATGCTTTACCTATGGGAGTACCTTGTTATTGGTCTTGTTCTTCCCGGAAATAATCTTGGGCTGTTTGAAACTACAATTTTGTTTGGTCGTGAGGGTCTTGAAGATTAGCAAAAAGGATTCTTTGAGGCCTTGAGAAAGAGTCCTGTTGATCAAAGTGAGCCTCAATTGTTGAAGATAGCCATATAATATGGAAATGATTTGATTGGCAAACCTTGGGCCGCGGTTGTGAGTTTGATCTACTCGCTTTAGCAAACCAACGACTGCAGTGCCATTCTTGATAAACTATTCACAAATTCAGCATAAATCACACCACCACGTATGCGGGACATTCTGCAAGCTTTGTTGGAATTTTCATCATCCGAATTCAGAAGAGATGCACAATACACAAGGGAACTTTTTGTGCTCAGGCATATAAACAGCCTTATTGAATACAACATCAGTAGATTCGATGTTTTGGCTACTCTTTGCTGGAATTTACTCAGAAACTACTTCAGAGATATATGTCTTCATCCGAGAAAAGAAATATCCATGCCTGCTGTTGATTCATTGAAACAGACTGCCCTCAAGTTGGTCAAACTAAGAATAGAGGCGGTTCCTCATGGAGCTTTATTGGAAATATTTTTACATGTCTTTGAGAGATCAGGAGTCGAAATGAAAGATCTGATAGCAAATGTTCTGCTCAACCTCATCACTTAAAATCTTCGAGGTGGATGGGATTCCATTTACAGTATCTTAGATGTGCTGGATACTAGAGACAAACAGTTAGTTGTCAAGCTAATTGCCAGGCTAATCGGATAGGTTGGACTTGACCAACTTGGAAATTTACCCAAGTTACATGCCATATGTATAAAATAGCTGAGAGTCTGTAGTGACGACACAGTAACTGAAAAGCTTCTCTCACAGCTCTGGTAAATTTCCTCTTTCATTGATGAGTCAACAATCTGGCTGGAGACGATTCGGTCAATCAAAGATATATTTAAAATTAGCCTAAATCCAGATATCATCAACATTTTTGTCAAACTTTCCAACAGATGTATCAGTGGAATAGAGCTTGAAAAAGAAGGAGGCCCACGTTCCTTAGATCGAGAGGTGTTAGCTGAGGTTATTGATGTGCTAATGTTTTTACTGGATCTGAAGGGAAGGTCTAAGACTCCTGCCTTGATAGCTTCACTTGATGCTATTTCAGGTCTAGATCTCGATTTTATCGTGAATTACCTGGTTGGAAATTGTGGGCTACTAGAAATATTTAGATTATTCTTGTCAGGAGACCAGAAAATTACTTTTGCCATATTCTTTAAAAGCTTCACCAAAGATATCTTACTTCCTCATCTTAAAAATGGTGATTGTGACAGTCAAATTTAATACCTCAGTTATTGGTGCGTCAACGAATATCTAAATCATATTCCAGCTGAGCTCTTCAACCTCAAAGGAAAGGATAAAGATTTTGAGCAAAACCTCTCAGCATTTTTGAGTGAGCCTTAACTAGCTGAGGGATAAAAACCAAGGGTTTTAATTGAATTCCACCTCAGCAACAAAGACAATTACTAAAAAAGTTTGGTTCATCTGATTTTCCTTGACATTGTTGAAGCCATATATGTTAAACTTAGGGAATTTACTATTGAAAAGCAAAAAATACTAATGGGCAAAATTGAAGAAGCCGTTCTGGAAAGTTTTGACTGTGCCTTCAAATTCAACAAGCTCATCTTGCTTAGAAATTTCTTGTGGAATAATGGGTTCTTAGCTGGAAAGATGCTCCCAGGGCTCATGAAACAAGAGCACCGTTCACTGTTAGTGCTAATAAATAATTTTCCGACCAGAATAATCTATGATAAAATGATCATGTATCTTGGAAAATTCAGGGAAAATATTGCCAACCATGATAAACTCAAATAGTTGAACGATCCAAACAGAATCGAAGGCAAGAGAAGAAAGAATAGCAGACATATTGAAGAAGACAGACGATAGGAAAGCAAGGGGCTTTCCGTCTATATCAATGATGTTGCCTTTTGGGTTGTATAAGCCTAAAAGGGAGTAAGCAATATCCTTAAAATAATCAAGTCTATACTCTAGAGCCCAAATAAAGAATTTTAGCTGAAGTAAGCAGATAAACTCCATCTAGTGAACTAGATTCTAGGTATATTTGAGCTGGCTAGCCTTCCTCAAACCATATGCCCAGATCTATCAGATACTCTTAACACTCTGTATGAGATTAAACTCTGATTTATGAACCGTTTTAATACCTGATCAAAGCATTAGATAATTATAAGGAGTCATATCAACAAGCATCTATATAATATTTCAATATCATTCAACATGAACGACGATTACGGGAGTGGAAATGATGACTACGGAAACGCCCTCGATGAGGATGATAACCTTTAGGAGAGATTTTCTGATGACTCCCGAAGTGAGGCGGATTACTCTGGATAATCAGAACACGAGGATATTGCCGAAAGAAACTCAATTAACGAGGAAGAAGATCCAGAATAATCCATGGTTTCGTAAAGTTCACAGCAACATAACTACGACATTATCCAGGAAGATACCAAGCAACAACCTAACGAGAAGAGAATAACCTCCCCTTTCATGACAAAATTCGAGAAGGCAAAGATTATCGGGATTCGAGCTGTTCAGATATCGAAAAATGCTCCTTTGTACCTGAAAAATGAGAATATCGCCAACATGAACTGGGATCCCATCACGATAGCAGAAAAAGAGCTGGCTGAGAAGAAGATTCCTTTCATCATAAGGCGCTACCTACCCAATGGTTAGTATGAGGATTGGAAATTAAGCTAATTGCGCACTTTTGATTGATTTACGACCCATATCTATCAGTTTTCATATACAATATTAAATATATACAATGAAGGTTGCTCTATCCTTCATCTTCCTCTGTCTTGCAATAGCAACTGCCTTCTAAGACTCTGAGACATACAGAGCAATCATCAAATCTAACAATCATAAGTTAGTACAGCAGCACAACACCCGGTCGGAAACTTACAAGATGAAATTGCATTCTAAATTTGCCGAAAAGAGTATGTAAGAACTACAAGAAACCTACTTAACCTTGAAGATTAACCTAAGCAATAAATTATCAGTATCAGCTCCTCCAAAAAGTCACACTCTTCTCTCAAATTTTCAATCTGGATCTTTGGTTGTTAATTGGACAAAATAGGGAAAGGTATCTCCTGTGACTGATCAGGGATGGTGCGGGTCGTGCTATGCACATACAGGTGTAGCTGATATTGAGTCATCTTATCGGTTCAGAAACAAAAACATAACTCTTTCGATTCAGCAAATAGTTGACTGCAGTTCCAATTTTTAAAATTCTGGATGCTGGGGAGGATGGATGGGACAGGTTTTTGATTATGTCATAGTCAACGGTATTACAACTAGGGAAGCCTATCCTGATAAAGATATCAGCTATTTCTTGGCACAGAGAGGCTCATGTGATCAGAAAAGAGGGTAGTATAAGATCAGAAAATTTGCATACACCAGCTACCGTCTATACGACTGTTAAAGTTTGACAAATATCGTCAGACAGAGGCCGGTCTCAGTAGCAGTGGATGCCAACCTGGCCTTTATTTTCTACAGTAACGGAACCTTCACTGATTGTTAGCCAGTGAGCAGTATCAGCGTAAACCATGCTATGTTGATCGTCGGATTTGTCCAGAATGCCACAGACAACTACTGGATCGCTAGGAACAGCTGGGGTCTATAATGGGGAGAATATGGCTATA
>Ga0100385_1001133_pt1 | contig 28170 bp, 23 predicted proteins | sample CryGeymeta201509_FD_81543 | JGI IMG/M metagenome (GOLD analysis project Ga0100385, IMG submission 81543) | Groundwater microbial communities from Crystal Geyser aquifers in Utah, USA - Crystal Geyser metaG 2015-09 | ecosystem: Environmental > Aquatic > Deep subsurface > Groundwater | place: USA... | reverse complement strand
CAAAGTTTTTTCTGCCGCGACGGTTGAAACGTGCGTACCTTTGTCAATTCCAGACTCAATAGCACGCGCCCACACTTGGGCGTCAAGCTTGGTCCGGAAAGTTTTTGACTGAGAAGGGAAGCCTTTACGCCGGATTTTTGCCTGCCACCAGCCGGATTCACGTTGTTCAAAAACTGCCATGTTTGGATATCTCCAGCGAAATTAGTGTCCCCGTTTTGTCCCCGTTGGCCACATTTAATGGTTAAATTAATTGTAACACTATGATTTAAAACGAGAAAGTACAAATAAATTTCGCCCCTGCTAAGGGAGTATGGGGTGTAGAGCCTCATCGAGGGTTCGAATCCCTCCGTTTCCGCCAAAATAAGCCCCATGTATTGATTTATGTGGGGCTTTTCTTTTGGACGAGCGGAGTAATATGTTGTCATCACAACGGAGGTTCGCCATCATGCCCAATCGTCAAATTACCCTTGAAGGGGTTGAAAACACCAGCCTGGCACCGCTTGAAGCGGCCATTCGGGCCATCAACAAGCAGGCCGATCCTTTCGGCATGGTGTCCTCGCAAATCAATGCCCAAGTGGCGCTGATGCTGCACCCGAAGGACTTCATTCGGGCAGTGGATGACGTCTCTGCTGATGTGATTGCCCTGTATGACCACGCTGCCCGGCACATGCTCGGCATGCTTGCCCATGAAGTGTTTGAGCAGAACCCGGCAGATGCCCGTTTTGCCGATCCGATCTGGACCGAATCGGCCCCCTGGGATATTCTCAAGGAATGGTATTTGACGTTTTCCCACCGATTGCAAGCAATCCAGTTGGAGACCCCTGGCTTGTCCGGCCACGCGCGGCGCCAGGCCGCTTTCTGGCAGCGCAACTGGCTCAACATGCTGGCACCCACCAATTTCTTCTGGCTCAACCCGCAGGCCATGGCCCGCGCCAAGGAAACCCAAGGTGCGAGCCTGCAAGAAGGCTTCAAAAATTTCTTGCGTGATGTGACCGCCAAAAACATCCAGATGGTCGAGCCTGATGCCTTTACCGTGGGCAAGGACCTGGCCATCACGCCCGGAAAGGTGATTTTTCGCAACCGGTTGGTCGAGTTGATCCACTATGCGCCCACCACCAAGCAAGTGCGCGAGATGCCTATTTTGATCGTCACGCCATGGATCAACAAGTTCTATATTCTTGACATGACGGCGCAAAAGAGCATGGTCAAACACCTGACCGACCAGGGCTTTTCGGTGTTCATCAGCAGTTGGAAAAATCCGACCGCCGACATGCGTGATGTTCGTTTTGACGACTACCTGCAAGATGGCATCAACGAACTGGTCAACATTACCGCTGAATTCTGCAAGGTGCCACAGGTGCATCTGGTGGGCTATTGCATTGGTGGCACCCTGGCTGCTACCTACATGGCCTGGTCCAACAAGCACTATGGCGCAGACCAAATGCCGGTGGCGCACTGGACGTTATTGACCTCGCTGACCGATTTTTCGCATCCGGGCGAGATCGAGGTCTTCATTGACGAGCCCTGCATCAGCGCGCTGGAGGACCTGATGGCCAAAAAAGGTTATCTGGACGGCGAGGAGATGGCGGGTGCGTTCCGCTTGCTGCGCTCCAACAGCCTGATCTGGCATTATTGGGTGAAGAGCTACCTCATGGGCGAGCAACTGCAGTCGTTCGATGTGCTGTTCTGGAACACCGACACCACGCGCATGCCAGAGGCCATGCATTCTTACTACCTGCGCGAGATGTACTTGCACAATAATCTGGTCAAGCGCGACCAACTCACCATTGGCGGCGAGTCGATCGACCTGAACCGCATCACGCAGCCTCTGTATGCGGTGACCGCCGAGGAAGACCACATTGCGCCCTGGCAACAGTGTTATCTGATCCGCCGCGATATCCATCCGGAAGCCCCGGTGCGCTTTGTCCGCTCGACCTCAGGGCATATTTTGGGCATCGTCAATCCGCCGGTGAGCCCGCCCAAGCGGAGTTACTGGGTGGCCGAGCCCGAGGCCAATGACGATTCAGAGCACTGGCTTGCCCAAGCCGAGAAAAAGCCCGGAAGCTGGTGGCCTGACTGGACTGCCTGGCTGCATGCGCGCACCGGTGACATGGTGAGTGCCTACGCCACCACCAGCCGTCAATTCCCGGCGCTGGCGGATGCGCCGGGCACATATGTGCTGGAGAAATAGCGATTGAGCTTGGGCGGTGCTTCCGTGGGAGCGGCGCCCTCGCCGCGATTGCCTTTGAATGGACTCAGGCAGAGGCGTTCACGGCCCGCTTGGGCGGGCTGCGCACTGGTGCAGACGCGCTGTAGCGGTCGAGCGCCAGACCTTCGGTGCTGATGGCGGGCTGTCGTCCGGTGACCAGATCGGCCAACAATTGCCCGGAGCCGCTGGCCATGGTCCAGCCCAGCGTGCCGTGGCCGGTATTCAAAAACAGGTTGGGATACTGCCGGGTAGCGCCGATGATGGGTGTGCCATCGGGTGTTTGCGGGCGCAGCCCGGTCCAGAACTCGGCTTTGGGCAGGTCGCCACCTGGGAACAGGTCGGCCGTGACCATCTCTAACGTGGCGCGGCGCTTGGGGTTGAGCGTCAGGTCAAAACCGCACAACTCAGCCATGCCGCCGACGCGGATGCGATTGTCAAAGCGGGTGATTGCCACCTTGTAGGTTTCATCCAGCACGGTCGATTGCGGTGCCAGGCTGGCGTCCAACAAAGGCACAGTCAGCGAATAGCCCTTGACCGGGTACACCGGCAGGTCAAGCCCCAGCGGCCGCACCAGTTGGCGCGTGTAGCTGCCCAGCGCCAGCACATATTTGTCGGCCTTGATGACTTCTGCCTCAGGCCCGGCCAGTTGCACGCCCTGCAGGCTCTGACCGTCGCTGAGCAACTGCTTCACATCAACGCCGTAGCGGAACTGCACGCCCAATTGCCGTGCCTTCTCTGCCAACTGTTGGTAAATTGAAAGCAGTCGCCGGTTTCATCACGGGGCAGCCACAAGCCGCCAAGCAACCGGTCTTGCGTGTGGGCCAGCGCGGGCTCAACCCGGGCCAGCCCGGCGCGGTCGAGCACTTCATGGGCTACACCGCAGGCGCGCAGCACCTCCAGGTCGCGCGTCACGGCATCAAGCTGCGCCTGCGTACGAAATACCTGTAGCGTGCCGCCGGTGCGCTGCTCGTACTGAATGCCGGTGTCGGCACGCAGTTGCTGCAGGCAGGCGCGGCTGTACTCTGATACGCGCATCATGCGTTCCTTGTTGATGGCGTAGCGCGTCGGCGTGCAGTTGGCCAGCATGGCTGCCAGCCAGCGCAACTGGAACAGTGATCCGTCAGCGCGCAAGGCCAGCGGCGCATGTTTTTGAAACAGCCATTTGAGCGCTTTGAGCGGAATGCCGGGTGCTGCCCAGGGCGTCGAGTAGCCGGGCGAGACCTGGCCGGCATTGGCAAAACTCGTTTCCAGCGCTGCACCAGGCTGACGCTCCAGCACCGTCACCTCAGCCCCGGCGCGGGCCAGGGCGTAAGCCGTTGATGTACCGATCACACCAGCACCCAAGACAATAACTTTCATGCGAACCTCACTGTTAACCGTTGATTCGAGCAGTTTAGATAAGCATTAGCAGGAAATTTTGTTGTTTTAAGTAGAGATTTCAGCAGAAAATATAAACTGGCACTGAAAAATCCAACCCAAACCAAAAAAATGGCTGAACTCGACCGCATCGACAAAAAAATACTCGACATCCTGCAGCGCCAGGGCCGCATTTCGATGACTGAACTGGGCGAGAAGATCGGGCTCTCGACCTCACCCTGCGCCGAACGCGTGCGGCGCATGGAGCGCAGCGGCGTCATCACCGGCTACCACGCCCAGATTGACCCCAAGTCGGTTGGTAAAACGCTGCTGGTGTTTGTTGAAATCACGCTCGCCACCAAGTCGGGCGACGTGTTTGACCAAGTGCGCAAGGCGCTGCTGCACATGCCCGAGGTGATGGCGTGTTACCTGGTGTCAGGCAACTTTGATTACTTGGTGAAAGCGCGGCTCAATGCCATGCCGGACTACCGTGAGTTGTTGAGCAGCATCCTGCAGAAAATCCCGGTGCCCTCGCAATCGCACAGCTATGTGGTGATGGAAGAGGTGAAAGACACCGCCATCATGAACATCACGTTTGGCTCGCAATGATGTTTTTTTCATGATCTCGGATCACTAACTTGCCATGACGGCAACAAGACATCAGGGCTTGAGGCTGGCGCTCCAGCGCTCGTCCCAGCCATGCTGGCGCAGTTGTTCGGTGTTGCGCCGGTCGCGTTTGGTGGGGCGGCCCTGGCTCAGGCTCAAGGCCGGTTCGGGTGCCAGACGACGCTGTTCAGCCGCTTGTTGGCGCTGCCGGATGGAATCTTCGGTTTCTTTGTAGAGTAGGGCGGCCACTGGCGCCGGGCCGCGCTTGTCGCTGATGGCCTGCACCGTCACGGTGCGGCTGACTGGGCCATTGCGCAGCAGCACGCTGTCGCCCGCCTTGAGTTCGCGTGCGGGCTTGACGACCACGCCATTCACTTGCACCCGACCCTTGTCGATTTCTTCGCTGGCCAAGGTGCGCGTCTTGTAAAAACGCGCTGCCCACAACCATTTGTCAATGCGCAGACGTTCCATCAGCGGGGTGCAAACGGCGGGCCGGCGAGCTTGAAGCCCGCCTTGATGCCCTTTTGGGCAAACCAGCCCTGGTTCATTTCCAGCACAAAACGCACCGGTTTGGCCGAACAATGGGAGTCCAGGGTTTGCGGTGCCATGTCGGCCAGGTTGACGATGGTGCCATCGTCCGCCACAAAAGCTGCCGTCAGGGGCAGCAGGGTGTTTTTCATCCAGAAGCATTGTTGACCGGCTTGCTCGAAGACAAACAGCATGCCTTCCGTCTGCGGCATTTGGCTGCGGTGCATGAGGCCAGTGTTGCGCTGCTCGGGCGTGACCGCCACCTGGGTGTCAATCAGGTACATGCCGGCCGTGAGCTTGACCCGCTGCAAGTTTATTTGCGGGGCGTCCTGGGCAAAACTGCTGCCCGTAAAGAGCAGTGCAACGATCAGCAAAAAGGCGCGTAATTGGCTCATGGCCTGATTTTGACGCAAAACAAGCATTGGGCTGAATGCGACGGGTGTTATCGTTGGTGGTGCAGTCGTGACAGTTTTTGGTAATTTATTGAGAATAGAATAAAAAAGTTTAAAAAACACGGGTCAGTTTGACCGCTGGCCTGAACCTCGATCATCGATCAACCCCAGGAGACCAAAGTCCATGTACCAGCATATCAAGGTGCCCTCAGAAGGCCAAAAAATTACCGTCAATGCCGACAACTCATTGAACGTGCCAGACCAGCCCATCATCCCTTTCATCGTGGGTGACGGCACTGGTTTTGACATCACGCCGGTGATGATCAAGGTGGTCGATGCTGCCGTGACTAAAGCCTACGGCACCAAGAAAAAGATCCACTGGATGGAAGTGTATGCTGGTGAAAAAGCCACCACGGTATATGGCCCTGATGTCTGGTTTCCCACTGAAACCATCGACGCCCTGAAAGAATACGTGGTGTCAATCAAGGGCCCGCTGACGACTCCGATCGGCGGCGGCATTCGCTCGCTCAATGTATTCATGCGTCAGGAACTCGACCTGTACGTCTGCCTACGCCCCATTCAGTACTTTGAAGGCGTGCCCAGCCCGGTCAAGGAACCCGAAAAAACCAACATGGTGATCTTCCGTGAAAACACCGAAGACATCTACTGCGGCATCGAATTTGAAGCCGAATCCGACAAGGCCAAGAAGCTCATCAAGTTCCTGCAAGAAGAGCTTGGTGTGACCAAAATCCGCTTTCCCAAAACCTCGGGTATTGGCATCAAACCGGTGTCGAGCGAAGGTACCGAGCGCTTGGTGCGCCAGGCCATCAAGTACGCCATTGACAACGACAAACCCAATGTGACGCTGGTGCACAAGGGCAACATCATGAAGTACACCGAAGGTGCTTTCCGTGACTGGGGCTATGCGCTGGCGCAAAAGGAATTCGGTGCCGAACTCATCGACGGCGGCCCATGGTGCAAATTCAAGAACCCCAAGACGGGCAAAGACATCGTGGTCAAAGACTGCATTGCCGACGCCTTCCTGCAGCAAATTTTGCTGCGTCCGGCTGACTACAGCGTGATTGCCACCATGAATCTGAATGGCGACTTCATCTCTGACGCGCTGGCTGCGCAAGTGGGCGGCATCGGCATTGCCGCTGGTGCCAACTTGTCTGACACCGTGGCCTGCTTTGAAGCCACCCACGGTACCGCACCCAAGTACGCCGGCAAGGACTACGTGAACCCGGGTTCCGAGATTTTGTCCGCTGAAATGATGCTGCGCCACATGGGCTGGGGTGAGGCCGCTGATGCCATCATCACGTCAATGGGTCGCTCGATCAAGAGCAAGAAGGTCACCTATGACTTTGCCCGCCTGATGGATGGCGCCACGCAAGTGAGTTGCTCGGGCTTCGGTCAAGTGATGATTGACAATATGTAAGAGCGATCCAGGCCACCTGCGGTGGCTTGATACAACCCCGATGTGCGCAGGCTGTCGGGGTTTTTTTATGCCTGCGGCTCATGCGCAGGGCAATGTCACGGTGAACTCGGCGCCGCCTTGTGGCAGGTTGGCGCAGCTCAGGCGGCCACCATGCTGCTCGACCAGGCCGTAGCTGATCGACAAGCCCAGCCCGGTGCCTTTGCCGACACTTTTGGTGGTGAAAAAGGGGTCAAAAATGCGCAACAAGTGCTCTGGCGCGATGCCCGGGCCGTTGTCGGCAAAGCGCAGTTGCACCTGCCCGTCGTGCAGCGTCAGGGTGATTCGCAGTTGCGGTGCCGCCGCCGTGGAGGCCTTGGCGGCTTCGATAGCGTCGGTGGCCGTGTTGGCATTGGTGTTGTTGGCAGCATCTGCGGCGTTCTGAATCAAATTCATCATCACTTGCAGCAGTTGCCCGGCGTTGCCGCTCACAAGGCAATCGGGGCCGTGCGTCCAGTGGATTTCAAAATTTGGTGCTGTGCCTTTTTGCACCCAGTGAATGGCGCGCTCCACCACGGCGTTGAGTTCGACCTGGGTGACTTCACCCTGGCTGGCGGTTGAAAAGCGCTTCAGGCCATTGACGATATCTGCCGTGCGCTGAGCACCTTCGAGCGTGCCTTCCATCAGCGACGGCAGGTCTTTGACGATGGCATCCATGCGCAATTCTTTGCGTAAGGCTTGCACTGATTCGGGCAAATCCAACTGGTGCACAGCGCCCAGGTAGCGCTCCAGGCGGCTGCCATAGCGCTGTAGCACATGCACATTGCCCAGCACAAAGCTGATTGGGTTGTTGAGCTCGTGCGCCACACCGGCCACCAGGCGGCCCAGCGAGGCCATTTTTTCAGCGTGCAGCAGTTGCTGCTGCGCCAACTTGAGGGCATCGTGGGCTTCGCGTAGCTGGTGGTAGGCGCGCTTGAGTTCACCCATCGGGCGCCCCACCAGCACCCAGCCCACCTGGCGCCCGCTACTGTTGTGGCGTGGGGCGCAGCTCATGTCCACCGGCACGGTCTGGCCCGGTGCATCGCGCAAATTGAGTTCAACCACGGCCACTTCACGGGTGGTTGCGTGGAACATGGCCAACTGCCAGCGCTGAACGCTTTGCGCGTCAGCCAGCAAATCGGGTACCGGCGTGCCGCGCAGGTCTTGTTCGCTGCGGCCCACCAGTTCGCACAGGGCGGCGTTTGACTCTTCAATCAGGCCATCCTGGTTGCAGGCAATGAGCACGTCGCTCATGCTTGAAAGCAGGCTGAAAATGAACTGTTGTGACTGTTCGAGTTGGGCATTTTTTTGTTCCAGCTCAACCTCGTCGCTGACCAGTTTGGAATACACCTCTTCCATCTTGTGGATCACGTCGAGCCAGGTGTCGTCACCCACGCCTTCGAGGTCTTCGGGCGGCAACTGCAAGTCGGGTGGCAAGCGCGTTGGCATGGCTTGAGACGTCTTGAAATTAGTGCACGGTGCAGACCATGCAGGGGTCGAACGAACGCACGATGTGCTGCACCGCCACGCTGGTGTTGCCGGTGGCATCGCCCAACGCGCTGACCACAAGCGTGTTGTCCAAGGGGGCGCCGACCAGCGCAGCCTCTAACGCACCGGGCGTGCCTGCCGCGTCGCGCGGTGAAAAGTTCCAGCTGGTGGGGGCGACGATCTGGTAGTGGCTCAAGCGCCCGTTTTCAATACGCAACCAGTGGCCCAGCGCACCGCGCGCGGCTTCGGTCAAGCCCACGCCCTGGGCGTTGTCTGGCAAAGTGTGGGCCGCATAAAACGGCGCATGTGGCTGCAAGGCCTGCAGCCATTGCGTCATCAAGGGCACGATGCGCGCCACCTCCAGCAGCCGTGCCAGCACCCGGGTGCTGACGCAGCCACCACGCGCTGCCACAGCGGCGCGGATCAGCGGCTGGCCATCCACCAGTTGGCGGGCGATGGCGCCGGTTTCAAGCACCTGACCAGCCAGACGTGGCGCTTTGTTCCAGGTGTAGGCACCGGCTTTGTCGGCCTGTGGCTGTGTGCTGCCCACAGAGGGATGCAAGGCATTCGGACTGGCACAGGTATTGGCGTCGGCAGCGGCATCAACATCGACGTCGTAGGGTTCGGCGTACCAGGCGTGGCGTGGGTCTTCGGTGATTTGATCGGTGTCTAGCGGCAATACACTTTGCTGAGCGGCGCTCCACACGCCCCGCGCAAATGCGTGTGTGCCGTCGGCTTGGGCATAGGCACCGTAGCTCAAATAGCGGCCCGGGCCCGGGCCCAGCGCGGCCAGACCCGTGTCGTCGGCAATGTCCAAAAACAAGGCCAGGTCGCTGCCCGCCGCGCGTTGACGCCAAGCTTCCAGTGCGGCCAGACTGTGCAGTGCTGCCACTTCCTCAAGCGGTGTGCCAAACAGCGTTTGCTCCAGAAAAGCGCGCATCTCGCGCACCCGCGCCAGCAGGCGCACGCGCTCGGTGGCTTCGATAGCGCGGGCACTACCTCCCGGCAAAATGGTGCCGGTGTGCGGCCATTTGCCGCCCAGTGTGCCGACCAGTTCAAACCAGCGTGCCCGCGCGGCCAGCGCCATGCGGCTGTGCAAGCCCCCGCCAGTAGGGCTGCCCGCCAGTGCCGCAAAACGCTGCTGTGCTTGCGCATACCATCTGCGCCCGGCATACACCGGGCTGGTGAAATCGGGCATGAAGAAAAGATAAAAGTGCGTCAGGTGGTCGGCCAGGTTTTCGCAAGCCAGCATCAGGTTGGTGACCAGTTCGCCGTTGGGTGGCGCCACCACACCGCAGGCATCGGCCAGCGCCCGCGCTGCTGCCACCGACTGTGACACCGAGCAGATGCCGCAAATGCGCGGCACGATGGTGAGCGCGTCCATCGGCTCGCGCCCAGCCAGCATCAGCTCAAAGCCGCGAAACATCGGCGCGTTGACGCGGGCTGCTTTGACCAGGCCATCGGCTACGTCAAGCTGCACCTCAAGGTCACCCTCGACGCGGTTGAAGGGGCCTAAAACCAGGCGGCGAGTCATGCTGAAACTTTCATTTAGCGCAGCCGCGTGCTGCGGGAGGCGGGTGGCAGCACCACATGGTCGCTGCGCGAGTTCACTTTGACGCGTTTGGGTGTGGCGCTTTTGGACAACGATGCCAGCGCCACAAACCAGGCTTTGGGCATGTCGGTGGGCAGGCCCACAGGGATGCCGGCTAATTTAGGCGTGCGGTCAAAGGCATGGCCCGGGCTCTGAAAACCAGGCGCAGTGCAGTTGATGCAGGCAAAGCCGCCGCGCAGGCAACTGCCGTCGCCGTTCCAGAGCCGGGTGTTGCAGTCGGCGTGTGCCTGGGTGCCTTTGCAGCCCATGTTTTCCATCAGGCAGCCCAAGTCGGTGGGCTGGGCTGCGCTGGCCTTGTATTCGTAATACTCATTGCGCGGGCAGCCATGATGCACCAGTTGGTCGGCATAAAAGCGCGGCCGCCCCAAGGGGTCAAGGTCTTGCGCGTCAAATTGCCCGGCGGCCAGCAGCATCAGCGTGTCGATGACCCAGCCGGGGTGCGTTGGACAGCCGGCCACGTTGATCACCGGCAGGCCACCCTGAGCGCAAAAATTGGCACCGAGCAGACCGCCCATTTGCTCGTCTTCATATTGCAAGCCGCAGGCGTCGGTAGGGTTGCTGCCGCTGGCGCTGATGCCACCCCAGGCGGCGCAGCTGCCCACGGCCAGCACATGGGTGGCGACAGCTGCGAGTTGTGTGATCCAGCGCATCATGGGCAGATCAGTGCCGGCCAGCAGGTGAAAGCGCCCGCTGCGGTTGGGGCCGCGCAGCACGGCACCTTCGATGCACAGCGCGTCAATGCGCGTGTGCCCGCCTAAAACGTCTTGCAACAGGCCGAGCAGGTCTTGTTGGTTGTCCAGCGACAGGCTGGGATGCCACAGCAGATTGATGCCGCCGTCTTTGAGCAGCGCTGGAAAATCTGCTGTGTCGGCGCACAGCAGCGACATGCTACAGCCGCCGCAGCCGCCCGATTGAAGCCATAACACGTTGAAGCTCATACCTTGCCCTTTCAGGGTGTCACTGTAGCGCCAAACACGGTGCAACTCACGCAGGGGTCAAACGCGGCGGCCAGCAGGGTTGCGCTGGCGTGGTCGTCGCTGGCCAGTTTGGAGACGGCTTGCGCTAGCGCGCCTTGCGGATGAAAGTTCCACTCGGTGGGCGCCAGCACGCGGTAGTCGAGCACGCCGCCCTGGGCATCCAGCTGCACCCAGTGCAGCAATAGGCCGCGTGCCATCTCGCACCACGCCAGCGCCTGACCAGGGGCCAGCCACAAGGCACCGGTGGCCAGCAGGGGTGCAGTGCCAGTGTTTGCAGCACAGGCACCGGCATGCAGGGCAGGTGAGGCGATCAAGGCGGGCATGGCGACTCCTTTTTGCGAGGCGCTAGCAGCCATTGATCCGGCTTCAGCCAGCGCCAGCAGTTCCAGCCAGCGCGCGCTCAGGCGCCACCAGGCACTGCGCGGCATGCCGACTGGTTGCGGGCCGTGGCGCAGCCGCGTCCAGGGGCCGTTTTCAACGCATTGGCCGTGCCACGTGGGCTGCTGCACAAAGCCGCTTTGGTGCACCATGTCGCGCGCCAGTTCAGTCAGTTGCTGCTGTTGCACGCTGGGGTCAAGGTGCAGTACTCGCAAGCAGCGCGCTGGCATGTGCAAGCGGCTGGCCATTGGCTGCCAGGCGTGTAAAAAACGGGCTGGTGGCAAATGCCCGGCGTGTGCCTGGCACCAGTCGGCCAAGGCCAGTGGTTCGGCATGCGCCTGCCGCCAGTGGGCGATGGACTGGCCCAGAATGTGTGATTCGAGCCAGCCACGCAATTGCCCCAACTGGTCCAACGCCGCTGCTGTCGTGACGGGCGCGCCTCTGGCAACCAAGGGCAACGGGCAGCCCTGTAGCCATGTCAGATCAGGCGGCGCACTGCCCGTGGTCCCCGTTATAGGTAGGCGTTGTGGCCAGTCCAGTGCCATGCTGCGCAGGTGATCACGCGCGGTTTCCAGCCACAGGGCAGCCGGTGGGCTGACCACATCGTCGATTGGTTTTTCGCCCTGAGCAGCAGTCAGGGCCATGGTCGCTGCACGCCGATGGGCATGGGCACACAGCGTAAAGATAATGCCTAGGTTGCGCACCACGGCATCGCCGCGCTGGCCTTGCAGCAATTGCCCAAGCCGACCATCACCCAGCACCGGGCGTTGGCCCAGCACGCCGGGCTGGGTGCCGGGGCGAAGCTGGTATTGGCCAGCAATGGCGTTCCAGGGTGACGTGTTGGCAAGGCTGGGGTGGGGCACAGATATGAGGCGGTTTGAAATAGTCGGCTGAATTTTATGGCGCGGCACGATGAAACCCTGACTGCGCTTAAACTCTGCTCTTGAATCAGGTTAACAGATATCAAACACCATGCTTAAGCTTGATTTATTACGCGCTCAGTCGCTCAAAACCAGAATCACAGTTCTCATATTGGTGGTGATGCTGTTGTGCATTGCCGGGTTTGCGACTTACCTTAGCGTTACGCTCCGTGTCGATTTGCAAAGGAATATTGGCAAACAGCAGTTTTCTACCGCCATCCAGGTGGCTGCCAACATCGACAGCGACATCAGCAACCGTATCCAGGCGCTGCAGCGCGTGGCCACCGACATCAAGCCGTCCATGCTGGCTGACTTGCCTGCGCTGCAGAACCATTTGCAGCAGCGGCGTGTGTTTTTATCTTTGTTCAACGATAGCGTCCTTGTGTTTCAGGCGGATGGTCTGGCCATTGCGGAGTTGCCTTTAAACGGTGGTCATTTAGGCAAAAATCACGCCGATCGCGATGACTTCAAGGGGGCCATCAAGGGCAAGGTGATGATTGGCAAGCCCCATTTTTCCAACCTCAAAAAGGTCCCCGAATTTCGCATCACGGTGCCTATTGCGGGTCCTACGGGTGAGGTGATTGGGGTGCTGGCCGGTCTGACCAACCTGGCTCAATCCAACTTTCTGGATGACCATGTGTCTCAACGCTATGGTGACAGTGGCGGCTATGTGCTGGTGGCCGCGCAACACCGGCTGGTTGTGACAGCGACCGACAAAAGCCGTTCGCTGGAGCAGTTGCCCCCCTTAGGTATCAATCCGACGCTGGATCGGTTTTTAAAAGGGTATGAGGGCACTGCGAACTTGATCAGTCCGCTGGGGCAAAGCATACTGGCGGCGGACAAGGGTGTTCCATCGGCAGGCTGGGTGCTGGCGGTGGTCTTGCCCACCGAAGAGGCTTTTGCCCCGATTCGCTCGTTGCAAATGCGTATGCTGCAGATTGCGTTGTTGTTTGGGGTGTTGGGTGGCGGACTGATCTGGTGGCTGTTGCGGCGTGAGCTTTCGCCCATGCTCAGCACGGTGCACACACTGACCCGGCTGGCGGCCTCAGACCAGCCACCGTCGCCTTTGCCGATTGCGCGCGATGATGAAATTGGCAAGCTCATTGGTGGCTTCAACCGCTTGCTGGGCAAGCTCAATCAGCGCGAGTTGGTGCTCAAGAAGATGGTGGCCGAAAGCAAAAATGCCGAGGCTGAGTTGCGCATTGCCGCCACCGCGCTCGAGTCGCGGCAAGGCATGGCCATCACAGATGCGCAGTGCCTGATCCTGCGGGTGAACCAGGCGTTCAGCCAAATCACAGGTTACAGCCCGGCCGAGGTGGTGGGGCGCAATCCGCACCTGCTGGCATCCGGTCGTCACGACAAGGCTTTTTACAATGCCTTGTGGCAGAGCATCGCGCTGCAAGGGTCGTGGCAAGGCGAAATCTGGAATCGGCGCAAAAATGGTGAGGTTTACCCCGAATGGTTGAGCATCAGTTCAGTGAAAGACGCGGCCGGACGGATCACGAATTACGTGGCTACTTTTTCCGACATCAGCGCCAGCAAGAGCGCCGAAGACCAAATTTTCAACCTGGCTTTTTATGATCCGCTGACCAAATTGCCCAACCGCCGCTTGCTGCTGGACCGCCTGGCGCAGGCTGTGGTGACGAGTTCAAGGCATCACAAAAATGGTGCTTTGTTGTACATTGACCTGGACGATTTCAAAATCCTCAACGAAACCCTGGGCCATGTGCAGGGCGATGCGTTGCTGCAATGCGTGGCCAGGAGAGTGAGTGACTGCTTGCGCGAGGGCGACACGGCTGCCCGGCTTGGTGGAGATGAATTCGTGGTCATGCTCGAAGACCTGGTGTGCGACGAGGTTGAAGCCTCTACCATTGCTGAGAACCTGGCCAACCGGATAAGCGAGCACATCAATCGGAGCTATACGCTTGGCCAAGCACAACAGCACATCACCGCCAGCATTGGCATTGCCCTGTTTGGTGATGCCCACACTGACTCCGAGAAAGACGAACCACTCAAACGGGCCGAACTGGCCATGTACCAGGCCAAGGCGGCCGGGCGCAACCTGCTGCGCTTTTTTGACAACCAGATGCAGGTGGTGGTGTCTGCCCGTGCGACGCTGGAAAACGATCTGCGCCATGCGCTGGTGCAACGCCAGTTCGTGCTGTTTTATCAAGCGCAAGTGGTGGATGCTGGCCGCTTGACAGGCGCAGAAGTGCTGGTGCGCTGGCAGCACCCGCAGCATGGCCTGGTGTCGCCCGCCGACTTCATTCCGCTGGCCGAAGAAACCGGCCTGATTCTGCCCCTGGGGCAATGGGTGTTGGAGACCGCTTGCGAGCAGTTGGCGATTTGGGCCGGGCAGCCCGCCATGGCAGATATGACGCTGGCGGTCAACGTGAGCGTCAAACAATTTCAACAAACCGATTTTGTGGCCCAGGTGCAAGCCACTCTGGAGCGCACTGGTGCCAACCCGAAGCGGCTCAAGCTGGAGCTGACCGAGAGCCTGTTGGTCCACGACGTGGAGGGCACCATCGCCAAGATGACTGTTTTGAAAAGGCAGGGTGTGGCCTTTTCACTCGACGACTTTGGCACCGGTTACTCGTCGCTGAGCTACCTCAAACGGTTGCCTCTTGACCAGCTCAAGATTGACCAGGGCTTTGTCAAAAATATCTTGTCCGATACCAACGATGCGGCCATCGCAAAAATGGTGATGGCCTTGGCCGAAACCATGTGCCTGGGCGTGATTGCCGAAGGGGTTGAAGAGCAAGCGCAAAAAGAATTCCTGGCGGACCTGGGTTGCCATTCTTACCAGGGCTATCTTTTCAGCCGCCCGGTGCCGCTCGCTGATTTTGAGGGTCTTGCCGATAGGCTCCGTCCTTAGCTGACCAAACCCAGCCGTATCAGCTTCATGCGCAAACCCACGCGGGTCAAGCCGAGTTCTTCGGCGACATGGGTCTTGTTGGACTTGTGGCGCAGCATGGCATCTCGAATTAGCTGTGCCTCGAAACGCTCGAGGTGGTGTTTAAGCTGGCCTGAGCTGTCGGCAAAGGTATCTTTTGAGGCTTCGCTGGTCTCGCTGGCAGGGTGGGTGCTTTGTGCCGTAAGCGCTGCCCGCAGCAAGCGCGGCGACAGCAGTTCGACACCCAGCACAGCACCGTCACTGATCGCCATGGCGCGACGAATCTCGTTTTGCAGCTCGCGCACATTGCCCGGCCAACTGTGGCTTATCAGCAGGACCATTGCCTCATCTGAGAGGCTGCGCCCGATCAAGGGGGATTTTTTCAAAAGGTCAGCCACCAGCAGCGGGATGTCTTGGGAGCGCTCGCGTAGCGCGGGCAAATACAGTGTGATGCCGGCCACGCGGTAGTACAGGTCTTCGCGAAAGCGGCCGCTGGCCACGTCGTCTTCGAGGTTGCGGTTGGTGGCGGCAATCAGGCGCACATCGACCGCCACCGGGCGCGCACTGCCCAGCGGGCGAATCTCGCCCTCTTGCAGCGCGCGCAGCAGCTTGACCTGAAAGGCAGACGAGGTCTCGCCAATTTCATCCAGAAACAGCGTGCCGCCATCAGCCTGCTGAAACAAGCCGATGTGCGCATCGGTGGCTCCGGTAAAGGCTCCGCGCTTGTGGCCAAACAGCTCGCTCTCAAGCAGCGTGTCGGGCAGGGCACCGCAGTTTTCCACCACAAAAGGCTGCTCGGCACGGGCGCTGGCGTAATGCATGGCGCGCGCCAGCAGCTCTTTGCCGGTACCTGATTCGCCCGTGATGAGCACCGACAGATCATGCCCGGCAATACGCTGTGCCAATGTGCACACCGCATTGAGTGGGCTACTGGGGGTGCGCAGCAGTTTGTCAAAACCGGCCAGTGCCTTGGCTTGTTGGCGTAGCCCGGCCACGCGCAGCGCCAAGCTGTCGGGGTGGGTGCGTAGCTCCAGCGTGAGGCGCTGGTTTTCTTGTTGCAGGCGCCAAAGCTCGCCCGCGCCTTGCAGCGTGAGCAGCAACTGGTCGGGGTGCCAGGGCTTGAGCAAGTACTGCCAGATGCCAGCCTCATTGATGCCGGTGATGATGTCTTCGGCCTCGGTGTAGCCCGACAAAATCAGCCGCACCGTGTCAGGCCACTGGTCGCGCACGGCACGCAAAAACGCCACCCCCGAGGTGCCGGGCATGCGCTGGTCGGACACCACAATTTGCACCGCTTCGTTGTGCATCACGGCCATGCCTTCCTCCGCTGAATTGGCGGTGAAGACCGTGAAATATTCGTCCAGCGTGCGTTTGAGTGTTTCGAGCGAGCGCTGCTCATCATCGACCACCAAGACTGACAGGGGCGCGCGCGCTGGGCTCATGGCAGTTTCCAACCCAGTTCACGGTGCAGCGCCAGGTGGCGTGGCGTCCAGGAGGCAAGCGACTTTTGTACAAAGTGGTGCCGTGCAATGTGGTAGCTGGAATCGAAGCCGTAAAAATTGCGGTGCATGTGGGCCATCTCCTCATCTCGGTAAGCGGACAGTGGTTTGGCCGCCTCGTCGCTGGCGCGGGCTTCGGCTTTGGCGGCCAGTTGCTCGGGCAAGGCGGGGGCATTTGCCAACCGGGTTGCCATGCTTGCGATCTCGGCGCGAAAGGCCGCTACGTCACCGCTCAGGCAGGCATCGGTCAGACCAATTTGCAGCGCACCCTGCGCCGTGAGCGGTTGGCGGTTGTGCATGATGGCTTGCGCCGCTTCTGGCCCAACGCGGCGCGGCAGCAGGTAGGTCCAGTATTCCGAGCCGTACAGGTTGCCCATGTTTTTGTAATGCGGGTTGAGCATGATGCCGTCGCGCACCCACACCTGGTCGGCCGCGCGCGCCAAAAAGCAGCCGCCCGCCCCAGTGTTGCCACCAATGGCTGCCACCGTGATTTGCTGCGTGGTGGTGATGAACGCCAGCGCCAGGTCGTTCATGGCGTTGATGTTGCGCCAGGATTCATCCGCCGCAGAACCGCCATTCAGGCTGGCAGCTTCGATCACGTTCAGATGGATGCCGTTGGACCAAAAGTCATGCCCACCCAGCAACACCAGCACGCGCGTGGGGCGCTGCTGGGCCCAGAGCAGGGCAGTGCGCAAGCGCTCGCATTGGCGTGTGGACATGGCGCCGTTGTAGAACTCGAAATACAAATAACCCACATCGCCGGCTTCTTCGTAGGCAATGTCTTGCCAGGTTGGTGCTGGCGCGCGCCACCAGTCTGGCAGCGGGGCGTGTGGCACGGTGGCTGCTTCTTGTGCAAAAGCCAGAGTTGCGGGCAGCTTGATGCTGCCCGTGCGCTTGACATGGCCCAGCCACACTGCGCCATCGACGGTGGCGCGCAGCAGGGCGGTTTCGCGTTGGGCGATTACCACGCCGGGGGCACCGCGCAAAGTGGCTTCAGGCCAGGCATCGAACAGGTGACAGGGCTGATCAAACAGCGTGTCAGCCACGCCAGGAAACCCGTCCGCTGCATTGATTTTGCGCAGCACCGACGCGGTGTCATCCCGTTGCCAGTTGATGACGCGGTCGGCTTGTTTGATCAGCGGCTGCCACTGGCTGCTTGATTTGCGCTGCGGCACAAAATTGCCAGCGGTAAAGTGTTCTACCGCCTGCAACACGGCAGCTGTGGCAGCTTGCGTCGTCTCATTGCGGTACAGGCTGGCCTTACTGGCGGCACGCATGGCAAAGTTGGCGCTGGCCCAGACCGGCCCGGCGTCCATCTCGCTTTCAGCTTGCAACACGGTCACGCCCCATGCGGTGCGCTGATTCATGATGGCCCAGTCCAGCGCCGACGGCCCGCGGTCGCCCTCCAGGCCGGGGTGGACGATCAGGCACACCGTGTGCTGCCAGACCGACTCAGGAATGGCGCGGCGCAGGTAAGGTGCCACGATCAAATCCGGCGCAAACAAGCTGGCGGCCTCTTCGGTCACCGAGTCGCTGATGTCAAATTCAACCGACACCAAGTGGCCGCGCTGGCGCAGTTCGGCGCCCAGGCGCTGGGTCAGGCTGTTGAAGGCGTGGGTAAGAAGCAGGATACGCATGGATGAAGCACTTTAGCAAATGCGCGGCAATTGTTCACCGGCCAACCAATCGACAATGCGTCGGCCGCCAAAGGCGGTGGTGAGCTGGACAAAATGGTGGTCGTCGGACAGCACCTCGCCAATTTGTGCGGCATCCTGGCCAAGCGGGTGGGCGCGCATCACAGCCAGTAACTGCGTTGCGTCGGCCGCCGCACAAATCACAATCAGCTTGCCTTCGTTGGCCACATACAGCGGGTCGAGGCCCAAAAATTCGCAGGCGGCCGCCACCACGGGCTTCATTGGAATGGCCTTCTCATGCAGCATCATGCCCACGCCAGACTGCCCGGCAATCTCGTTCAAGGTCGAGGCAAGCCCGCCACGCGTGGGGTCGCGCAGGCAGCGGATGTCGGCCCCGGTGGCCAGCAGCTCGGCAATCAAGCCATGCAGTGCGGCCGTGTCGGAGTTGATGGTGGCCTCAAACGTCAGGTTTTCGCGCAGACTCATGATGGCCACGCCATGGTCGCCCATGGTGCCAGATACCAGCACCGCGTCGCCCGGGCGCACCCGCGCACCGCCCAAGTCCAGCCCGTGAGGCAGCACGCCCACACCCGTGGTGGTGATGAAAATGCCGTCGCCCTTGCCGCGCTCCACCACTTTGGTGTCGCCGGTGACCACCGGCACCCCCGCCTCACGGGCAGCGCGCGCCATCGATTCGACAATGCGCGCCAGGTCGGCTAGCGGCAAGCCTTCTTCCAGAATAAAGCCGGCGGCCAGGTACAGCGGGGTGGCGCCCATCACCGCCACATCGTTGAGCGTGCCGTGCACCGACAAACAACCGATGTCACCACCCGGAAAAAACAGCGGTGACACCACATGGCAGTCGGTGGACATGACCAGTCGGGCCGGCTGTCCGTCGATGATGGGTGCAGGCAGCACGGCACCATCGTTGCCCTGGCCCAGATAGGTGTTGCCCAGGTGCTTGGCAAACAGCTCAGCAATGAGCTGCACCATGGCCCGCCCGCCCGAGCCATGCGTCATATCGACCCGGCCGTGCTTCAGGTCGAGCGGGCGGGTGTAACCGCGTTGGATGTCAGTCATCGCTAGGATCCTCAAAGAATTCGTTAAACTTTTCTAGGCGTAGCGCGTCTTCAATCGACTGACGTTCAAGCTCGATTTGGCTGCGCAATTCGTCCTCTGATGGCAAGATCAAACGGTATTTGGTGGCGAACAGTTGCTCGCTGTCTTTGAGCACTGAATAGCGTGCAACCGACTGGTCTTTTTGGTCACATAACAAGATGCCAACCGTTGGGTTGTCGTCCGGGCCACGTTTCAGGTCGTCGTACATACGCACATACATGTCCATCTGGCCGATGTTCTGGTGCGTGAGCTTGCCGGTTTTAAGGTCGATCAACACAAAGCATTTGAGCAGGTAGTTGTAAAACACCAGGTCAATATAAAAATCCTGAAACTCGGTACTGATGCGCTGCTGCCGTGCAACAAACGCAAAACCCTTGCCCAGTTCAAGCCAAAAATTTTGCAGCTTGTCCATCAAGGCTTGCTCCAGTTTGGATTCAAGCAGTTTGCCCGTGCCGGGTAAGCCCAAAAATTCAAGCATGACCGGGTCACGCAGAAACTCGCTGGGTGTTTGGGGCAGGGCTGCAACCTTGGCATTGGCCTCTGCCGTGACGCTGGCCTTGTCATCGCGGAGCAGCAAACGCTCAAAATACAAGGTGTCAATTTGCCGCTCAAGTGCACGCGAAGTCCAATTTTGTGCGGCAGACTCGTCCATGTACCATTGGCGCGCCTTCACGCTGCTGACCCGCAGTAGCAACCGGTAGTGAGTCCAGCTCAATTCGTGATAAAACAAGCGCATATAACGCAGGTTGGAGGCATCAAACCCCTTGCCAAATTCACGCGTCAGGACGGTAGCCAGGCGTGGCAATAACTGCTTTCCATAAGCCGCCCGAGATTCCCCGCCTTGTTCAAATTCGACAATGTGGTGACCAACTTCCCAACAGGTTTGCACCTGTACCCGGTCCACTGCTCGCAAGGCTTTCTGGCGGCCTTGCTGGATCAACGTCCGCAAAGCGTCCAGCAACTCGCTGGGTAATGACACACGCGACGTCAAGTCAGTCATGCTCACACGCGCAAAATAAATAACCTGTTTTGTTCATTGGTGCTTCTCTTAAATCATGCATTTTGCGGATCACCCATCTGGTGGTCAAACGACTGTCGAACAAGACCCATCACATACGGCATTTCATCGGTAGAGGACAGCCCCACTTCTACATTGCCATTGCCCCAGCGCCCAATATTTGAGATATCGCGGCATAAAGCTTTAGGGTCTTCTATGTCCCCGATGCTGAGATTCAGTATCAACAACAAGCGCTTGGCTTGCGGTACCACATCAACGAAGTTGGTTTCAGCCTTGTAGGCTACATAAAGCTTCAAAAATTCTTCGCTGACGCATGGGTCTAATGCCAAAACCGCTTTGCGAAAGGTATCAAATAACGTGCGCAACGGCCCAAATGCCAGGTATGGATGGTCGGCAAGAGCATAGGGTTGGCCAGGCTTAGCTACAGCAGGACGGTAGGCATCAAGTACGTCGGCTGGCAGTTGAGGTGCACCCCATACCTTGGCAGCTTCTAATGACAAACCGTCAGCGCGGGTTTTGATGGCGGCTTCGTTCCATACTGCAATTTGACCAAGCCCAAGGTTTAGTTTGAGTGGGCTGTGGGCAAAGCCTACAGGGCTACCGCTTTTGTCGATTACTTTGTCACGCTTAAAAGCAAAAGCATGATCACTGTACTCGCTGTTGTAGCCCGTCAGAGTGAGATTGCCGAGGGTGTGCAGCCATTCTTGTTGAATGCGTTGCCAATCAGGCCCCAGTTCGGCTTGCCATTCTTTGGACAGAGTCTCGTTTTGCGGAAGAATGTGTTCAATGGTGTAGTCCTCCACCATCACACGCTCCTTGCGCCCATGATTCTCCAGACGGCGCAACCAATAGCCACGGCTTCTAAAGTTGTAGAGGTCCCGCACCTTGATGTCGCGCAAAAATTCTTCATCAGTGGGGAATCGGCGGTAGGACGGCAGCATGAGGAGTGCTGCTTGAACGCTCTCCAGATAGCGGTCTTTCTTGAGCAAGCGGCTCATGCCTGCAAAAGTCTTGTTCAGCGAATTGGTTGGTATGGCGCATATGGCGCGCCTAAAGACATAGCTTTCCACAAGACGAACAATGCACAAAACCTCCTCAGCGGTGAGACGACTCAAGCTATAGTCGTGATACACATCCAGCAGAAACGGATATGCAACATCCACCTTCAATTCACGCAAGTCATGAAAGGCTTGTTTGAGCGCTGACACTTTTTCAGTGCCTAGTGCCATGGCACAGTAGTACGTTGCATACGCATGGATGTCTGAAACCAGGTCGCGTGTGTCACCCTTCAAGCCGTGTGCAAAATTTTTGAAGGCCACATAGACCTCACGAACGTTCGGAATTTCACCGGTTTTTGCTGTCAGATAATGGCGCATGAAGGCATCAAAGTGCACTAAATAGGCTGATTGACCAAAGGCTTTTTCCATCGGTCGCCAATACGTCTTGTACAGGTCGGTTTGCAGCTTGGTCTCAAGTCCCATCAGGATGAAATTGCGGATCAGGTCGGCTTGGCTAAGTTCAAGACCAGTGGAATTCATGCTCTCAAAAATTAACTGAGGATTGTCTTGCGCACGGTCCAGCGAAACGTCAACGATAACCAGCTTAGCCAAGCCTTGGCAGATCGCCTCAATCTCGCTGTGGTGCGCCGCAATCAACTCTTGAAACAACGTGTAGTTTTCTACGATGCGACTGCTTTCCTCCGCGGGCATAGGCGAGTTTTGAAGGATAGCCAGCAGGGTATCTTTATCTGTCTCGGACAAGATCAGTTTGAAATGTCGCTCGCCATCTTCGTCGGGGTTTAGCAGGTAGTAGTTTCGGAGTTTCTTGCTAGAAAAAGCGTCCAGCAGTTCGCCTAGTCCTTGTGATTCAAAGTGCTTCGCCAAGGCTGCAATCAGCAGCGAACTGGTGATTAAACGTTGTTGGCCGTCAATGACCAACAAGGCTTCAGGGCAAGTGACATTAGCCAGACCACGTTCAACGTACACGATGGCGCCAATAAAGTGCGCTGTGGTCGTTGCATCGCGGCCAGCACGCATCAAGTCCGACCAAAGCTGGCGACACTGGGCACTGGTCCAAGCGTAATTCCTCTGGTAGATGGGAATGGCAAACTGCGGTGATTTCCTGAGGAACTTGAGCAGGTTTGCTTCGGTTGCTTTCATTATTATTATTTTCCCTCGGCGCCTGTGAGTCGGCTGGCGACCAAAGAGTTGCTGACGGGTGGCGCCATATCCTTGTAGCGGCCGTAACTGTAATACGCCGCGCAGGCGCCTTCGCTGCTGACCATGCACGAGCCGATTGGGTTTTCTGGGGTGCAGACGGTGCCGAAAATCTTGCAGTCTTGGGGGCGCTTGACGCCGCGCAAAATGGCACCGCATTCGCAGGCCTTGTTGTCGGGCACCGATTGGTAGTCCATTTTGAAACGGCGCTCGGCATCGAAAGTGCCATATTTTTCGCGGATTTTGAGGGCCGAGTAGGGCACCACCGAGAGGCCACGCCACTCAAATTCATGGCGCAGCTCAAACACTTCGGCCACGCGATCTTGCGCTTTGCGGTTGCCGTCGCGGCTCACGGCTCGGGAAAATTCATTTTCGACCTCGGCGCGGCCGTCGTTGACCTGGGCGATCAGCATCAAAATGGCCTGCATCACATCGAGCGGCTCAAAGCCGGCAATGACCACCGGCTTGCGGTATTCTTCGGCAAAAAATTCATAGGGTCGACTGCCGATCACGGTGGAGACATGCGCTGGGCCAATAAAGCCGTCGATCGGCACCGTGCCCCATTGCCGCACTTCGGGCGACTCCAAAATCTGGGTGATGGCCGCAGGCGTGAGCACATGGCAGCACAGCACGCTGAAGTTGCTCAAGTTTTCTTGGGCGGCTTGCAAAATGGCCAGCGCCGTGGGCGGTGTGGTGGTCTCAAAACCGATGGCAAAAAACACCACCTCACGGCCCGGGTTGTCACGCGCTATTTGCAGTGCATCGAGCGTGGAATAGACCATGCGAATGTCGCCGCCGCGCGCTTTGGCTTTGAGCAGCGACAAGCTTTCAGACGCGGGCACGCGTAAGGTGTCGCCGTAGCTGCACACAATCACGTTGTGCTTTAGCGCCAAGTCAATCGCCATGTCGATGCGGCCAATGGGCAGCACGCACACCGGGCAGCCGGGGCCGTGCACCATGCGCACATTGGATGGCAGCAGGTCAGATAGTCCGTAGCGCGAAATCGCGTGCGTGTGGCCGCCGCAAAATTCCATAAAGCTGTAATTGCGCCCGGGTTGCGCCAGTTTGGCGATTTTGAGCGCCAGGGTTTTGGCGACCTCGCCGTCGCGGAATTCGTCGATGTATTTCACAGTGTGGCCTCAGTGGCTTCGGACATCTCTGAGAACAGCGCCAGCGTGCGCTCGGCCTCTTCGGGGTCGAGCTTGGATAGGGCGTAGCCGACATGCAAGATGACGTAATCCCCCACTTGCACGTCGTCGAGCAGCGCCAGCGAGATCTCTTTTTTGACTCCCACTAAGTCAACCATGGCGTGTTCGCCGTCCGGGCCGCAGCCCACTTCAATCACTTTGACGGGTAGTGCTAAACACATGTTGTTGTCTCCAAAGAATGTAGGGCGACCCAGGCTTGCCCTAAGGCGATACTGGCGTCCCCGGGTGAGGTGCGTCGCGGCAGCAGCACCTGGATGCCATTTTGTTCCAGGTTTTGTTGCAATGATCCGGCGAGCAGCGCGTTGAGGAAGCAACCACCGCCGCAGGCCAGGGTGCGCAGCCCTGTGGTTTTGGCTGCTTGTAGCACCCATTCGGTCAGGGCTGCCAGCAGCGTGGCATGGAACAGGGCGGCGGCGTGGTTGATGTGATCGATTTGGCCAATATGGCCGTTTGCTTGGTGATCGGCCATGTTGCTCAGCGCAGCCAGCACGGGCAGCAGGTCAAGCTGGCTGATGCTGGCGCTGGCGCTGATGCCAGCGTTGCTGCTGATCACATAGCCACCCGGCATCGGGCTGGGCCAGCCGTGGGTTTGGATGTGCTGGGTGGCCGCTTGCTCTAACAGGATGGCGGCTTGGGCCTCGTAGGCTTGGGTGTGGCTGATGCCCAGCATTCCTGCGGCGGCATCAAATACCCGGCCCAGACTGGATGTGGGCGGGCTGTTGAATGAGCGTGCCAGCATGGCGGCCACGGTGCTGGCGGCGGGGTCTTGAAACCTTTCAACAATCTCGGCGTGGCGGCCCAGCGCGTGCAGCACGGCTGCGGCCATGCGCCAGGGCTCGCGGGCGGCGCGGTCGCCGCCGGGCAGGGGTAGCGGACGCAAATGGCCCAGACGCTGGCATTGCGCGCCCGTCACTTGCAGCAGTTCACCGCCCCAAGCCGTGCCGTCGCTGCCCAGGCCAAAACCATCGAGTGCCAAGCCGAGCAGCGGGCGTTGCCAGTTATGTTCGGCACACACGGCGGCGATGTGGGCGTGGTGGTGTTGCACCGCCACCGTGGGCAGGCCGTGGCGCTCAGCATAGTTGATGGCAGCGCGCGTGCTGTAGTCGTCAGGGTGCAGGTCGTGCGCCACCCAGTGCGGCTTCACGTCGAGCAAATCGCACAAGCTCTGCACGGTTTCATCCTGAAACTGGCAACTTGCCGCGTTGTCCAGGCTGCCGATGTGGGGCGACAAAAAGGCCTCAGCGCCGCGTGTGACGCAGATGGTGTTTTTCAGGTGGCTGCCAAAGGCCAGCACCGACGGCCCGGTCTGCGCCAGGGCGATCGCCGCTGGTGCGAAGCCACGGCTGCGGCGGATAAATTGACTGGTGCCGGCTACCAACTGCAACACGCTGTCGTCGCAGCGCGCCAGGATGTCGCGGTTGTGGTCTAAAAACGCATCGGCAATACCTGCCAGTCGGGTGTGTGCCTCAGCCGTATCGCGCACGATGGGCTCACCGCCCGGATTGGCGCTGGTCATCACCAGCACCAGAGCTTGCGGCTCATCCAGCCAGGCCGTGCCGTTAGGGCGGCCAGCGGCCTCGTGAAACAGCAAAAAGTGGATGGGTGTGATGGGCAGCATCACGCCCAATTTATGCAAACCCGGAGCGATGCCGGGCAGGGCGGCCGCGCAATCTGGCGTGGTGGGCAGCAGCACGATGGGGCGCTCGCGGCTTTGGAGCAAGGTGCGCTCGGTATCAGCTGCTTGGGCAAAAGGCGCCACGCTGGCAGCGTTGGCTAGCATAACGGCAAAGGGTTTGGCATCGCGGCTTTTGCGCAGGCGCAATCTAGCCACCGCTGCGGCATTGCGCGCATCGCAGGCCAGGTGGAAGCCGCCCAGGCCTTTGATGGCCACAATCTGGCCGCTTCGCAGTAGCGCCAGCGTGCAGGCGATGGAGTCGCCTGCGATGGGCAGGCCCAGCGCATCGGACAGGTGCAGGTGCGGGCCGCACTGCGGGCAACAGGTGGTTTCGGCATGAAAACGCCGGTTGGCGGGGTCGATGTAGTCCTGGCCGCAGGCTGGGCAAAACGGAAAGTTGGCCATGCTGGTCTGTGGCCGGTCGTAGGGCAGGGCGCGGGTCACGGTATAGCGCGGGCCGCAATGGGTGCAGGTGATGAAGCCGTGGCGATAGCGTCGGTTGGCCGGGTCAAACAGCTCACTTAGACAGGCATCGCACACCGCTACATCCGGGCCGATGGCACTGGCAGCTTGGCCGGACTGGCTTGGGATGATGTTGAAAGTGGTGAATACCGTGCGAGTTGTGGCTGGCTGCAAATTTTCACAAGTGTTGGGGTGGCTTGTTGTGGATTGCGCCACCATGCCAAGCACCTGCACGCCGTCTACCCGTGCCAGCGGCGGCGCGTCGGTGCGCAGGTGTGTCAGCAATTCAGCCAAGGCCGTGGCGCTGCCTTGGGCCAGAATTTCAACCCCTTGGGCATCGTTGCGCACCCAGCCGCTCAGCCCCAACTTCTGCGCCAGATGCCAGACAAACGGCCTGAACCCCACGCCCTGCACAACGCCGGTGACACGCACGCGCTGCGAAAGCAAGTTGGCTTCCGCCATCAAGCTGCTGCGCTTGAACTGGTCTGCGCCTGACCTTGCAGCTGCGCCTTGAGGTGCGCGATTTCGGCTTGCAGGCTGGCCACGGTTTGGGCTTTGGCTGCATGGGCTTGCGCCATGCCAGCGCGCAGATAGGCCAGCCATTCGTCCATGCCTGCGCCGCTGGTGGCGCTGAGCTGGATCACCTTGATCTGCGGGTTAACGCGGCGCGCATAGGCGATGGCTGCCGCCACGTCATAGCTCAGATGCGGCAGCAGGTCGATTTTGTTGAGCAGCATCACGCTGGCAGCGCGGAACATGTCGGGGTATTTGATCGGCTTGTCTTCACCCTCGGTGACCGACAGAATCACCACCTTGTGTGCTTCGCCCAGGTCAAAGGCGGCCGGGCACACCAGGTTTCCCACGTTTTCGATCATCAAGAGCGAGTCGTCCACCAGCGTGAGCTGGCCCATGGCATGACCCACCATGTGCGCATCCAGGTGACAACCTTTGCCGGTGTTGATCTGGATTGCCTGCGCGCCCGTGGCACGAATGCGGTCAGCGTCCTGGCTGGTCTGCTGGTCGCCCTCTATCACCGCGACCGGCTGCGACCCCAGCAGCGCAATGGTTTTGCACAAGAGCGTTGTTTTGCCAGAGCCGGGGCTGGAAACCAGGTTCAGCGCAAAGATGCCGCGCTCGGCCAAGGTTTGCCGGTTGGCACTGGCATAGGCGTTGTTCTTGGCCAGAATGTCTTGTTCGATCTGCACCATGCGACTGGGTGCCATGCCGGGAGCGTGCGAATTCGCCGGTGCAGCGTTATGCGTGTGTTCGTGCCTGTGCTCTTGCTCTTGCTCGTGATCGTGATCGTGATCGTGATCGTGCGTATGCGGATGGATTTGTTCCTGCGCTTGATCATGGGGGTGCTCATGAGAATGGCGCGTGCCATCGGCATGGACGTGCTCATGCGCATGCGGCGCTGCTTCGCCACCGATTTTGACTTCACCTTCACCACAACCACAGGTTACACACATCGTATTTCTCCTCGTTTTAATCCGTTGGGGACAGCGCTTGTACGTTGCGGTCTGTCTTTCTATCAGCAGATTCCGTCATTGCGAACGCAGTGAAGCAATCCATGACCCCAAACTGCATGGACTGCCGCGCTTCGCTCGCAGTGACGAAGTCTTTGTTCATGGTTGGCGTGCGGTATCGGGCTGGGTGCAGATGGTTTGCAGCGACATCATGTTACTTCCAACTCTTTCACCCGCATTTCGGTGCCGCCGGTCACTTGCAACTGGTAGCCACCGCAATCCGGGCACTCGCCAAAGACCTCCGTCATTGGCACGGTTTTGGCGCAGGCCATGCACCAGCCTTGACCGGGAGTGGCGATGATTTCCAACTTGGCCCCCTCGGCCACGCTGTCGCGTGTAACGGCATCAAAGCAAAAGGTCATGGCTTGTGGCTCGACCCCCGAGAGCTGACCAATTTCCAGCCAGACGGTGGTCACCTTGGTAAATGCATCTTTGCGCGCGGCATCTTCAATGAGCTGTAGCACGCCCTCGGCCAGCGACATTTCATGCATATCAACTAAAGCCAGATGGTTTCAAAGTCCAAGCCGCACATGGTCGGCCAGCCTTTTGTCGCGGGTGGCAATGTGCTGGCTGATAAATCCCAGCATATCGCGCGCCTTGCCCGTTGCCTGGGCCGTCTGACCGCTGTTGAGCTGGGTCGCCAAGCCGCGCAGCACCTCCAGCATTTGCACGTGATCGTCTTGATGGTCTTCGTAGTCGTCATAGCTTTTCATGCGCATGAGCAACTCCTCAGACATGAAATGCGCTTCGCTGTAGTCGATCAGCTCAGTGAGCAAGGCGGTGCTTTGGCTGGCATCCGTGCCAGATTCCAACGCAACGCAGAGCCTTTCAAGCAGATCAAGCTGCACCTGATGCTCGCGGTCGGTGTCAGCATTGGCAGATTGGTTGAATGTTTTGATCGCAGTCATGGGTGGTCTCTTTGGGTGGCGGGTAAAAGTTAATGGCTAATGGCTAATGGCTAATGGCTAATGGCTAATGGCTAATGGCTAATGGCTAAT
>Ga0100385_1001130_pt1 | contig 28207 bp, 19 predicted proteins | sample CryGeymeta201509_FD_81543 | JGI IMG/M metagenome (GOLD analysis project Ga0100385, IMG submission 81543) | Groundwater microbial communities from Crystal Geyser aquifers in Utah, USA - Crystal Geyser metaG 2015-09 | ecosystem: Environmental > Aquatic > Deep subsurface > Groundwater | place: USA... | reverse complement strand
CATCGGAAGAAAAACAGACTGAACCACCGCAACGGTATTCTGAAGCTGGTCTCGTCAAAGAACTCGAGAAACGCGGTATCGGCAGACCAAGCACCTACGCCTCCATCGTAAAAACCATCCAAGACCGTGGCTATGTCGAAAAAGAAGGCAAGGCACTGAGTGTCACCGATACCGGTATGGTCGTCGATGACTTCCTCTTCAAACATTTCGAAAATATGGTTTCTGAATCATTCACCGCCGATATGGAAAATAAACTCGATGATATCGCAGAGGGCACGCGTGAATATGAGAAAACACTCAGAGATTTCTACATACCATTCGCCAAAGAAGTGAAAAGCAAAGACAAAATAGAAAAAGTCACCAATATGGGCGATGCCCCAGAGGGAACCGTCTGTCCGAAATGCGGAGCGAAGATGGTCATCAAATTGGCTCGCAACGGCAAGTTCTTCAGCTGTTCACGTTTCCCGGAATGCGATGGGGCGCTCACCGAAGAAGGCAAAGAACTCGAACCACCCAAAGAAACTGGCGAGGCCTGTCCGAAATGCAAGGATGGGAAACTCATGGAACGCACCGGAAAATTCGGGAAATTCATCGCTTGTTCTAACTATCCGAAATGTAAATTCATCAAGCGAGATGAGAATGCACTCCCCACAACAGATATCACCTGTCCTACGTGTGGCAAGGGGAAAATGACCGAACGTCGGGGTCGTTTCGGCATTTTCTATAGCTGTTCCAACTATCCTGATTGCAAAAATGCCATCAAGGCCAAACCGACCGGCAATCTCTGCCACTACATCCGTGAGGACAAGAATAAGAAAGGGTGTGGCGCACTTATGATGGAGGGAACCAAGAATATCCCTGAGAGGTGTAGTGATAAAACCTGCCCCAATCATCGACCAGACAAACTGAAGTAAATGTATGATGCCCACCCGCACCGATTCGCTACGCTCTCGGAGCGATTCGGGCGGGGAAGAGACAAGAACAATACCGGAAAGATATTCAAAGAAGGAATGTCCCGACCATCGGCCGGATAAGGTAAAAAATGAGGAAAAACTTCCGAATTCTCTCCGATCATAACCCATACACGTTACGAACAGCAGACAGTAAAAAAGAAAAACAGCGGAGAGACCGCTGTTTTTTCTTTTGTACTTTTCAGTATTCAACGCTAAGGCAGATTATGGCTTGGGTTTTATCCCCACCTCGATGGCGCGCGTTATATCCCGATACATACCGAGAAACCGTATTTTTACGACTTTATTGCGCCACTCAGCGTCGTCACAAGAAATCGAATTGAATATCGGATCAACATCGGTTCCTGTATTTTCATAGAAAGCCGCTGTATAACTGCCTTCATTGACCGTTCCGTCAATCTGACTCGAGCTACAGGAAGCACCGCTCAGATTACTGGACAATTCACTGAGATCGGCAATCGAACCATTCGGAGTGAGAACTGTTATGCCATCATCATTGGTCTTATATATCTGTTGCAACACGACTTCCGCAGCACTATCGGCCACCTGGAAAGAGATATTGGAATTCCTCGACGAAAGAGTTGATCGCCGTGTCGTCACAGAAACGACCGCCACAGAAAGAGCGCCAATCAAGAGGAAAGAGAGAACGATGAGAGAAAAAACAAGCGATGATCCTTTGAGATTCATAGTCTATCTGTATAAATAATCATTGTTTCCAGTATACCACATTTTTTATGTGAACCACCGGGATTTCACCATCAACACCAGAACAAAAATCGCAAGCATAATAAGGACGATCGTACCGCCGGTCGAGAGGTTGAGGTAAAAAGAAACGATGATACCAGAAAGGACAGAAAAGAATGAAATTATTTCGGCAGAGACGACGGTCTGTATGAAACTCTTCCTCAGTTGAAGTGCTGTCACCACGGGAATGACAATGAGCGCCGCGATAAGCAGTACTCCGACGATAGGAATAGCCAAAGAAACAGTCAGTGCCGCAAGAACGATCAGGATGATGTTGACGAGGCGTGTTCGGATACCGCTCACTTGAGCTGCCTCCTCGTCGAATGTCACATAGACAAGTTCTTTATAGAATGCCAGAAGAAGCGTCACGACAATGACCGCTAAGAAAGCGATGACATACACATCCTGTTCCGTAACAGTGATGATACTTCCGAAGAGATAATTAAAGAGATTGGTGTTGAAACCGTGTGCCAGGCTGAGAAGCACGATGGCAAGCGCCAAACTTCCTGAAAGGAAAAGTGCCAATGCTGATTCACCATAAATCTTTTTCGAATCTCGGAGCCGTTCAATGCCGAGCGAGGCCAACACCGTCGTCGCAAGCGCCGTCAAAACAGGATTGATACCAAGGAAAAGGCCGATGGCAATACCCGCAAGCGACACATGAGAGAGGGTATCCGCAATAAGCGAATACCTCCGAAGCACGAGGAAGATGCCGATGAGCGGTGCGATGAACGCAACAATCATACCGGCCTCCATCCCGCGTATGATGAAACTATATTGGAAAATATCCGGAATCATAAAGATGGAGTGATCATATTACGATCTGTTCTTTCTTTCGCATCCTCAAATATTCTTCCGGTGAAGAATAGCTCTCGAGCGTCCTATCGATCCAAGCGATATGCATCACTTCATTCGTCACTCTCTCAATATCGTGCGATATGAGCACGAGTGTCAAACCAAGCTCCCGATTGAGTTTCCGAAGCAATACATAAAAATCATTCTGAGCCTGTCTATCGATACCGGCTGTCGGTTCATCCAGAAAGATGACTTCGGGCTGGCTAACAATGGCACGAGCGATGAAGACACGTTGCTGCTGGCCTCCTGACAGATCCCCGATGAGCCGTTTCTTGTATTCCCACATATCGACCTGCTTCAGTGATTCTTTCACTAATTTTCTGTCTTCCACCGTGGTTCGAGCGAAGAGACCTCTTTTGGCATATCTCCCCATCAATACCACTTCTTCAACAGTCGCAGGGAAACCCGCATCAAAATACGTCGCTTTCTGCGGTACATATCCAACCTTGTACCAATCCTTGAACTCACTGATTTTTTGTCCGAATAATCGGATCTCTCCTCTGGTCGGCGAAAGCAAACCGAGCATACTCTTGAGCAAAGTGGTTTTTCCAGCTCCATTCGGACCGATAAGACCGACATAATCCCCGGGATGAACGGTAAAAGTGATGTTCTTTAAAACGTTTGTTTTCCCGTCATAAGAGAAAAAGACGTCTTGTACTTCAATAATATTTTTACTATGGTCTACCCTCACACCAATTGCTCTGGCAGGGGTTTTTAATGTTGTACCATTTTCTGTTTCCATTTCTCTTCGAATTATAAAGTTAGCCTTTTCAGTTGGTGTGGGGGTCTACTCGTTGCATCGCAGTGCTGTTTTCAGATTTATAAGATTATTCTGCATTACTGAAAAATAATTTTCTCCAGAGACAACTTCTTCGTCTGTCAATCCTTCGATAGGATTCAATACCAATGTCTGTGCTCCCACTTCTTTCGCGATAGTCTGTGCCAATTTCGGGCTAATGAGACTCTCAAAGAAAATATACTTCACATTGTTCTCTTTTGCAAAAGTCACGATATCCCCGATCTCTTTGGCTGATGGTTCGGCATCAGGCGACAAACCGGCGATAGGAACCTGTGTCAACCCATAAGCCTGTGCCAAATATCCGAAAGCCGAATGCGAAGTAACGATATTTTTTTCTTTACAGGTTGAAAGGCTTTGCATATACATATTGTCCAGATCGACCAGTTTCGATTTGAGCACTTCTGCGTTGGATCGGTATACGATTTCGTTCGATGGATCTGCTTGTACGAAACCCTGCGTGATCTTGTCCACCATCTGCTCGGCCAGCACCGGACTGAGCCACACGTGAGGATCTACTATCGTCTTCCCTTCTTCTACGAAAGTTCCTGTCGCCAAACCCTCTCCTGCAACGATGATACTCATACGGTTCGGGTCGATATTTCTTGTGATGCTGTCTCCCCAGGCTTCCAATCCGTCACCATTCAAAATAAGGAGATCGCTCTTCTCAATACTGGCCCTGTCTTGCGGTGTCGGTTCATACTCGTGCGGTTCGGATCCGGATGGAGTGATATTGTACACTAGAGCCATCTCCTGTGCAATTTCTTTAGCGAAAAAGAAAAGTGGGTAGAAACTTGTTACGACAGAAATCTGCTCCGTAGCGACACTCTTTTGGCTCACTTGCGACTGCCTCTCAGACAAACGAACACCAATAACAACGAGTATAATGATGCACACGATTCCTCCAAAAAATAAATTTTTCTTCATATCCCTTCTTCTTTAGTTGATTATATACTCTGACACCTCCTGCAAAGACCGAAAAATTCGAGAGAATGTCTCAGAATAGTGAATCCTCTCTCATCACTCACCTTCTTTTCTTCTGCGAATAACCTATCCTCGTTCATATCGACATCCTCCACCCGTTCACATTGCAGACAAATGAGGTGATGATGATGCTCACGGAAAGCCAATTCATAATACTGTTTCCGATCTCCGAGTCGAACAACGCCGATGATACCTATATTCTGTAACTGTTCCAATGCCCGATATACGGTCGTTTTATTCACCGTTAACTGTATTTTCCGCAATTTACACAGTATATCTTGTACAGAGAGGGGAGCCTCATTCTGGAACAAGACATCTACCAAAGATCTGCGTATTTTTGTAAGACGTAGGTGATGAGCTTTCAAAAGAGTGAGTATTTCTTCTCTGTATTCCATATTTTTATAATAACGCAACTCAGTTGCATTTGTCAAGGAGAGGGGAGGGTCTCTCTTTCAATACGCTTGAAAAAACTACCGAGAACGCTTCACGTAGCATCGGATGTTCGGCGGGGTTGCTCTTCTTCTTGTTTGACCTATACTGTATGTACGGATTTATTCTTATGTTTTATCAACTATGCCCTCCCCGATCACCATCAATGATGTTTTGAAAACAGCTGTTCATCCTTTTTCGAACGATGATCAGAAGCTCATTTTAGAGGCGTACCATTTCGCAGAAAATGCCCATCGCGGACAAAAACGAAAGTCAGGAGCAGACTACATCGTGCACTGTCTGCACGTGGCGAAAACTCTCGCTGAAATCGGTATGGATACGAAAACGATCATGGCATCCATCCTCCACGATGTGCCGGAAGATACCGAAATAACACTCACAGAAATAGAGAAGAAATTCGGGACAGAAATCGCCTACCTCATCGACGGCATCACCAAACTCGGAAAGATAAAATTGCGTGGTACCAGGGAAGAATATTATCTCGAAAATCTGCGAAAAATGTTCCTTGCTATGGCGCAGGACATCCGTGTCGTGATCATCAAGCTCGCTGACCGGTTACATAATATGCGTACGCTCAGTCATCTCCCGCCTGAAAAACAAAATCGCATCGCCAAAGAAACAATGGAAGTCTATGCTCCTATCGCCAATCGATTGGGCATCGGCGAAATTCAAGGTGAACTGGAAGACCTCTGCTTCAAATATCTCAAACCCGAACATTACGCGGAAACCAAAAAAATCGAAGAAACCTACCTGCACGAAGGCAAAGGGTATATGAATCGCACCGTGGAGCTTTTTCGCACCGTGTTGGAAAAAGAAAAAATCCGCTTGATCGATGTCAGCGGCCGTACCAAACATCTCTACCGTCTCTACCAAAAACTGAAGCGCCACGAGATGGATATCAGCCGCATCTATGATCTCATCGCGATCCGTATCATCGTTCCCGAAATCGCCGACTGCTACGAGGCGCTCGGCATCATTCACCGCGAATATCGACCGATGGTCGGACGCATCAAGGACTACATCTCCCTCCCGAAGCCGAATGGCTATCAATCACTTCATACGACTATCTTCGGTCCTGATGGCCGTATCATTGAAATCCAGATCCGTACCCAAAAGATGCATGACGAATCTGAATACGGTATCGCTGCCCACTGGATGTACGCGGAAAAAGCGCGCTCCAGTTGGCGCAATCTTTTTTTCCGCAAGAGAACCGATCCGACTACCCTGCCCAAAGAACTCGTGTGGGTGAGACAATTGAAAGAATGGCAGAAAGAAATCGGCCGTGATGACAAAGCATTCGCGGAAGGACTCAAGATAGAATTCTTCAAGAATCATATTTTCGCCTTCACGCCGAAAGGCGACATCATCGAACTGCCGGAAGAAGCCACTCCGATCGATTTCGCCTATGCCATCCACAGCGAAATCGGCAATCGCACCGTCGGTGCCAAAGCCGATGGGAAAATGGTACCGCTCGATTATCATATCCAAAACGGGCAGGTGATCCAAATCCTCACCGTCAGAGAAAAAAAGAAGCCCAGCCGTGATTGGCTCAGCTTCGTGAAAACTTCTTCCGCGAAATCCCACATCCAACGCGAACTTCGTCACGACGAATTCGAGGTGAAATAATCATTCTTTGGTGGCACGCATCACTTCTTCGAGCGATGTGATTCCTTGCACTATTTTCAGGAAACCATCCTGTACCATCGTCGACATACCGTTCTTTATGGCTTCAGTTTCGATTTCCTCTGTTGTTGCCGATTGCATAATAAGCTTGCGAATATTCGTATCCATCGGAAGGACTTCATAAATACCATTGCGACCATGGTAGCCTTCACCACCACATTGGTCGCAACCTGTCGGTTTGTAAAATGTCACTTCATCCCACGTTTTCGCCTTTTCGACGAATTTCTTGGCGACAGGATCATTTTTGAGGAATTGAAAAATATCATCGATATCATACGATTTGCCGAGTGATTCGATCTCTTTTTTATCAAGCGTGTATGGTTTGCGACATTCGACACACAAACGCCTGATGAGACGCTGTGCGATAATGACATTCACCGTAGACGCGATGAGAAATGGCTCTGCCCCCATATCGATCATACGTGGCAATGTCGCGGCAGCATTGTTGGTATGGAGGGTCGAGAGGACGAGGTGTCCCGTCATAGCGGCATGCATAGCGATCTCGAGCGTCTCCTGATCTCGGATTTCACCCACCATAATGATATCCGGATCCTGACGGAGGAGCGACCGCAGAGCGGCAGCAAATGTCATACCGACTTTCGGGTTGATCTGCGTCTGATTGACGCGTGGCATACGATATTCTACCGGATCCTCTACCGTACTGATGTTGACTTCCGTCGTGTTCAAAATATCCATCACCGTATAGAGCGTAGTTGTTTTCCCTGACCCGGTCGGACCGGTGACGAGAATCATTCCGTTCGGTTTGTTGATTTCACGATGAACGGCTTCGAGCGCCGAGCCACTGAGCCCCATCTTCTCAAGTGTCAGCCCTTTGGATGTCTCATCCAAGAGACGCATCACGATTTTCTCACCATCGAAAACCGGCAACATACTGACACGAAAAGAAATCTTGTATTCATCATTCTGGATTTTGAAACGTCCATCTTGTGGCAAACGATGTTCGTCAAGTTTCAGATTGGAAAGCACCTTGATACGAGCAACGATACCGGTCGCTACGTCCTTGGGCAGAGTCATCGCATCGTGGAGGACACCATCGATACGATATCTGACGTGGACTTCTTTCTCATCCGGTTCGATATGGATATCGCTCGCCGATTCGAGAATAGCGTGTTTGAGGAGTGTATCCACGATACGGATGATAGGGAGCCCGGCTGCAACTTGCGCAAGATTTTCTTCATCTCTCTCCTCGCCATCCGGTTTGATATCACCGGTGAGCATATCTCCGAATTCTGCCTTGAGTGTCTTCTCATACTGACGGAGCACCACTTGGATACTCTCACGAGTCGTGAGGCAAGGCACTATTTTCAGTCCGGTTTTTTTCTTGATGAAGTCGATCGTCTGGAGGTCTTCCGGATTGAGCATCGCCACCTTCAGATTGACGCCATTTTTCTCAAAAGAAACGATATTATATTTCTTGGCGATAAGCTCCGGAACAATCTGCAGAACTTCGACAGGAATCGTCTCCTTGGAAAGATCGACAAAAGGAATGCCCAAAATATAAGCATAGACTTTCTGCAGTTCTACTTCTTGAATCAATTTTTTTTCCAAAAGCAAAGCTCCGAGGTTCTTATTTTCCTTCTTGGCCTCAAGAGCGGTCTGTTCAACGACATCTTTGGGAACGATATTGGAATCGAGTAGGAAACTCCTCAATTCCTCGAATTCGATACGCATACGTTCAATATTTATTACCAAATAAAGCAAGAGAAGCGAAAGCTTGTCTACCTTTGGCACGGTTTACTTTCATTTCCGAGTACTTGCCCACCTCTAGAGAGAGTACCAGTAAAATCGGGGAATACACGTTATTTTCTTTGTTTCCATTATAGCATAAAAAAGAAGTCCCTCTCCCGAAAGACTTCTTTTCTTGACTCATTCTCCCTTTAGAAATTACATCATACCTCCCATACCGGCCATCGGATTACCCCCACCCCCGAGAGGCTCTTCTTTTCCTTCATCGACGACGGCTGCTTCAGTCGTGAGAAGAAGAGCGGCTACTGACACGGCGTTCTCAAGTGCAGTGCGTGTCACTTTGAGCGGATCGATGATACCGGCTTTGACCATATCATCCTCGAACACGTTCTCTTTCGCATTGTACCCGAAATTTGCCAATTTATTTTCAAGAACTTTGTTCAACACAACGGCAGGATCCTGCTCTCCTGCATTAAAAGCGATTTGACGGAGCGGTTCAGAAAGTGCCTTGAGAACGATTTCGTATCCTGCTTTGAATTCATAATCAGTCACAGACGACTTCTTCTGTCCTGCGACGAAGAGAGCTGCTTTCACAAGTGCCGTCCCTCCACCGGCCACGATGCCTTCTTCGATGGCTGCTTTCGTCGCGGCAATGGCATCTTCCATCTTGTCCTTCATATACTTGAGCTCTGTTTCCGTCGAAGCTCCGACACGGATCACCGCCACTCCACCAACGAGTTTCGCCATCCGTTTCTTTAATTTCTCACGATCATACTCACTGTCAGATTTTCCGATCAGTGTCTTGATTTCCAATACGCGCGCCTCGATATCTTTTTTCTTCCCCTTACCACCGACAATCGTCGTCGCGTCCTTGGTAGTGATGACTTTCTGTGCCGTACCGAGCATCGTAAGAGTTGTCTTTTCCAATTTCATCCCCTTGTCTTGAGAGACAACGGTTGCTCCTGTCAGAAGGGCGATATCATCGAGGATAGCTTTGCGACTCTCACCAAATTCCGGTGCTTTGACCGCGATCACATTGATCACACCACGGAGTTTATTGACCACCAGCGTCGCCAACGCTTCACCATCGACGTCTTCAGCGATGATGACGATATCTTTCTTACCGGTTTTTGCAAGCTCATTCAACAGCGGTACAATATCAGCGATGGCTGAAATTTTCTTGTCGGTAATGAGAATGGCCGGGTTCGCGAGTTCCGCTGTCTGAGATTCAGCATCAGTCATCATATACGGCGAGATGAACCCTTTGTCGAAATTCATCCCCCTGACGATCTCTTTGGAAAGCCCGAGTGTCTGGGATTGTTCCGTCGTGACGACACCGTCCTTGCCTACCATATCCATCACATCGGCGATCATCTCTCCCATCTCACGACTCTCAGCAGAGATGATGGCGACATTGGTGATTTCCTGCTTGGAAGAAATTTTCTTGGAGTTTTTTTTCAAAATTTCTATCACCTCATTCTTGGCAGATTCCATACCACGGCGAATGCCGATCGGATTGATCCCTGTTTCCACGAATTTCAACCCTTCACGCGCCAATGCCTGCATAATGACTGTCGAAGTGGTCGTTCCATCGCCTGCTATCTCATTCGTCTTCTCGGCCACTTGCTTGATCAGTTCCGCTCCCAGATTTTCAAACTTGTCTTTCAGTTCTATTTCTTTGGCAATCGTCACGCCATCATTGGTAATTGTCGGTCCGCCGTATGATTTAGCCAAAATGACATTGCGTCCTTTTGGACCCAGGGTTACCTTCACAGCATCAGCCACTTTGTCGATACCGATTTTGATTTGTTTACGCGCATCCGCACTGTAAAAAATTTGCTTTGACATAATTTTTTTGATACTTTAAACGTATTAGCACTCTCTATTATAGACTGCTAGAAAAAAATCGTCAAGAGACATTCTCTTACTCATATCGGAGCGCTTCCAGTGCGTGAATTTTGGAAGCACGCATCGCGGGGAATATCCCTGTAATCAAGCCGAGAAAAAAGATAAAAATAACAATGGAAATAACGAAGGCTGTCGGAACCTCAACAAACGAAGAAGCTACCACACCGTATCGGATGGCAAAAATATTCATCAAATAATTTACTCCTCGCGCGGCACCATATCCAAAAACCAGTCCTATGATACCACCGAGAAAACTGATGAGGAATGCTTCAAAAATAAATATCTTGAAAATATCGGTTCTCTTGGTACCGAGCGCCTTTAAAATTCCCACCTCTTTGGTCCGTTGCAAAAGAGAAATACTCAAAGTATTGAGCATTCCCATAGCGGAAATGGACATAATAATCACGCCAAACACGATCAAAATAGACCTGACAATGAGAAAGAAAGAATTAATATCCGCAATGGTATCGATAACGCTTTCCGTCACAAAGGCTGTCTGCTCAATCTGCAGACGCACGGATTCAATACTGGACTCGTTTTTCACTCGCGCCTTGGCAAACTGTCCTGTCACACCGCCATAGCGTTCCCGAATTTCCTCTATGGAAATGTAAGCATACACCGCATCATCTTTCGTTTGATCATTGATAATCCCAACAATGGTCACCATATTCTCATGCTCATTTTTTGGTGTCTCTTCTGGGACATCTTCTACATCAGCAAGCATATCATCCGTTACCACAGCACTGTATTCTATCGTTTTTCCGATGCTCTCGCTTGGATTCTCAAAACCAAGAAGATTGGCGAGTTTCGGCGTAATCAAAATACCTTCCGGCTCCGTAAAAATCTTTTCTCTTAATGTCTGACTCACATCCGATCGTGCCAAATCGAGATAGTGTCGACTGACCGCGTTGATCACCACATCAGTTTGTGAATCTCCTTGAAATAATTTTCCTCCGATACTGGAACGGATTTCCACTTGCTCGATGCCATCGATCCCCCGGATTCGTTCCAATGTGTTCTTATCGAGCAAAACGAAACTTTCCAAACTTTTATTCGTGATATCAATGATATCGCTCGGATTGTTTTTAGTCACTTCGTGAATCACCATTTCCTGCACCCCAAAGCCAAGAGAAATAAGGAGAGTGATGACACCAATACCAATAGCCACACCACCGATAGTCAATATGGATCGCATCCGGTTAGCAAACATATTGCGATACCCGATGAAGAGTACCGATGATATCCGCATATGTGAAAAACGCGTTCTCACTTTCTGAGTCCTTGCGATTTCATTTTTTTTCTGATGTGAAAAAAAAGACATAGTTTTATGCTACTATTTTTGTTTCCCCTGTTTTTTTAACTTCTCCCATTTCTTCCAACTTCGAAAGGGATTGTTTATTGATGATATCCGATGTAATCTGTCCATCCACCATATTGACAATCCTCGATCCAAATTTATATTGATCCGTATTGTGAGTAACCATCAAAATGGTAATCTTGAATTGTTGGGAAATATTCCTCACGAGTGTCATCAGTTCTTCTCCTGACCTGAAATCCAAATTTCCTGTCGGTTCATCAGCAATAAGAAACTTCGGATCGAGAAGCAACGATCGAGCTAAAGCGATACGCTGTTGTTGTCCTCCGGAAAGATCAAATGGTCGATGATCCGCCCACTTCCCCATTCCGACGAGTTCAATCAATTTAGCGGCTATCACAATACTCTCATCAAATGTTCTTCCCGCGATCACCCCCGGTATGGCGATATTCTCGATGACGGTGAGTGATTTGATCCAAAATGGTTGTTGCGGAATAAATCCGATAAAATGATTTCGAAAATGGGCTCGCCAATCTTTTGTACGGCTCCAAATATCTTCTTCCTCGATGAAAACAGTGCCTTCGGTCGGGTTTTCCAATCCATAGATAGAATGAAGCAGTGTCGATTTCCCACAACCAGATGGCCCCACCAAAAGCACGAATTCTCCTTCAGTAATTTCCAAGTTAATACCATAAAGAACCGGGATGTCCTGTATCCCAACATGAAAACTCTTCTTGAGTCCTACCACTTTAATAACCATTTTCTTTTCTTCGGCCATATTTTCTTTTTCTCTCATTTTTAATTCCCTCGTATTTTCGCAATCCATCCGAAATTATTGAGGAAAGTCCTCGTGATGACTTCAGTAGCATTAGCTTTCGACTGTTCTACAGGAACCGTTGCCGCATCAGTAACGGTCTTATTACCCGCTTCATCAGAGGCTTCAACCTGATAACTATACACATCACCCGCTTCTGCCGGAATGGTGATCAGGTGATAGGTATTCAAGGAATCATCACTCGTCGATTGTTCAAATGATTTGGTAACGATGCCTCTCGCGTAAGCGACATAGATGCGGGATGGCTCGTCGGTCTCAATCCTGATATACACGTTAGCCTGGGCGTTGATTCCACGTCCCGATACCCGACCCATCGACTTATTGGAAAGAATTTTTGGCGGACGAGAGTCAGTACGAGTGGTAATCTTTTGTTCGAACGGTTTCGCCTGAATATTGTATTGATCATTTCCGGTTACGGTAATCGTATATTCTACGGCTGGATCAAGATTGGAAATTTCCGCGGCATGATCCGTTACCAAATCTTCCGTCAGATAGGTATGGTTATCCCCACTGGCTGATTTGTAGTATATCAGAGTTGAGGTCGAAACATTCGTCTTATAGCTGATAGTAACGGTCGGCAAATCAACATTCTCTTTATTTTCGATGAGTACCTCAGAAACGATCGGCTCTTCCGGAGTGCTGAAAGAGTACTGATCGGAAGAAAAAGTGTTCAAATCACCATCAATGCAATCAATCTGGGCCGAGTAGTCGGACGCGGGCTGGAGTTTATCTATTTTCTGTATATGTGATGATCCCCCGGATGTTTCCTCAATACTGTATGAACCATACTTAAGTGTGCAGGTCGCGCTCACATTGGTCGTCCAATTGATGTAAGCAGTATACAATTGAATATCCGTCACGGTTACATCAGAAATGACAGGAGGCGGAAGAGTCGTGAAGGTATCCACAGTCGATGTGCCGATATTTCCATCTGGATCGATATACTTCACACTATAGAAATATTTTGTTCCCGCTTCCAGTCCTTTCACCAGTACCTCATGAGTCGTTACTGAATCCACCTGACCGGTCGTCTCGCCAAGAGAAATGGATTTACCATATTCGACAAACGAACTCGCCACCCGATCGGTAGCCCATTTGAAATTCGCCAAGAAAGATTGTACCGTGTAGCTCGGCGTCCCCACCAATTTCGGCGCGGTCGTGTATTTCCCTGTCGGAATAATCGAGACTGTCGAAGAAGCGGCGGAATAATTACTCGTCTTGTCTTTGGACTTCACATAATAATAGTACAATTTGCTTTCCAAAGTCGTATCACCAGACGCAAGGAGAATTTCTCCGGAATCGACATAGGCACTCCCCGTCGTCTTGGCAATTTCCGTAAACGTAACATTATCTTCTGATCGATAAATGACAAAGCCATCGAAGTTCGCCACATCGATGCCATCCGGACGCGCCCATTTGACGGCGATGCCATACTTGGTATTCTCACGATCAGAGGTATCAAATATCTGTACATTTCCCGGAATCGGTGGATTGCTGGTATCAGCTGTAAAGGTGACGGAAGCATAATTGCCCCATTCGATATTGCCCGACTCATCCTCGGCGACCACAAAGAAGAGATTATCCCCTTTCTGGGTAGCAAAAGCACTCGGACCAGCTGCTTTGGCCGCCGTAGCGACTGAGTTATTGGCCGTTGGTAATAAATTGATCGAATAATGATAGATGATTTTCGTCGGATCCCCAGCATACGAAAGTGGCGTGTCCCAAGAAAAAGTAAAAGAGTTATTGGTCGAAGACGTTGGAGTAGCTACCAGATTCTCTGGCGGTGTCGGGGCACTGGCACTGTAATAATATTCCTGAAGAAACGGCGGAGAAACATTGCCCGCACCATCCACTACCCGCAAATAAAACTTGTTCTTCCCTGACTGATACGCACCGACAATATGATCCACGTTCGGAAGTGTCAGTGATACCTGATTGACATCGGCAATATCCACCCACGTATCAGGAACATCTCCATCAGTGCGATACTGCAGTTTCACTATGCTCGAAAATGAATCCGTCGCGTCTGCCGACCAGGTAAAAACAAAGTTGTCCGTCGCCGTATATCCGGTCGGAACTACATCTATCAGTGTCGGGTTGATCGGGGCGATATTATCGAACTTATACGTGAAAGCGTTGTACGAAGTAGCTGTTATCATTCCGGCATTATCTTTGGTCATAATCTTCAGATAATATGTTTGCCCTGCTGATAAACTCCCCGCCGTATAGTTATTGGCCGTCTGAAAGGTTACCGGGTCGGCACCGCTATCAATACCGAAATACACATAGTACCCGGCTACGCCTGATCCGCCCACGCCATCAGTGGCTCCCCCCATAGCATCCACATCCGGCCACTCGAAATACGGCGCGGTATGATTGTACCAGGTATCCGTCGACATACTGGTTACCTTGGTTCCGTCCGTATACGCGCTCACCGCGCTTGGATTCGTCGGCTCAGTAATATCCTGATAATAACTCACTGCGTAATCCGTGATGAGCGGTGAAAAAATCCGATCCGATGACGAAAGATTGGCGCGTACTTGCAGGTATCCATTGGGAGTCGAATTTATTTTAAATGTATGAGTCGTGCCAAATACCTGTTCATTGGAGATATTGGTCCAATTATCCCAGGTCGCTCCATCAGCAGATGTCCTCGTTTCAAAAGTAACAAATGTATTGTTCGGAAGCGTGTAGTTGACAGAGAAATTCGCCCATTTGTAAACCGAGACAAGGTTGATAGCCTCTGAAGTATAAGTCCCCGTCTTCATAAACCCGGTGCCATTCCCAGTCGAACTCACAACAAAACTATAGAGTCCGTCTGGATACGAATTGGTACCAATTCCTGCGATCACCCAGTTACGATTACTCACATGTTCTTCAAAACCGCCGGCATTCACTTGTGCCGGGATATCCGTCACCGATGTCCATGTTCCCAAGAGACCATCGGCGATACGATACCGATAATTGTTGGCCGTATTCGTACCGCGCGTTACGTAAAGATACCCATCTCCACCATCAGTGATACTGCCACCCGTACTGATAGTTGCTGGTAGCACCGGCATAGTAGCCCAGGTACCCGCCCCGATATCATACCGATAATTCGCATTATTTCCCCCTCTGACAGAATAAATATATCCGCCATTATGCGTCATCTCTCCACCAGTCGTAACATTTGGTGCTCCAATAACAGACAATGTTGACCAGCGAGATCCAGCAGACGCATCAAGATCATAGCGCCACCATGTAGTTTGTCCCGCCCCTCGTGTCAGATAGATATAGCGACTGCCGTCATAGGTCATACTCGATCCTGCTCCGGTCTGAGCCGCTGGTCGATCCGTCGTTACCTCACTCCAGGTATTGGTCGGAATATCATATTTATAGAAATAGTTACTCGAACCGGATCGTGTCGTACCAATACTCCCTGGGGAATAGTAGATTTCGTTGTGATTACCCACATATACCAGACTCGATCCATCCCACGCACCGACAGGGAGTTTCGCCATTTCTGTCGTTGTCCCTGTCGTGACGTTGTACCTCACGAATACATTGTCATGGTGCCCGCGAATCAGATACATATTCTCATTCTCGTCGGTTACGACTGATGTCCCATAGTAAAAAGGAAAATAGGTCCATCCACCAGGAATAGAAGGGCCGAACAATCCCTTGGTCGGGATTTCCCAAGAATTCTCAGTAATATTATAGCGATAAAAGTTGGCAGTATTGCCACCACGCAGAGCATAAATATACCCATTGTAAACCACCTGCGAAGCCCCCTGATTGAAAGTAGCCGGCGTATCGGGAAGCTGTGACCAACTGTTATTTAAGACATCATACTTATAGTAGTTATTTTTCCAATTTCCCCGAGTAAGAAACACACTGTCAGTGGTCGTATCATACGCCAAACTGCCTCCAGTATATACACCTGTCGGAGCAGAAGCGAGTACCGTCCAGGTATTGGCTGTCTCACCATATGATTCATCCGTTGCAATAGAATATTTGGCAAAATATGGATAATAACGCCCCTGCATCACATAGATATTATTGCGTCCATCATAGACACTATCGGAATCATAATAAACCTTCTGTCCATCAACAGTGTTCGGATTCCCAAATTGTGCGTTGGCTTTAGCGCTCCAGATATCAGTCGTCGTGTCATACCGATAAAAAGCATCGTCATTTCCCGGTAAACCATAGATATATCGTGACCCATCATAAGCAATCGATCCACCGATATAGAAATTCTTCGGAGCACTCGATACGGTACTCCAGGTATTCAGAGCAATATCGTATTTCCAAAAAGTTGGCAGATTATTTCCTCGCGTCGCGTAGAGAAACCCATCTGCTCCCCTCTCTATAGACCCGCCATAACTCACCGTGGCAGGCGTTGCTGCCATTGCTGTCCATGTATCAGTTGTCAAATCATATCGATAAAAACCTGTCGTATTTCCCCCACGAAGAACATAAATATAATCATTCCCACTATAATTCACCTGCACACTATCACCTCCGTAATACATCGTAGCCGGAGCATTGGTCAGTCGTGATTGATTCCAAAATCCCGTGCCGCTACTCGCTGAAAGTCTGAGTGCGTCCGTCACATCGGTTGCCGACACATCCGAAAGTGTCCCAGCTGAAAAATCCGCCTGCGTCGTTTTCGTCTCCACAATAGCCGGCGTAACACCGTTATACACATAGGTAAATGCCGCGTATGCCGAGGCACTGATATTCCCATTGTTATCCTTCGTCTTGATACGAAGATAATAGGGATCGGCTGTAAGGGAGGTGTTAACCTCATAGGTAGTGCTGGTCTGGTACGACCCATCTGTTACCGGGTCAGCGCTCGCATTGGTTCCAAAATACACGTAGTATCCTTCTACTCCCGCTTCCGGACTACTCGCTCCGGAAAAAGTAAAGTAGGGATGTTCGTAAAGATAGGTACTCCCCGATGTCAGTGTTACCCCGCCAGATACCTGCGAATAGGCGTTCACCGCTGTCGGATTGATCGGCAGAGTGTCAGAATTATTGTAGGTAATCGTATAATCAGAAATGGTCGGAGTGCTCACTCCATCACTCGTGGCTAGCGTGATCCGCACCTGAATATAGCGCTGAGCCGGTGAAGCGATGGCGGTTCCCACGACCGTCTCCCACGCGGACCAACTACTCGCATCGGTACTCGTTCGTGTTTCATAGACGATACTCGTATTGGCTGGAACCGTATCATTTTTCACAAATGACACCCAGTTGGTTGACTGAGAAACATCGAGTGGTTCACTCACATAACTCCCCGTACTGATAAAATTGTTCGTCCCGGATGTATAGCTCCACATATCCGTCGTTCCGAGTCCTGTCAAAGCATAAAAAGAGTTCCCTCCGGCGTATTCGATATCGGCACCGTTGTACGGACCACGGCCATACAGGTATTTCTGATTCGATGGAAGGAGTCTCCATGTATCAGTCGCAATGGTATACTCCCAGGTTTCATCTTTGTAATAGCCAGCGAGAGCATAAATTTTCCCTCCCGCGTAGGTCAGACTCGTCCCATAGTACTGAGCAAATGGTGTCGGAGAGAGAGTGGACCATGTCGTAGCTACCGTATCATACTTCAAAAACGCTGTTTCGCCGCTCCCCACGGTAGCATAGAGATCGGTATCATCCGAAACGAGTTTCCCTCCAACATGGACATTGTAAGTCACGCCACTGACTACCGTACTCGCGAGCGTCGTCCACGAAGCGACAGCTACATCGGTACTATAAAAATTGGAAGTACCATTCCCGCGAAACATATACACTTTATTGGTCGATGCATTGTAAGCAGTACTTCCACCATGCCCGATGGTTCCCGGAGTAGCTGTCATGGTCGCCCATGTATCGGATGCCACGGTATAACGGTAAAATGTCGTGGTATTTACACCGCGAGGACAATAGATATAGCCACCATTGTACGCGCAAGTCGTATCGTGTGTCGGCACTGCCGGCAAACTCGCCATCGCCGTCCATGTATTGGCCGTCATATCATACCGATAAAATCCCGCCGTCCCTCCGCGAATAGCATAGACATACGCCCCGGCGCCCGTCACGCCATTCCAAACGAGATCGCTCCCCGTCCCCATAGTAATGGTATTGTTCATCACCTGCTGTGGCCCGACCCAATCACCAGTAGCCCCAATTGAGGGATCAAATTTCCACACATCATATGTTCCGGCAGAACGGAGCATATAAAGCAGGTTATCATTGGCATTGAAAGCAATTGAAGTCTCATTAGCAAGAGCCGGCGTCGTCGCGAGTACTGTCCATGTGTTAAGAGAAATACTATATCTTAGAAAACCATTCGTATTTCCAGATCTGGGATAATAAATATACCCATTGGCATAGGCGCCCTTTTCATTACCATTAAAATTGTAACCCGTCGTAATATTGGTTCGCGTGCTCCACATATGCGTAGCAATATTGTAACGATAAAATGTCAACGTATTAGCGCCACGTGGTGTGTAAAAATTCCCATCGTAGCCATACACGAGATTAGCGCCCGTTGAAACATATGCAGGAACAGGAGCTAGACTCTGCCATTCCCCAAGTGCCACGCTGTACTGCCAAAAATCCGTACTCGCATTTCCTCGCATCACGTAGGGATCGGTTCCATCAAACCCGATGCTTGCTCCTGTCCATATCGTATCGAGGAGATCGGGAAGGGCAATCCAAGTGTCCGTGGCTATTTCGTACGAATAGAATTTTTTAGAAAACCCTCCGAAGATCACATAGATGAGTCCATTGCCACTATCGGCCACCATATCCGCTCCGTAGTAAGCAGGAAACGGCAGATCTGAAAGTTCTACCCATTCATTCAAAACCGAATCATATTTCCAAAAAGCCTTGTCGGAAAGCCCTCGCATTACATACAAATCATTCCCATAAAAAATCGAACTCGATCCGGCGCTCACGGTATCTGGTGGCACAGCCCAGGTCCGGGCTGACCAGTTTCCATCCGAGGCGAGCTGTATGGCATCGGTAGCACTCTCAAGTGACACATCAGTCACGGTTCCGAGTCCCCACTCTGTTTCCGTCGTAACCGTCCGAGCAAAAGGTGCTCCTGACACATTCATTCCACTGATATAGACAGCCAGTACCGCGACCATTACCACGATACTGCTCCGCCATGAGAACATCCAAGCTATTTTTCCGAGAAATGCTGTCCTCTTTGCTACATAGGTCCCGACCCGTGTTGCTGTCCGTCGCCTGAAATATGCCTTTCCATGACTTTCTTTCCGAGCCACCTTATACGTTTCCAAAAATTCTTTCAAGCTTTCATTTTCAATAATAATTCTCTTTTTTAGATTGACTGAAGCAGAAAAGGAATATCGTCCTAAAAATCGAGAACAATTCTTCAGAAAATATACCAACGCCTTCTTGTATTCAAAAAATCGGTTCGTTTTTGTATGATAAAGAGGCTTTTTGATCAATGGTTGCAAAATGGTTGCTTTTGTTATCCAGCGCTCTCTTTGGGCACAAGAAATCTTTCTCTGTTGAAATGCTTCTTCCACCTGTGTTTTTCTCCGTATAAAAAAGATTTTTTTGGTAGAGTTTTTTCTTTCTTTGAGGATTTTCCTTTTTTTGAAAGAGTGCTTCCGTTCACTGTTCTTTTCAACAACCTTCTCTTGTTTTTGAAGAACAAAAACCAGCTTCTTCGTCGGTAAAGATGCTTGTTCTTTTTTATTTATTTTTCGTTTTATAACACTCATCAAAACAAGACACCTATACTACTAAAAGAAGTCTTATCCAAGGGATTATCACCCCCCCCTAGAGAATTTTTTATATACACAAAAAATCCATCGTAAGGACGAATTTATTATACCACAAAATAAACGCTTTTCCTATCAAATTTTGAAAATGATAACATCACCATCCTGCACAATATAGCTTTTACCTTCAAGGCGGAGAGCACCCTTCTCACGTGCTGTGCTCCACGACCCCGCTTCAAGCAGTTTTGTACAGTGAATGACTTCGGCGCGAATAAACTTCTCTTCAAAATCATTGTGAATAGCTGAGCCTGCCTTCGGAGCAGTCGATCCGAGAGGAATAGTCCATGCCCGCGTCTCATCTACACCAGTCGTGAAATAGGTCATCAGTCCGAGAAGCGTATAGGCAGATTTTGCCAAATCCCCAATATGCGATACCAGACCCATTTCTTCTATCTCCTCCGGGGACATTTCTATCAGCTCTTCTTCTATTTTAATATCGAGCTTCACATGGGGGCGATTTTCGAGTTCTGGACTGAGAGGGCGGTCAATATCAGACACATTGTATACATACAAAAACGGTTTTGTTGTGAGAAGCTGGAGATTTTTCACCAGTTTCTTCTCTTCTGGGGAAAGCGACGCCATCATCGTATGAGGCAATCTTGATGCTTCAAATTCTTTTTCCAATTTCTCTAAGATATTCATCTCCATTACAGCTTCTTTCTTTCCTGCCCGAGCATCCTTCCCTGTTTTCAGTTTTCTTTTCGCCACTGTTTCCATATCCGCCAAGATAAGCTCTGTATTGATCACATCAATATCATTCATCGGATCAATCATATTGTGAATATGAATGATATCAGGATTCTCGAAAACCCGCACGACTTCCACAATCGCATCCACCTCTCGAATGTTCGCGAGAAATTTATTCCCCAAACCTTCCCCCTCGCTTGCTCCCTTCACTAATCCTGCAATATCCACGAATTCAATGACTGCTGGAATAACTTTCTCGCTCTGTGACAGAAGAGCAAGTTTCTCCAGCCGTTCATCAGGTACTTCGACAATGCCGACATTTGGTTCGATGGTACAGAATGGATAATTATTAATATCCACACTCTTATGTGTAAGCGCCTTGAACAACGTCGATTTCCCGACGTTTGGCAATCCGACGATGCCTACCTGCAGTGCCATAGATTCAAATAGAAGTATGCTTCATTCTCCCAGAAAAGACCCCCTTGGTCAACAATAATACTTTTGTCGACACGTTCCCATAAAAATACGTATAACGGGTATTCACCCGATTCTACCGGCACTCGCTCGGAAGTGAAAGCAAGCTTTCGCTTCGCTCACTTTGTTTAATAATAAAAAAAGACTGGTCTTTGCAGTGGACTCTCGGTTGAGAATACACAGAAAAACCAGTCTGTTTGAGGATGGGAGATATTGCCTCGCCATCCCCAGGGATCACTTACTCTCAGTCCAGGCGTCGTCCTTGAAACTCCATTCGACACCGTTGACCGACGTGTGCTTGACTTCAGGCTCGCCACTTCCAGAGGTACCTACTGCCTGATGTGAAAGCATGGCTATCGGTTTGGTTTCGGCGGGCTGATTCACGGCACCTACTTTCTGTCCCGATGTATCATCCGCACATGGGTTGCCCGTCTTCCTGAAAGCTGCCCGTACCACTGCGTTAGCGCAGAGCACTTCCTTGGCTGCTAATGCAGCACCCGGTACCGGTAATGATTTGACATCGCGTGCATTCAGACGATTGACGCACTCGACATCGACCCATGTACCGCCACCGCTGATGCCGAATCCCGCGATAGAAACGCCACCTGACGTCGAACCCATACACGTTTCCGTGAGTGTCGTCGTCAATGCCGGAGCATACACGTTGGGCACATTTTTCAGTGTCTGCGTGCCGCTCACTGTTGTGTGTGTGTCAGCAGGAATAACGGTACCGCCGATTTCGGTGACATTGATGTTCGGAGCAGCTTGACCGATACCCACCGCAGTGGAACCTGCGACAGCGCCGGCCGTGGCCGATGCATCACCGGCAAAAACATTACCGGCGAACACCAGGGGAGCGAACAGGGGGAAGGCGGAAGATATGATTCGTTTCATGTTCATGTTCATGGTTCTCATTCTCCTTTGCATTGTGAAAGATGGAAAATGGCCAGAGGAATAATTTCTTCCTCCGACCATTTTTATTTTCGGTCACTCTGAGACAATCCCAGTTTATGACCTTGCTTCATTTAGTACCAGCCGTGATACGACGTTGCAGAACCGTTGGCAACAGAACCGGCTTCACTGTTTGCGAAACCACCGTGATTGACAGTCGCAGTGGAACCTGCGACAGCAATGGAGGTAACGTTTGCGGAATGACGGAACTGTTCAGCATGGGCAACAGAACTGGCTCCACCAGCGACTTCGCCTCTACCTACGACAAAACCACCGGTACCACCTTCCACCGAGACATTCGTTATTCCCGTGAAAGACACCGTGCCGGCACCGCCTTCATAGCCGGCGGAAAATCCGCCTATTCCATGATTGACAGTGGCACCGCCGGCAACATTGCCGGCTACCCAGGATTCGCCAGAAGCGAAAGCTACGGAGGCTACGAGGGTGAGAACCAGACCACTGATCAGATTCTTGGTGATTTTATTCCTCATTGCACACTTCCTTTCAGGTTAGTTGAACAAACAAACATCACACGAGATGACTCCTCTCGAAAACAGAACTTTTCCTGTCGGAATGGACTGAGATTGTCAAGGAGCCACTTATACCACTTAAAAGAATAGCACTCACAGAGAGCGTCATTCAATTAAGAGGTCTTTACACCCTATCACAGCAGAGTATTTTTGTCAAGTCTTTACCCCCGAATTCTATTCTGAAATCTGAACGGCTGAGATTGTGGCCCAGTAGAGGGTAAGGTCTCTCGAATATTCTTTTTTCATTCATTTCATACAAAATATGGTATACTATACGTATCATATTCTCTTCTCATTTCTTATGAACCCAAGTATTTTCAAAGCCTACGATATCCGCGGTGTGTATCCCGATGATATCGATGAAGATGATGCCTATGCTATCGGCCGTGCTGTCGTCGAATATCTCAAACCGACATGTCTCGCAATCGGTCGCGATATCCGTCCATCCAGTCCGGCTCTTTTCGCAAGTTTCGCGCGCGGGGTAATGGATGCCGGCTCTGATGTCATCGATCTTGGTGTCATAAGCACTCCAATGGTGTATTTCGCTGCCGGTCGGTTGGACGTCGATGCGGCTATTTCTCTCACCGCTTCTCACAATCCTCCCGAGTACAATGGACTGAAGATAACTCTCCGTGGTGCACTCCCTGTCGGTGAAGATTCCGGCCTCAGGGAAATCCGCGATCTCGCACTACGAGGCGAATGGGAAGATGTCGAACGAAAAGGAACGATGACTGCCCAAAACATCCGTCCTGCCTATTACGGCTATTTCACGTCATTCGCCCTATTTGGAGACAAACAATTCACGGTAGCTATCGATACCGCCAACTCTATGGGTGTGCTCGAGCTTCCGATGTACGAACAATTTCCTGAAAACCTCGCCATTATCAATCTCTACAACGATCTCGACCATCCATTTCAGTGTCACGAAGCCAATCCTCTGAAAACAGAAACTCTCGATGAACTCTCTCTCAAGGTGAAAGAAACTCATAGCGATCTCGGCATCGCGTATGATGGAGATGCGGATCGAGTCGGATTCACTGACGAAACAGGCGCAGTCATCCCGATGGATCTCATCACCGGACTCTTGGCAAAAATCATTCTCAAGAAACGGCCTGGTGCGACCATCCTCTATGACTTGCGGTCTTCTCGTGCTGTACGGGAAGTCATCGAAGAAAACGGTGGCACCGCCAAAGAATGTCGTGTCGGGCACGCCTTCATCAAAAGACAGATGCGTATGGACGGTGCCATCTTCGCAGGTGAACTCTCCGGACATTATTATTTCGAAGAAAATTCATTCGCAGAGGCCAGTACGCTCGTCGCTTTTCTCCTCCTCAACCTGATGGCAGAAACAGGTAGACCTCTTTCCGAGCTCGTTTCAGACCTCAAACGTTATTCCCATTCGGCTGAAATCAATAGCGAGGTAACAAGTAAGGAAGCTGTACTCGCAAGACTCAAAGAGAAATACAGCGATGGCGCGATAAGCGAGCTCGATGGACTGAAAGTCGATTATCCAGATTGGTGGTTCAATGTCCGTCCGTCCAACACTGAACCGCTTCTGCGTCTCAACCTCGAAGCCACAACCAAAGCAATGATGGAGGAAAAACAAGCCGAACTCCTGGCTCTTATCAGGGTATAGCCATATAAACTACCTAAAATATCTAGGTCTTATAGATTATATAGAAGAAAAAACCCGCACCAGAAACTGGTAACGGGTTTTTCTTTTCCTCTTTCTTTATGTAAGCAGTCCTATTTTTTCTCTGACTTGCTTCATCTTTATCCGAGCCAATCCCCTCGCTTTTTCAGCACCTGATTCGAGGATTGCAAGGACGTCTCCATCAGAAATGTTTTTCAAACGATCCTGAAACGGTGTCAGAAAACCAATAATCACTTCTGCGAGGTCAGTCTTGAAATCTGAATATTGTTTCCCGACATATTCCCCTACTATTGCTTCCGAAGTTTTATCTGAAAGGAGAGAATAAATATTGATAAGATTTTTGAGTGCTGGTTTTTCATCGGAATACACAATCTCACTTCCCGAATCAGTCACCGCTTTCTTGATTTTCTTCCGCACCGTATCGGCCGTATCGGAGAGAGCGATGTAATTATACTCACTCGGTGCGGATTTTGACATTTTCTTTGTCGGGTCATCGAGCCCCATAATGAGTGCACCTTCCTTGGAAAGCTTGCCCTCTGGAATAACGAATGTCTCGCCGAAGCGTTTATTGAAACGCTCTGCCAGTATTCGGGTGAGTTCGATGTGTTGCATCTGATCTTTGCCTACCGGCACGACATTGGTATCATAGAGCAAAATATCCGCCGCCATAAGGACAGGATAATCAAAAAGACTAACGTTTGTATTTTCCTTATTTTCATTATTAAAATAATCTAAAACAACGCTTTCAATCTGTTCTTTTTTATATTCTTCCGTACTAAACGTTCCTTCCTTTATTTTCCTTGCCATTTCTCCTAATCCACTTTTTTTCTCAACAAGTTTGGCCTTGTCTTTAAATTGTGTCATCTTCTCCAAATCACCCAAACGGGCAAGGGTATTCAAGATCCACGCAAGTTCTGTGTGTTCTTGTATATGAGACTGGACGAACAGAGTAGGCTTCCCAGGATCTCCGCCAGAGGCGGATCCGCCTTGGGGGGAGATACCGGAAGCGAGATAGATTTTAGCAATCTCGAGAGTTTTCTTCCGAAGTTCTACTGGGTCTTGCGGTACCGTGATAGCATGAAGATCAACCACGCAGAAGAAAGCCTCGTATTCATTCTGAAGCTCTATCCACTGCTTGATCGCCCCAAGATAATTCCCCAGATGCAGATTGCCTGACGGCTGGATTCCTGAAAAAAGCCTTTTTTGCATACAAAAATATCATAACAGTTAACACGACCCTATTATATCATAAAAATAAAAAACTCCTTGAATAGGGAGTTTTTTGTTTTATCTACATCCTACAATTATACTTCAATAACCACAGGAAGCACCATCGGGCGACGTTCTGTTTTGGTGAACAAAAATTGACCGATGACTTCGCGAATCTGGTTCCTGACGAGATCCCAATCGATGGAAGAACCTTTCGAGGTGTTCTCTCTCACCACTTTCTCCACTTTGCGTTTCGTTTCATTCACGAGATCAAAGTTTTCTTTCACGTGGATGAATCCGCGCGATGTGATCTGGATATTACCGACGATGTTCTTGGTTTTGGAATCGATGATGGCGGTAATGACTACCATACCGTCCTGCGCGAGCACTTGACGGTCACGGAGCACGACGTGTCCGATATCCCCGACACCCAAGCCGTCGATGAAGACATAGCTCGTATCGGCTTTTTCTTTCAACACCGTCGCGACGTTCTTCTCATCGAGTTCGAAGACGCCTCCATTATCCAGCACGAAAACATTCTGCTGTGGAAAGCCTATACGGAAAGCGATTTTGGCTGCTTCTTTCAAGAAATAATGGTTGGCATAGACCGGCAGGAAATAGGTCGGCTCTACCTGACGGAGCATCTCTTCCATCCCCTGTGCCGTCGAATGACCGCCGATGTGGATTTCCATAATATCGCTGTGGATGACATTGTCGCACTTGCGGTACAAGTTGTCTTTCAACCGCTGAATTGTCCGTTCGTTACCAGGAATGACCGAGGAGGAAAAAACAATCGTGTCATTCTTCTGCAATCTGATGAAGCGATGATTATCCGTCACGATGCGAGAGAGCGCGGCATTCAATTCTCCCTGAGCACCCGTACAAATCACCACCACCTGATTGTCCGCGTACTTGTGAATATCATTGACGGTGATGAGCGTATCTTTCTTGACATTGATATAGCCGAGTTCTTTGGCTACCTCGATATTCATCTTCATACTATACCCTTCGAGGGCGACTTTCTTGCCAAGCTGTTCGGCATACTCGATAAGATAACTGATACGACGGATCTGCGAGGCGAATGTCCCGATGATGAGTCGTCCCGGCACGCTTCTGATGAGATTCTTCAGATTCTGATGCACTTCTTGTTCTGACGGTGGCAAGCCTTTCTTCAAGGCTCCCAAACTCTCGAGCATCAGAATAGTCGGGCGTGGGAGAGTCGCCAAATGCTTGTAGGAAATCTGTTTTTCCTCAATCGGATCATTGGCGATCGTCCAATCACCCATATGAACGACTGTGCCGACCGGTGTCAGAAGAACGATACCGATAGCATCCATAATGGAATGTTCCACTTCAAAAAAACGCGCTTCGAAGGCGCCAAGTTTGATGCGATCATTGGTATCATTTATTCGCACCATTTTGAGACGACTGGCGGCTCCTTTTTCCTGGTCTTCGACTTTGTGTTTGATGAGCGCCAATGTCAGATCACGAGAAACGACTGGCGGGTAACCAAGCTGTTTCAAGAGAAGTGGTGCGGCACCGATATGATCGAGATGGCCGTGCGTGAAAATCACGCCACGAATATTTTTTTCTTTGCCTTTCAAATAACTGGCATTCGGGATGATATAGTCGATGCCTGGCATATCTTCTTCCGGAAACTGCAATCCCATATCGATGATGACGATATCGTTGCCATATTCGAAGACAGTCATATTGCGACCAACTTCTTCCTGACCGCCGAGCGGAATGATGCGCAGACGTTTCTCTCCGAGCGTCGGTATGCTCACACCATTATACGTCGATTCCAGACGACTTTTCATCGGCATCGGAAAACGACGATTACTCTTTTGTCCGCTCTTCTTTCCAGGGGTTTTCTGTCCCTGCGGTCTCACAGAAGGATTTGTTTTACGTACTTCCGGTTTCGTCGCAACTTTCACTGCCGGCCGAGTGCCGGATGATGGTTGCGTACGCTCATACGTCCTGCGCAGAGCACGAGGCGCCTGAGCGTGAGCGACGATGCCCTCGAAAGCACCAGCAGTTAATTTTTGGCCTCCTGTTTGAGGAACACTTTGGTTCCCATCACCAAAAGTGTTACGAGGCCTGCTCGCATTTTGGTTTTTCTGAAACGAATTGTTCGTTTGCATACTATTTACTTATTCTTTGAACCACTTTTCTTTTCCCAACCTATGATAAGACCGGAACGAAAGTATGTTCGTAAGATTGATTAGTTTTCTTCCTCCGGTGTTTTGTTACCCGGGGTAAGAATGAATTACACGAAAGATGAATCTCCTCTATAATCAGAAGAAACTTTTTCTACGTTGTGCCGAAAGAGGGACTCGAACCCTCATGCTCTTGCGAGCGCTAGCACCTGAAGCTAGTGCGTCTACCAATTCCGCCATCTCGGCAATTATATTTTTAAGCGAGTATGCTTGCCCCGCACTGATCCGTCAGCTGGCGGACTCTAGTGCTAGGGTCTACCCCTATCTGCCGACAGGCAGGTCTTGAAATCTGAACATTTTCTCAAGACATGAAATTTGAGACCGTTACTTACGGGAAAGATGTATTCAAAGATGAAGAAGGCTTTTTAAAACAAGAATCGATTGACCCAAGTTTCTTGATTGTTTATTCTAGCACAACTTTTCCTCTTTGTCAACCCCT